>OIXA01002453.1_pt1 | contig 21209 bp, 18 predicted proteins | sample 1587721 | NCBI WGS metagenome assembly OIXA01 (sample SAMEA3888900, study PRJEB22519) | human gut metagenome | biome: human gut; feature: human-associated habitat; material: faeces | place: Denmark | collected 2013 | reverse complement strand
CCGCCATGCTGCCCGTCTACAAGCGCCTGCACATGCGCCGTGAGACCCTGCTGCTGATCTGCGTTACATCGATGGGTGTCATGAACCTGTTGCCCTGGGGCGGCCCCACGATGCGTGCCGCCAGTGTTCTGGGCGTTGAGTCCAATGACCTGTGGAGTCAGATCGTTCCGATGCAGGTCGTCGGCCTGATCCTTGCCGTCGGCACTGCCATCTTCTGGGGCTTCCAGGAGAAGAAGCGCATTGCCAAGCTGGGCGATGCTGCCGTAGAGGATGCCAGCAAGTACGATGATTCGGATAGCGAAGAGAAGAACAATGAGTTGGCTCGCCCGAAGAACTTTATCTTCAATGTGATCCTGACCCTGGCCGTCATCATTGTCCTGGTCATGGATATCTTCCCCTCTTACTATGTCTTCATGGTTGGCTGCGCTCTGGGCATTCTGGTCAACTACCGCGGCAAGAAGCTGCAGAACTCCATCATCAAGAGCCATGCGGCTTCCGGCCTGACCATGGCCTCCACCATTATGTGTGCCGGCGTCTTCCTCGGTGTCCTGAGCAAGAGCGGCATCATGGAGAAAATGGCCATCATGATGGCCAGCGTCATCCCGGCTCCCATGGGCAAGTTCCTGCCGGTCATCATCGGCATCCTGAGCGTGCCTCTGGCTCTGCTGTTCGATACCGACTCTTACTTCTACGGTCTGCTGCCCGTCCTGATCAGTGTTGGCAACCAGTTCGGTGTCAACCCGGCTCACATTGCCATCGCCATGGTCGTCTGCCGCAACTGCGCCACCTTCATCAGCCCGGTGGCTCCCGCTACCTATCTGGGCATTGGTCTGGCCGGTGTCGAGATCAAGGATCACATCAAGTACTGCTTTGGCTGGCAGTGGGGCGTGTCCCTCATCTGCCTGGTCGCAGGCCTGATCCTCGGCGTCATCACGTTCTAAGTTCCCCATTCCGCCGCTCGGCCGCTTCCCGCAAGGGCAGCCCGGGCGGCTTTTTTGAAAAATCCCCATCCCCATTCTGAATCCCTCAAAGGAGGCTGCTGCAATGAACCAAACCCCTGTCTGCACCGCGGCCGACGCCATCTATCGTCTGGCGGCGGGCAACCTCAAATATCTCAATGCGGAAAGCGGTAACGGCGATATCTCCCGCCGCGTCCGGCTGGCCACCTGGGCGAAAGGTCAGTCCCCCTACGCCATCATCGTCACCTGCTCGGACTCCCGGGTCATCCCGGAGAGCATCTTCTCAGCCGGCATCGGGGAGCTGTTCGTCATCCGGCTGGCGGGCAATGTGATCGACGACCAGCAGCTGGGCAGCATCGAGTACGCGGCCGGGCACCTGGGCTGCCGGTTGGTGGTGGTGCTGGGCCACACCCACTGCGGCGCGGTGGATGCCGCCATCCACTACGAGCCGGAGGGGTATATCAAGTACATCACCGATGAGATCAAAAAAGCCATTGGCGATGAAAAAGACCCCTATAAGGCCAGCTGCAGGAACGTGCGGCACAGTGTGCAGGAGATCGAGAAGAGCCTGTGCATCCACCACATGGAAGAGGAAACCGGCCTGCGGGTCGTCGGTGCGATGTATCACATCGAGGACGGCAGTGTGGAATTCTTGTAAAATTTAGATCATTGCGGCAAAAACGGGCCATTTCCTGCGGGAAATGGCCTGTTTTCTTTTGACAATGCCCGCTGGACAGGCTATACTAACTCTGAATGGAATCGACTGGAAACGGAGGAGATACAAGATGGTACAGGTAGACCTCATCACGGGCTTTCTGGGAGCGGGCAAGACAACATTCCTGCGGCGGTACGCGGCATATCTGGCCGGGCAGGGGGAACGTGTCTGCATCCTGGAAAACGATTTTGGCGCGGTGAATGTGGACGCCATGCTGGTACAGGACCTGCTGGAACTGGGGTGCGAGATCGAGACGATCAGCGGCGGGTGTGACTGTGACACCCACCAGCGCCGGATGCGCACCAAGCTCATCTCCATGGCCATGCGGGGGTTTACCCGGGTGCTGGTGGAGCCCAGCGGCATTTTTGATGTGGACGAGTTTTTTGACGTGCTGCGGGATGACCCGCTGGACCGCTGGTATCAGCTGGGGAATGTGATCGCCATTGTGGACGCCCTGCTGCCGGAACAGCTCTCGCCGCAGGCGGATTATATCCTGGCCTCCGAGTGCGCCAACGCGGGCCTTGTGCTGCTGAGCCGCAGCCAGCTGGCCAAACCCGGCCAGTGTGAAGCTGCCGTGGCCCACCTGAAACGGGCACTGACGGCCTGCAAGTGCAGCCGGGTGTTCCAGCCGGAGGAGATCCTGGCGAAAGACTGGGCCGCCCTCACGGAAGCGGACATGGCCCGGATCGCCCGCTGCGGGATGCGGCAGGCCAGCTGTGAAAAGCTGCATTTTGAGGAGCACGAGGCCTTTTCCTCGGCGTATTTTCTGGAGCTGGGGCTGCCCCGTGCCCGGCTGGAACGGAACATCCCCGGCCTGTTCACCGACCCGGCCTGCGGGCGGGTGCTGCGGGTGAAAGGCTTCGTGGAGGAAAACGGCCGGTGGGTGGAGCTGAACGCTACCGCCGACGGCCTGACGGCAAGCCCGCTGGCACAGGGCCAGCAGGTGCTCATCGTGATTGGCGAGGGGCTGGACAAGGCAGCGATCGAGCAGAAATTGCGAAACTGAATTTTTTGCAGCGGACAGGCAAAGAAAGTGGGGAAAGAATTTGCTTCTTTGCGGTACCTGGCGTATAATGGAACCAACAAAACCAGGGAGGAAGACCCCTATGAATGGTACGCTCCTGCAAAAGCCCTCGGCCCGCCGGGTGATCGGGATGGTCGTCGGCATCATCATCATTGGACTGGGCATTGCCCTGTTCAAGCAGTCACATCTCGGCAACGATTCCATCAGCGCTCTGAACATGCGTCTGGCAGAGCTCTTTGGCATTTCGCTGGGAGTGCAGAATATTGCCGCCAATCTCCTGATGTTCGCCATTGAGATCTGGGTGGGGCGGCAGTACATCGGCCTTGGCACATTCGTCAACGGCATCTGCATCGGTTTCATCGTCACCGCGTTCTATGACCCCATTGCAGCGTTTTTCGGCCCGGCGGCGTCTTTGCCGGAGCAGCTGCTCTGGGTGGCGGCAGCGGTCATCGTTACCGCGTTGGGGGCTTCGCTCTACCAGACGGCAGACCTTGGCATCGCCCCTTACGACGCGCTGGCGCTGGAGCTGCGGGACCACACGCCCGTGCCCTACTTTGGCTGCCGTGTCTTCACGGACGCGGTCTGCGCGCTGGCCTGCTGGATGCTGGGCGGCCTGGTAGGGCTGGGCACGCTGATCTGCGCGTTCTGCCTGGGGCCGGTCATCCAGTTTTTCAACGGGCATTTTTCGGAAAAAGTGCTGCGGTATCAGCCGCGGAAAACCTGAGCGTCGGATCTGCACCGTCACGGGAATGAGGTGCAGGCGGCCCTGCGGCAGTGCGGGAAGACGCCGTAGGAGGACTCTCCCAAGGGGGAATAGCGAATGGCGGAAATGGAACATTACCCAAATTTTCAGAAAGACAATTACATCCACCCCAAAGCTGCATGGGATAAACTGCGGATGGCAGGCGCGCGGCGGCAGAATGTTTACCTTTACGCGGCCACGGGCTATGGCAAGACGGAGCTGCTCCGCCGTGCAGGCACCATCTGCGAAAAAGAGGGCAACATCCCCCGGGCACTGAAGCTGTATCAGGACGGCCAGTGCGAGAAAGAAATCCACGCCCTCCTCATCGACAACGCCCGCCGCTACCCCGGCGGTGGCTATTACTATGAGCTGACGCCCGCCTATCTGGCCCTGCCGGAGGAGGAAGTGCGCTCCTCGCCCGACCTGATCGCGGCGTGGAGTATGCTCTACTCGTTGGCGCTGAACGCCACGGAGAGCGAGCGCTGGTATGCCGTGCTGCAGGAATATGCCGCGGACCACCCGGACCCGGAGGAGCACCGCCTGGCTGAGAGCTGGCTGGTCTATCTGGACATCAGCCTGCCCCACCGGGGCAGCACCAACCTCATCGAGGTACTGGACGAGGCTGCCCGGAAGATCCAAACCGAGCGTCTGGTGATGCCGGAGTTCTCGGTGACGGGCGGCCAGCCCTCCCTCATCAATGGCAGCAAGGACTTCTGCGATTGGACGCGGGATGATCAGACCATGGCGTTCCAGCTGGAAAAGCATGTGGGCGAGGTACTGGGCCCCTACTCCAAGGGGCTGGTGTCCATTGGCCTGGCGGAGAGCCTGTTTGAAAAGGGCGGCAACATCTACAAGGTGCTGGAGCTTGCCAACCGGGGCCTGATGGAGGCCATGAATGGCGGCAAGTTTGAGCTGCAGTTTGTGGGCGCGGCGCTGGTGGCCCGGGTGTATCTGGTCACCGGCCATCCGGGCGACTCGGTCAAGACACTGGAAGAGATAGAGACCCGCGCCCAGCAGTGTGGTGCCCGCCGCGTGGTGCGGAACGTGCGGGCCATGCAGAGCCGGATCAAGCTCTGGCAGGGCCGGGTAGAGGACGCGGTCCGCTGGATGGAGAACGAGCCCCAGAACGAGATCCATTTCAATGTGCTGGAACGGTACTGCTACAATACCTTTGTCCGGGTGTACATGGCGCAGCAGCGGTATGATAAAACCGCGCAGATCCTGATGCGGCTGCGCAGCTATGCCAATATGGAAAAGCGGCCCTGGCTCCAGATGGAGGGCGACCTGCTGGAATCCATCATCCGTTACCGCACCGGGAACCCGCTGTGGAAAACGGAGCTGACCCAGGTGCTCCGCCGGGCCGAAAGCTACCACTTTGTCCGGCTGTTCTGCCGGGAGGGCGCGGCGCTGCTGCCCCTGCTGCAGGAGCTTGGCTGCCCGGAGGGCGTGGACGAGGCCTATTGGCAGGAAGCGCTGGGCAAGACCCGCGCCATGGCCGAGGCTTATCCGCTCTACCTGAGCACCAATGCCCCGGCGGCACTGCCGGGCGCGGTGCAGCTGAGTGAGCGGGCCCTGCAGGTGCTGCGGCTGCAGGATCGGGGCCTGACCCGGTCTGAGATCGCCCGGCAGCTCCAGCTCAGTGAGCGGAGCGTCAAATACCAGTGCGAGCAGGCCTACCACAAACTGGGTACCAGCAACAAGGTGGAAGCCCTTTCCGCCGCGCGGAAATTAAATCTCTTATAAAAATAAGAAAGCAGCGGCTCGGAGAAATGCCTCTCCGGGCCGCTGCTGTTTGCGTAAAAAATTACTTTTCAAATTTGAACAGGGGAGCGCCTGCGGCCACGATGCCGCCGCCCACGATCTGCATTTCGGGCAGGTCGTCCGCGTTGGTCACGATGAGAGCCGTGGCCGTGGGGTGGCCCGCTGCACGGATGGCGTCCAGGTCGATCTTGAGCAGCGGGGTGCCGGCTTTGACTTTCTGGTCTACCTTGACCTGTGCCTCAAAGCTCTTGCCCTGCATCTCCACGGTGTCCATGCCCACATGGATGAGAACCTCAATGCCGTCATCGCTCATCAGGCCAACGGCGTGCAGGGTGTCTGCAATGGTGGTCACGGTGCCGTCAAAGGGGGCGTAGACCATATCGCCGGTGGGCTCCAGGCCGCAGCCGGGGCCCAGGATGGCAGTGGCAAACGTTTCATCGGGCAGCTGCTCCAGCGGGATCACCGTGCTGTCGATGGGGGCCAGAACGGTCATCTTCTGGCCGGAAAATTTGGTGGCGGCAGCCTTGCTGCCAAAGATCTTGTCAAAAAAGCCCATGGGTATCTTACCTTCCTTTCAAAATTCAAGATATCATACCAGGGGGGAAAATGCAAGCAACAACCTGCACAAAGACAGGCCGCTGTTTTTGGCAATTACAGCAGGGCCAGCAGCTGCCGCACTTCCTCCATCCGGGTAGCCCAGCTGGTGGCGATCCGCATCACCGTGTGGGTGTCGTCGTATTTTTCCCAGAAGCCGAACTTTGCCTTGCCCTCCAGCGCTTCCAGCTGGGCGTTGGGGAAGACCACGAAGATCTGGTTGGTGGGGGAGTCCATGAAGAACTGGTAGCCTTTTTCCGCCAGACCCTTTTTCAGCACGGCGGCCGTCTCAATGGCGTTTTTGCTGATCTCGGTGTACAGGCCGTCGGTGAAGAGCACGTCGAACTGCAGACCCATCAGGCGGCCCTTGGCCAGCAGAGCGCCCTGCTGCTTGACCATGGTCATAAAGTGGGCGGGAGCGCCGTGGGGGAAGACGACGGCCTCGCCGCAGAGGGCACCTACCTTGGTGCCGCCGATGTAGAACACGTCGGTCAGGCGGGCAATGTCAGCCAGCGTGACATCGGTGCCCTCGCTGACCAGACCGTAGCCCAGCCGGGCACCGTCCATGAACAGGGGCATGTGGTAGGTGTGGCAGACGGCGGAAAGCGCTTCCAGCTCTGCCCTGGTGTACAGGGTGCCGTACTCCGAGGGGTGGGAGATGTAGACCATGCCGGGGAAGACGAGGTGGTCCATGTTGGCGTCGGCGTAGAATGTTTTGCAGAAATTCTCCACATCCTTGGCGGCCACTTTGCCGTTGGTGTGGGGCAGGCTGAGCACTTTGTGGCCCGTGAACTCGATGGCACCGGCCTCATGGGCGGCTACATGGCCGGTGGTGGCAGCCAGCACGCCCTCCCAGCGGTGGAGCATGGAGCCGATGACCACGGCGTTGGCCTGAGTGCCGCCGGAGATGAAGAAGACATCCGCCTCCGGGCAGGCGCAGGCCGCGCGGATCTTCTCTTTGGCGCTGGCACAATAGGGGTCGGTGCCGTAACCGGAAACTTTTTCAAAGTTGGTCTCTACCAATTTCTGCAAAATGGCCGGGTGGGCACCCTCACAGTAGTCGTTTTCAAAGTATAACATCAGAGCTTTCCCTCCACAAATCAAGATAACCTAATAGTATCCCTAAATGAAAAAGGTGTCAAGCTAAGAAGATTTACTGCATCTTAAATGAGAATGTGGTATACTTTTCTGGTAAAGGAAACTCGGACGAGGAGGGACTGCGGGTGAAAGGGAAATTCCCATGGAAAGACATGCTCGTGTTGGGCGGTGCACTTGCGGCAGCGATTGCGGGCGTGGCGGCCATTCAGGCGGTCAGCGGCCGGATCGACGGCGTGGCATCCATGGTCTTTGTGCTGGCTGCTTTTTTCGTCTCAATGTATACGGAGGGCTATCTCTGGGGCGTGGCGGCGTCGGTCATCGGAATGCTGGCGGTCAACTTTGCGTTCCGCTCGCCCTATTTTGCATTTAATTTCACTCTGCCGGAAAACCTGTTCTCGGGTGCCGTGATGCTGGTGGTGTCCATCATGACCAGCACCCTGACCACCCGCGTCAAAAAACAGGAGCAGCTGCGGATGGAGAGCGAGACGGAAAAGATGCGGGCGAACCTCTTGCGGGCCGTTTCCCACGACCTGCGCACCCCGCTGACGTCCATTTACGGGGCCTGCTCCACGGTGATCGAAAACTACGACTCCCTGGGCCGGGAGCAGAAGCTGAAGCTTCTGGGCGAGGTCTGCGAGGATGCCCAGTGGTTGAACCGGATGGTGGAGAATCTGCTGTCCGTCACCCGTATCGACAGCGAAAAGGTCTCGGTGAAAAAGACCCCCACGGTGCTGGAAGAACTCATTGACACCGTGCTGGTCAAATTCAAAAAGACGCACCCGGGGGTGAACATCAATGTGGAGCTGCCGGATGATTTCATCGTCATTCCCATGGACTCCATGCTCATCCGGCAGGTGCTGACCAATCTTTTGGAAAACGCTGTTCTCCACGCGGAGGGGATGACAAAGCTCACCCTCCGGGTGTTCACGCTGGGCAACCGGGCGGTGTTTGAGGTAGCGGACAACGGCTGCGGCATCCCGAAAGAGCGTCTGCGCACCCTGTTTACCGGGACGCTGCCCTCGGAGAGCGGGGCCGACAGCGGCAAGCATGGCATGGGCATTGGCCTTTCGGTCTGTGCTGCCATCATCAAGGCCCACGGCGGTGAGATCAAAGCCGAAAGCAAACCCGGTGAGGGCACGGCCATTCGGTTCTGGTTAGAGACAGAAGAAATCGAGACGGAGGAGACCGAAGATGAGCAATAATAAATTCAAGGTCCTTGTGGTGGAAGATGAGGCCAATATCTGCAGCTTCATTGAGACGCTGCTGGAGACCAACGGCTATCAGGCACTGGTGGCGCACTCCTGCTCCATGGGCCTGACTCTGTTTGCCTCCCACAACCCCGACCTCGTGATCCTGGATCTGGGTCTGCCCGACCGGGACGGTCTGGAGCTGATCCGCACCGTGCGCCAGAAGTACATGACTCCGATCGTGGTGCTTTCGGCCCGCACCACGGAGCAGGATAAGATCGAGGCGCTGGACCTGGGGGCCAACGATTATGTTACCAAGCCCTTTGGCACCGGCGAGCTGCTGGCACGTGTCCGGGCCGCCCTGCGGGTCAACCGCTACAGTACGGCGGGCAGCCTGCCCACCGGGACGTTTACGGCACAGGACCTGGAGATCAACTATGAGCGCCGTAAGGTGTTTGTGGCCGGGCAGGAGATCAAGCTGACCCAGACCGAGTACAACATTGTGGCGTTCCTCTCCGAGCATGCGGGCCGTGTGATGACCTATGCCGCCATTGTCCGGGCCATCTGGGGCGATACGGACTGCGGAAGCACCAAGAAATTGCAGGTCAACATGGCCAACATCCGCAAAAAGCTGGGCAGCCGCCCGGGCAGCAACAATTATATCCTCAATGAGCTGGGCGTCGGCTACCGGATGATCGACGAAGACGGTGACAGCAAACCGCTGGACCTTGCCGCGGAAGAGCACTGAGGATCCATAGGGCACAAAAGAACGGAAAAGCAGAAATGAATGCTCCCCGCCGTGGCCGGAAATTCCGCCTGCGGCGGGGATTTTTGCCGCAGATACGCTGGATAAAAATAAGTAGATCTTTTTTGGAGAAAATGCTTGACATTTTTGGAATCCATGGTATAATTATCAACGTTCCGAGCCGAACAGCTCACGAACAAAAACAAAATAAGCGGATATGGCGGAATTGGCAGACGCGTTAGATTCAGGTTCTAATCGGGGCAACTCGGTGGAGGTTCAAGTCCTCTTATCCGCACTTTAGAGACAGCTTTCCAAAAAGGCTGTCTCTTTTCTTTTGCAGTAGTCCTTTTGGAAACACTCTACAGCGGATAAGAGGACTTGCAGCGGAGCTGACCGCCGCCAGTGGCGGAAACAGGGAAGCGAGGCTGGGGCCACGCTCCGATTTTTCAAAGCCCGCTCAAGGGCTGTAGAAAAATCGGTAAGCGCAACCCGGGACAGCACGGCCACGCCGCAGGCGGGGCAACCAACAGTTCACGGTAGGTCTTGCAGATCAGATAACCAGCGATAAAGTGGTTTACCACCGATTGAAATGCACCCGGTCGGCCTCGTAGCGGCTCTCACGCGGGGCGGTAATGTCCGCTTCCGGGTAGCCAAGGGCGATGATGGAGTGGGGCACGATGGTCTCCGGCAGAGCGAAGAGCTTCTTCTGGGCCTCCACCCGGTCCATCTGAGGCCAGGTGCCCAGCCAGACCGCACCAAGCCCCAGCTCCTGTGCGGCAAGGCAGATATTCTGGGCGGCAATGGCGCCATCAATGACCCAGTAATCCTTTGCAAAGCGGAACGCACGGTCCAGGTCGCCGCAGACCAGGATACCGGCGGCGGCTTTCCGCAAGGGTTGAGCCGGGCGGCCGTTGGCATCTGCCATCTGTGCCAGCTTTTCCGGGTCGGTCACTACCACGAAAGACCAGTCCTGTGCATTGACGCAGCTCGGCCCGCTCATGGCGGCTTCCAGCAGCTGGTGCAGTTTTTCATTTTCGATGGGCTGATCCGTAAATTCCCGGCAGCTGCGCCGGGTGAGAATGGCATCCAGAGTGTTCATAAATCAGTGCCTCCTGTGTAGGTTTGGGCTCAGTATAGCACAGCGGTTTGAAAATTTCATGTGCGGTTTCGCTTGCAATTCAGAAAAGAACTCGGTAGGATACATTCCGAACCAAATACAAAAAAGCTGGAGGAGGCCTGCCCTGCCTGTGGCTGCTCATCCGTACTATGGGCATGCCAAACGCGCCGGAACCACCAACGCCGTAGGCCATGCCGGCTTCGCCGTCGCCGCGGATGCCAACGTCCGTATGGATCCGGCATCCGATGGGCCTGCTCTGTTTGCCCTGCCCCAAAATAGCAAAAACACGAAAAGCTCCCCGCCTGATCCATCGCTAAAAATCAGACGAGGAGCTTTTCCGAGATTGGGCGTTCAGGCCGGCGGTGCAAAGTGGTGGGCTTTGCGGGAGAATGGGCACCGGCCTGCACAAAAAGGAGGAGATGGGAAAGGGTATGGGTCCACAACAGAAGTTGTGTGAAAGTGGCTGAAATTGCGGGAACCGGATCCCTTTGAAAATGGAACAGCCTGTCCCAGGAGTTTGCGCCCTCCGGGACAGGCTGCTCGTAACGAAAAAGGAGGTAATTATGAGCGGATCAGGCTGCCGCGCCGGCAACCATGTTGGGGATAAAGGTAGACAGAGCCGGGCAGTAAGTGGTCAGGATCACGACGATCAGACTTGCAACAACGAACGGCATGACTTCCTTGATGATATCCACGTAGCGGGCACCGGAAAGCTTCTGAGCCATGAACACGGAGCTGCAGAAAGGAGGAGTGATGAAACCAACGCTCAGGTTGACCAGGATGATGGCACCGAAGTGGATGGTATCAACGCCCATTGCAACAGCGGTGGGCAGCAGCAGGGGCACGATCAGCAGGATTGCGGCGTTGATGTCGATCAACATGCCGCAGATCAGGAACAGGATGTTGGCGAAGATCAGGAAGCCGAACGTGCTGGAGATGTGGGTGGTGACGAAAGCCTTGATGGCCTCAGCAATGCCGATCATGGAAATGACACGGCCGGAGCAGTTGGAGAAGCCGATCAGGATGCAGATGGTAGCGGTGCTGACAGCAGCGTGGACAGTCATGTTCATGAACGTCTCATCCACATTGTTCTTGTTCATCGCGCGCTTGACAAAGTAGAAGATGATGCCGTACAGCACGGCAGCCGCGCCAGCCTCGGTAGCGGTAAAGATACCACCGTAGATGCCGCCGAAGATGATGACGGGCATGATCAGTGCGGGGATCGCGCGGATAAAGGTCTTACCGATATTGCCAGCGTAGGTGGAGAGAACGAACGGGGTGGTTTCTTTCTCCTCACGGCGGCCCTGACGGAAGTAGTTGATGAGCATGAAAAGGATGATGCAGCAGATAGCCGGGCCAACGGTGCTCAGCCAGACAGCGGAGATGCTGACGCCTGCGCACAGGCCATACATGATGCCGGGGACAGACGGGGGGATCAGGATGCCCAGGAAGCTGGAAGCGGCGGCCAGTGCGGAGCAGTAAGCGTCCGAGTAGCCTTTCTTCTTCATCTCGGGGATCATGATACCGCCGATGCAGCTGATGGTAGCCATGCAGGAACCAGTCAGGATGCCGAATGCAGCGGAGGTCAGGATGGTGACAGCGCCCAGAGAGCCGCGCAGACGGCCCACGATGGACTGGATCAGGTCAACCAGAGCATGGGCAATACCGCTGTGCTGCATGATGGCACCGGCGAAGATGAACAGAGGCACGGCCAGCAGCGGGAAGCTGTCCAGACCGGAGAACGCGACGGTGCAGATGGTGGAGGACTTCATGCCGGCGGCCACGACGACAGCCAGCGTGGCGGAACCGATGGAGTAAGCGACAGGAACTTTGCAGAACATCGCCAGACCAATGAAGAACAGCAGGAAGATGCCTAACAACGCGATAGGATTCATAACAGTACCTCCTCCTTATTCTTCAGCTGCCGCCGCGGGTGTTTCATAGCTGTAGAACAGGCGGCAGACAGAGTGATAAACCATCAGGACCACGCCGATCAGAATGGTGCTCATGGGGATCAGCATGTTGATGTGCATACTTGCGGACTCCTGCGGGCGCTGAGCCATCTTCATCAGATACTGGAAGTAGAAGACGCCGAACAGGACGATGAAAGCCAGGGTGATGATCTCGGAGAAGCGGTTGAAGATCTTCATGAACTTCTCAGGATCTTTGGATCTCTTATCCACGATGGTGTCCATCAGGTCGATGCCGATGTGGCCATTGTTGATGAACGCGCGGCCAGAGCCGATGTAGGTCATGGCAATGAACAGGTAACGCGCCAGCTCCTCACACCAGGGAGAACTGACTTTCAGAACATAGCGGCAGACGACCTGGAAAATGATCGAGAAAGTCAGAACCAGCATGAACGCAGCCAGAAGACCGTCTTCTACTTTGACGACTCCATGTTCGATTTTGCGGCTGGCAATGACCGAATTCCTTTCTTTTTTCATATGCAAACCTCAATTTATCAGTTTATAGCCAATTGTTTTCCATAAAATCCGGTTGCCCGGAGGGACAACGGAGGCAGGAAATGTCTTCGCTGCTCTGCGGGCAACCTGGAAAGAATGGATTTCTGGAAATGTTACGGTTTCAGCAGCGATCAGACGGAGAAGTCCTGATTGATGCGGTCCATGATGTCGGAAGGATACTCGCTTGCGTAGCCAGCCCACAGCTCGACAGCTTTCTCTTTCATCTGCTTGTAGAAGTCGGAAGAAGGATCGATCTCCTCAACCTCGAAGCTGCCCTGATCCAGGATGGTCTGCTCGTCGGCACGCATGTTCTCACGGAAGAAAGCGCCGGCCTCGTCAGCAGCCTGCTTGAAAGCGGCCTGCTGGTTTGCGGTCATGCTGTTCCAGAATTCCTCAGAGCAGGTGATGGAAGCGCCGGAGTACATGTAGTTCAGCATGGTGATGTACTTGATCTTCTCCAGAACACCCATGGACTTCATGTTGTAGATGGAGTTATCGACGCCATCCACGGTGCCCTGCTCCAGAGCAGCCAGAGTCTCGGAAGTTGCGATAGCAGCAGGAATTGCACCCAGAGCAGTGTAGAAGTCCTGGCAGGCCTGAGTCTCAGGCACGCGGATCTTCAGGCCGGTCATATCAGCCATGGAGCTGATGGGGCGCTTGACGTTGCCGCACTCACGGAAGCAGTTCTCAGTGGGTGCCACGCGAATCAGGCCGTTGTCGGCATACTGCTTGGTCAGCTCGTCGTTGATCCAGCCGTTGATGTAGTACTCATCGACCTGATCGTAGTCGGTCAGCATGAACGGCAGCCAGGCCCAGCCCAGACCACCGATGGCAGAGTCAACGCCCATATCAGCAACGAATGCGCACTCCAGAGTGCCCAGCTGCAGCATCTCGGTCTCCTCACGCTCGCCGCCCAGAGAACCACCGGCGATCTTGGTGCCCTTGATGGAGCCGCCGGAGTACTTGTCGGCCAGCTCGATCAGCTTGTCCATGCTCTTGTCCTGAACGCCCTCACCGGAGTGGGTGTTGGTGACGCTGAACGAAACAGCGGGATCGGAAGCGGCGGCAGCGGCATCACCGGCTGCAGCGCTTGCCGCGGTGCTGGTAGCAGTGCTTGCGGCAGTGCTCGTTGCGGTGCTGGAAGAGCCGCCACAGGCAGCAAGGGTCAGAGAAGCGGAAGCCAGACCCATAACTTTCAGGAAATTGCGACGATTGATCTTTTTCATAATAACCATACCTTTCCGTGTGATTGCATCTCTTCGCTTAAAGCAGAACATGTGCCGATGCACAGAACACATCTTCTGCATGGATCCGTAGTTTAGGCTTTGCAGGGCGTCTCTTTCTCAATGTGGATGTGGTGGCCGCTGTAGTTGCCGGGCACGACGCCCACCTGATACTTGGCAGCCTCCAGGATCTTGGAGAAGTTCACGCCGGTCTCATAGCCGGACTCGTTGAGCATCCAGACCATATCCTCGGTGGACAGGTTGCCGGAAGCGCCGGGTGCAAACGGGCATCCGCCCAGGCCGCCCAGAGCGGACTGCACTTCATCCACGCCGCTCTCAATGGCTGCCATGGTGTTCACCATGCCCAGTCCGCGGGTATCGTGGAAGTGGACCTGCAGCGTCAGGGCCGGGTAAGCGGCTTTCAGGGCACCGATCACGGCCTTGACCTGTTCGGGGTCTGCCAGACCAACGGTGTCGCACAGGCAGCAGGTGGTCATACCGGCATCCACATAATCTTTCAGGAACGTGACAACGGCCTGCGGGTCGTTGTACTTGCCCTCAAAGGGGCAGCCAAAAGTGGTGGCCAGGTCTACCACGACGTTCATATCGGGGTAAGCGGCGCGAATCTCCTTGTAAGCTTCCAGCGACTGTTCGTGGGTGCGGTTGATGTTAGCCTTGTTGTGGCTGGTGCTCAGCGAGACAACGTAGCAAACCTTGCGCAGGCCCAGCTCATAGGCGTTCTGCGCGCCGCGCAGGTTGGGCACCAGAGCAAACAGGTCCAGATCGGGGTACTTCTTCAGTACCACCTCGGTCACAGCCTTGGCGTCTGCCAGCTGCGGGATGGCCTTAGGGCTGACGAACGAAGTATATTCGATGTGCTTCACACCGGCGGCGACCAGACGGTCGATGACGTCCAGCTTGATCTCCGTGGGGATGGGAGGCGTGCACTTCACGCTCTGGAAACCATCGCGGGGACCAACTTCGATGACTTCGATTTGCTTACTCATAATCATCCAGCTTTCTTTCTCTGTATCGTGTCAGATAACGCCCTTAGCTTTCAGGTCAGCCAGCTTGGCCTCGTCCAGGCCCAGCAGCTTGCCGTACACATCGGCATTGTTCTCACCCAGCAGCGGGGCAGCTTTGCGGGGAGCGGTGCTGGTGCGGGTGGTATGTGCCGGGATGGCAGTGATCTGCAGCTCGCCGATGCCCGGCTGATCGATGGTGGGGAACATACCGCGAGCCCCCGCGATCTGCGGATCCACGACCAGACGGTCGAGGGTGTTCACAGGGCAGGCCGGGCAGCCGGCGTCGTTCAGCAGCTTGTCCACTTCATCAATGGTGTGCTGCTTGGTCCAGGGCACGATGATCTCGCGCATGGCCACATGGTTTGCAACGCGGTCCTTGACCTCTGCAAAGCGGGGGTCGGTCTTCAGCTCAGGCTTGCCCATCACATCGCACAGGATGGCGTAGAGCTTGTTGTTGCCGGCTGCGATGACCACGTCGCCGTCCTTTGCAGGGAACGTGTCATACGGGTAAGTGGATTCGTAACGGTTGCCGATACGCTGGGGAATGCGGCCCGTGGACTGATAGATCATGGTGATGTTTTCCATGGCGGCTGCCACGGAATCCACCAGAGCCACATCCACTTTCTCGCCCTTGCCGGTCCGCTGCTTGTTGACCAGAGCAGCCAGCACGCCAACGGTCATGTTCAGTGCGCCCAGCACGTCGCCCATCGGGGTGCCGGTGCGGGTGGCGGGGCCATCGGGCCAGCCGGTGGTGCTCATCAGGCCGCCCATGGCCTGACCAACGATGTCATAACCGGCGCGCTTGCTCAGCGGGCCCGTGTGGCCGAAACCGGAGATCGAGCCGTAGATGATGCCAGGGTTGACCTCTTTCAGCACATCGTAGCCCAGGCCCAGTTTCTCCATCGTACCGGGGCGGTAGTTCTCCAGCACGACATCGGCCTTTTTGACCATCTCTTTAAAGATCTCTTTGCCTTCCGGCTCTTTCAGGTTCAGGGTCACGCCGACCTTGCCGCGGTTGAAGTTTGCGTAGTAAACACTGTTGCCGTTGACAAAGGGGCCCATCTTACGAGTATCGTCGCCGCCCTTGGGGTTCTCAATCTTGATCACCGTAGCACCCATATCGGCCATCATCGTTGCTGCATAAGGGCACGCGAGCACGCGGCCCAGATCCAGAACAACGATACCATCCAGCAAACCTTCCATTTCCTGTACACCTCCTGCAAGAATTAACCAAAACCGAAAATACAGTTGTAGAGTAAACTGCTGATGTTTTTATTTTATTCAAGAACCGTGATATGGTCAATTGTTTGACAAAATGGCCGAAAAGTGTTCCATTCTGTTCCAATTTCGTGTATATTTAGGACGCGTGGAACAAAAAGAGAGAAAAAAGATGCTTTTTCGCAACATCAAGGGAGGAAACATTTTGGGCAACAGTTACAAAATCTGCTTTCTTGGTTATCGAAAATTACGGGAGATGGCGCAGCAGGTCATTGATAAGCTGAATTATCAGGACACCACCGTGGTCATGAAAGAGTGCGCCATCGAAACACTGGAGCAGGTGGTCAACGAGGCGGACAGCGAGGGCTGTCAAGTGTTCGTGGCAGGCTCCGCCAACGCCGAAGAGTTCAAACAGCGCTTTTCCGAGCACCTTGTGGAGCTGCACATTGATATGTCGGACTATGTGTACTGCCTCTGCCGCGCCCGGGATATGGGGGCCAGGCGGGTGGGTGTGACCATCTACCGCAAGAGCCGCCAGATGAATTTTGAGGCTTTACAGGAGCTGGCCGGCATCCCCATTGAGCCCATTTATTTTGAGAGCGAGCCGGAGCTGACCTACCTGCTGGAGCACACCAGCTGTGATTGCGTCATTGGAGCGTCCCTGACGGTGGAGGTGGCCGAGCGGCTGGGGCTGCCGTGCATCCTCATCTACGATGGTGAGTACACCATCCGCACCAGCATTGAGCGGGCCCGCGTTCTGGCCGCGGAGCTGCAGGCCTCCTCCCGCAAGGAGGCCATCACGGACGCGCTGGTCCGGGACGTGCCGGCGGGCATCATCATCACCGATGAGAACGACCGCATTACCACGTTCAACCAGCAGGCAAAAGCTCTGGTGGGCCTGCAGGGCCGCAAGCTCCGGGGCCTGGAGCTGGGCGAGCTGGTTCCCCCGCTCTCTTATAACACGTTTTATAAGAGCGGCCAGATCAAGACCGACCACATCCACCTGCTCAATGGTACCATGGTGCGCTGTGTGCAGACTCAGCTCCAGCAGGGCAACCGCCAGGTGGGAATGCTCATTACCATGCTGCCGGACAGCAGCCGCCGGAAAAAGACGGCGGATACCCAGAAATTTGTGGCCCGGCACCAGTGGAAAGACCTTGTGGGCGATTCGGTGGCCATCACCCAGGCCATGACGGCGGGGAAACAGCTGGCCCAGACCGAGGAGCACATCATGATCCTTGGCGAGAGCGGCACCGGCAAGAGCTTTTTTGCCCAGTGCATCCACTAGAGCTCGCCCCACGCCAGCGAGCCCTTTGTGGTGATCAATGCCACGGTGGTGGGGCAGGATGCCTCCCGCACCCTCTTTGGCAGCGAGGAGGGCGCCAACGACCACGCGGGTCTGTTTGAGCTGGCGGGCAATGGCACCATCGTCCTGCAGGGGCTGGGCGGCGCGTCCGAGTCGTTCTTCGCCTGCCTGAGACAGGTGCTGGTCTACCACTCGTTCTTCAGCGTGGGCGGCACCACCCTCAAGGTGTTCCAGGCCCACATCATCACCCTGCTGGAGCCGGAAGAGGCGGGCCGCTTCCCCCGGGAGCTGCGGGAGATGCTCTCGGTCTTTTCCCTTACCCTTCCGCCGCTCCGGGAGCGGGGCGATGATGTGATCGAGCTGTTCCGGATCTTTGCGGTGCGGGGGGAGGCGGGCACGGTCTCGCTGCGCGGGCAGAAAGAGCTCTGGAAAGAACTGGACGAGCTGCTCCGGTTCTATGCCTGGCCCACCAACCTCATCACCCTTTCGGCGGTGGTCAAGCGGTATGTCTACCTCTACCGGCAGGCCATGAACCCCTCCCCCGGCGTCAAGCGGCAGCTCCTCATCAAGGCCATTGGCGAGGACGAGCTACTGGAACAGCTGCGGCAGGAATACCCTGCCCTGCAGGACCCCGCCGGCAGCACCCCGGAGGCCATTGTGGAGGGCGTTGCGGAGATGAAGCGGCTGCTCAAGTACAACGACAACACCATTGCCGATAAGCTGGGTTTCGGACGGACGACATTGTGGAGAATGCAGAAGAAATCCGGTGCAGCCAAAGCCAAAAAAGAGGAGTGACCTCCGACCGCCTACATTATAAATAAGAGAATCAAAAAACACACACCAGCACGGCGCGGAATCCACCAAAACCGTTGACATGCGGGGCGCGGAGGTGTAGACTACTTGTTATAGGGGGTAACAAGTTGCAGCGGCGTTGTCCGCGGCAGACAGCTCCCAAACGATAAGAACGAAGAAAAAAGGAGAAGCATCATGAAAGTTATCAACACGGAAAAAGCTCCCGGCGCAATCGGCCCCTACTCTCAGGGTTTTGTGGTCGGCAACCTGGTCATTACCTCCGGTCAGATCCCGGTGAACCCCGCTGACGGCTCCGTCGGCGAGGGCATCGCTGCTCAGGCTGAGCAGAGCTGCAAGAACGTTGGCGCCATCCTCGAGGCTGCCGGCAGCAGCTTTGACAAGGTCGTCAAGACCACCTGCTTCCTGGCGGACATGGGCGATTTTGCTGCTTTCAACGAGGTGTACGCAAAGTACTTCACCTCCAAGCCCGCCCGCAGCTGCGTGGCCGTCAAGACCCTGCCCAAGAACGTCCTGTGCGAGATCGAGGCTACCGCTGAGCTGTAAGCGGAGGCTCTCTATCCCTATAAAGAAAAGCAAAAAGCGCTGTTGTGTGCTGCAACAGCGCTTTTTGTTTTACAGCTGATCGTTTTTCAGCTTCTCCAGCACCTCGTCCAGCGAGGCGCACTCCATGGTGTACAGGCTCCGCATCTCGTCGTCGGCGGGGACGAGGTCGGGCACCATAACGGTGATAAAACCGCCCCGGGCACCGGCCCGGACGCCGTTGTAGCTGTCTTCCAGCACCAGGCAGCGAGCGGGTTCCACGCCCAGCTTTTCCGCGGTCAGGAGGAAGATCTCCGGGTCCGGCTTGGAGTGAGCCACATGCTGGCCCGAGACGATAGCCTTGAAGTAATGGGTCATCCCCCACTGGTCCAGATTGTTGCGGATCATGGCCTCCCGGCTGGAGGAAGCCACGGCCATGGGGAGGCGCTGCTCGTCCAGCCAGGCCAGCAGGGCGTCCAGCCCCGGCTTTTTGGGGACAGGGGCGGAGAGGAAGACTTCATCCGCCACCCGGTGCAGGCTCTCCACGATGCCATCGGCATCGCAGTCCGGGCCGTAAAAGCTCCGCACCACGTTGCGGGTGGTCTCGCCCGCCGTGCCCCGGGCGGCCTCGGCCAGGCCCTCTTTGTAGGGCAGGCCCAGCGCCTTGAGGGCTGGGTCCCAGAATGTGGCCCACATCCGCTCGGTGTCGAACATGGTGCCGTCCATATCAAAAATCACGCCGTTTATCATAAAAAAGAGTCCTTTCTTTTGGATACTTCGCGCTTTATTCTATCATACTTTACCACAACTTACACGCCTCAAAGATGAAAGATTTTTTGATTCCTTGAAAAAATAATTCAGCACACTATAATAGAAAACAACATTCGGCATTTTTGGCGCGGGGCGTGCTGCCCGCGTTGGCTGTGTGAGATCAGAAAAGAGGGAAAATTATCATGTTGGATATCAAGATCACCCGCACCACTTCTCCCAAGGAGAAGCCGCAGGACGAGAGCAAGCTGGGCTTTGGCAAAAAGTTCACTGACCATATGTTCGTGATGGATTATACGGAGGGCGAAGGCTGGCACGATGCCCGCATCGTCCCCTATGGCTCCTTTGAACTGGACCCCGCTACCGTGGTGTTCCACTACGCACAGGAGATCTTTGAGGGCATGAAGGCCTACCGCACCGCCGACGACACCGTCCCCGTCGCCTCCGGCGAGGCCCACGTCATGGTGATGCCGTAAGGGCTACAATAGCGCCGAAGAGAAGAAAGGCGCGAAGGCATGAGTGACGAGAAGAAGCTTGACGGGGAATTGAAAGAGGGCGCAGCTGCGCAGGGCGAGCGCGAGCTTGGTGTGGACGCCCAAGCAGCCGGAGATCCGCGCGGGGAGCGGTTGCGCGCCTCGTCGGCGGGTGACGACAAGGTGCTGCGGATGGGGACGGCCTCCATTCCGCGGCTCATTACGGAGTTCGCCATTCCGTCGGTGGTGGGCATGCTCATCAACGGCTCCTATGCCATCATCGACTCGGTGTTTCTGGGGCACGCGGTAGGGGAGATCGGCCTTTCGGCCATGACCGTGGCCAACCCCATCATGATCGTGTTCATGGCCATCGCCATGCTCATCGGCAACGGCGGCAACGCGCTGGCGGCCCTGCGCCTCGGCGAGGGCAAGCGCGACGATGCCGAGCGCGCCCTGGGCAATGTGGTGTCCTTGAGCCTCGTTGCTGCCGTCATTGTGCTCGTCATCGGGTGGAATCCGGCGCTGGTCTCCTGGGTGCTCGATTTGGCGAGCGCCACACCGGAGGTGCGCCCCTACGCCCAGACGTTCATCCAGATTCTCTGTGCCGGCTTCATCTTGCAGTGCATCGGCCTTGGCGTGAACAACTTCATCCGCACCTGCGGCGCCCCTAACCGGGCGCTCGGCACCATGGTCATCGGTCTGGTGGGCTCGGTGGCCTTCAACGCCCTGTTCGTTCTGGCGCTCGGCTGGGGGGTTATGGGCAGCGCTCTGGCCACGGTGCTCGGCTGGGCCTGTTCGTGTTTGGCGGTGCTGCAGTACTTCTGCCTGCGCAGCGACGTTCCCATGCGGCTGCGCTTGCCCGCCATGCGCCTGAGCTTTTCCATGGATCGCACCATTCTCGCCTTCGGGCTGCCGAGCTTCTGTGTGCAGGCGGGCATGGCCATCGTGAACTTCGTCATCAACTTCCAGCTGGTGAAATACGGGGCCCTGACGCCCATCGGCGCCGACGACGCGTTGGCGGCCATTGGCGTGGTGCAGCGCATCGGGCAGTTCTCGGTCATGCCGCTCATCGGCATCGCCATCGCCCTGCAGCCGCTGCTCGGCTTCAACTACGGCGCGCAGAACTATACCCGCGTGCGCGGCATCTACAAGCTGGCGATTGGCTGCGCGCTGGCTGTCTCAGCGGTGGGATGGGCCCTGTTTCAGTTCTGCCCGGCCCAGATCATCTCGGTGCTCATGTTCATCATCGTCGAGGTGTTCGCGGTGCCCATCGCCCATGCCTTCGGTATCTCCCACGACGGTCTCGTTGATTTCACGGCTTTCGCCATCCGCGTGCAGTTCCTCATGCTGCCCTTCGTGGGCTTCCAGATCGTCAGCTCGAACTACTTCCAGGCCACGGGCCAGCCGGCCAAGTCGGTGTTCCTCACCTTGACGCGCCAGATTCTGTTCCTCGTGCC
>OIXA01002445.1_pt1 | contig 21290 bp, 13 predicted proteins | sample 1587721 | NCBI WGS metagenome assembly OIXA01 (sample SAMEA3888900, study PRJEB22519) | human gut metagenome | biome: human gut; feature: human-associated habitat; material: faeces | place: Denmark | collected 2013 | reverse complement strand
GTAGTAATGATATAGATTATAAATTTTGAGTTAATTACTGTTTTTTGAAGGTGGTGGGTCCTCGTGAGAAGACGTACCACCTGTTTTGTTTATATCAACTTCTTCCCCATTCACGAACTTATTACAAATGGTTCAAGATAAACTCACGGCATTCTTCCATCAGCCATTTGGGAGTACTGGTAGCGCCACAAATTCCCACTGTGTTTACATCCTTGAGCCAGTCGAGGTTGATTTCATTGGCACTTTCTATCTGATAACTGTTGGGGTTCACGCGATGACATTCCTTGAAGAGCACCTTGCCGTTGGAACTCTTGCGTCCGCTCACAAAAAGCACGAGGTCGTGCTTGGAAGCAAAGCTGGCTATATTAGGCATACGGTTTGCCACCTGTCGGCAGATGGTGTCAAAACTCTTGAAAGTGGCGCCCTCTACAATATGCTCCTGACAATACTCTATGATACGATGAAACTCGTCAAGACTCTTAGTCGTCTGGGAATAGAGATAGATATCGCGAGAGAAATCCAGTTTCTCCACATCCTGGAATTTCTCAATCACGATGGCCTTGCAGGCAGTCTGCCCCACCAGTCCCAACACCTCTGCGTGTCCATTCTTGCCAAAGATGACTATCTGCGCCTCCGGATTGCTGGTATACTGCCGCTTGATACGTTTCTGCAACTGCAACACCACAGGACAGGTGGCGTCAATGATGTCTATATGGTTTTGCTCGGCCAGGGCATAAGTCTCAGGCGGCTCACCATGAGCACGCAACAACACCTTGACATGATGCAGCTTCTCCATATCCTCGTGGTTGATGGTGATTAGCCCGGCATGATGCAGTCGTTCCACCTCCATTCCGTTGTGTACGATATCACCTAAGCAATACAGTTGTCCACCTTTTTCGAGTTCTTCCTCAGCCTTCTTGATGGCAGTGGTCACACCAAAGCAGAATCCACTGCCATTATCTATTTCTATTTGCACGGTTCTTTCTTTTTTTAACAGGACTTGTTACTTTGCGTTCTTACTTATCTGTTCCTATTTATCTGTTCTTAATAGACTCGTTTCTCTCACTTCACCTTTACCTTTACCACCACCTTGGCATTATCAGGATCGTTGGTTATCATGAGCACACGAGGATTCTTCGAACGCGACTTCTTCAGTTCGGATGCGACGGCAGTCACCTTGAGTTTAACCGTCTCTCCAGGCTGAATCTTCGACTTTTTGAGCGACACCTGAAGTCCCATGGTAAACATCTGCATACTTCTTATCTCGAGCACCGATTTTCCTTCATTAGTGATGAGGATTTCGCCCTTCAGCTTTTTCTTGGTGCCGAAGTTACCAAGGTCGAGTGTGGTGGTAGATAGTTTCAACTTAGGCGCCTGTGCCAAGTCTTCGGCTGTCAACTTCTCGAAGTTTGGTAAAAGAACTGCCGACACACTGATTTCCTTCTCGGGTGCCACCTTGTCACCAAGATGCGAGCCAAGATAGATGGAAGTCTGATTCAGTCCCAAGTCGCGCAACTTGCGTGAGTCCAACATAACAGTGATCACACCACTGTGGCGTGGCGCCAACTTGGAAGGCGACACCTGTGCGGTGAGATAGGGAGGCAAGTGCAGCACTACAGGCTGCAGCACCTCGTCGGTAGGATTCATGATGTGGATGCGCTGCACGGGGCGGTCGCCTCGGTTGATGTCATCAAACTCCAGGTCCTGTATGTCGGTTTTCAACTTGCCCAACTGATAGGCGTAATTGCCAGCAAAGTCGACCACTCTGTCCACCACCTTTCCACGCATAGTAAGCACGAAAGGCTGTTCGTCGGCATTGCTGAAGAGTCCAATCTGCTTGATGAACGTACCCATTTGCTTGGCATCGAATGTTGCCCTGACCATAAACGAATCGCCCGGTGCTATGTCTCGCTCAGGAAACTCCACCTCTGTGCATCCGCAACTCTTGCGCACCTGGCTGATGCGCAAAGCCTTGTTGCCGGCATTCTTCAAAGGGAATTCTGCCGTTACAGGATTTCTGAACAACACCTGACCACAGTCGATTGTCTCCTGCTGCGTGGTTATTTCCTGCGCCGATGCCGAAACCGCCAACAGCGATACCAGCATCCATATACTCATTCTTTTCATCTGTTCACATTGTATTTATCAGTTCGTATATTCTGTTTCTTATTCTACTTTCGGAATTCTAAGAGTCAGGGAGTTAAGACATCACTCCTTCACATTCAGCCTATAAGCCTCTGCCCTTCCGCCAAACTCAGGACTGTAGGCACACTGCGCCGCACAGGTTCCTGCCTGATATTCGCCTTTGCGGTCGATGTAATACTCCATCTCCACCACGTGCCTTCCTTTGGATAAACGGCCAAAGTAGAGATTTGTTGTATAATCCTTGGGTGCCACATAGCAACCCATGCTCCACTGATAGCCGCTCAATTGAGTGACGGGCTCCAAGCAGGCAGCGCGCTTATCCACCACTTGCACGAAGTCGTAGTCGCGGTCAGCTGTAATAGCAAGCACTACTTTTACCTTATCGCCCACCTTCACGTTCTTGGCGTTCTCCACCTTTCTCACCACCTTGATGCCTGCCTCTGAGGCGGCGATCTCGGCAGAGGACTGCACAAACTGGGCGTATACTGCGCCCCAACTGGTGCCTTCGTTCTTCTTGTCAATCGTCAGCGTGTGTGGTGCGCCCAGCTTCGAGGTCTTCACATAGCCCAGTCCTGCCGTAGCCTGAGGCAACTGCAGTGGTTTGCCGTCTATACGGATAGTGGCATCGTCTGCCGACTTCTGCAGCAGTATTTCCTTACCATTGAGGAAGGCATAAACCGCATCCACCGTGTTGACTGGAGTATCCCAAGCCTGGGTGCGCTTCGACTGCAACAACCACAGCTTCATCTCGTCGACAGCTTGCTGAACGGTCAGATTCTCTGCGGCAAATGCCTTTCCAGCCTTTGTACCCAGCATCTCCGTTGCCTCGATAGCGGCCACCTGTGTAGGAATCTTATAGTCGCGCCAGCTATAGTAAGCATTGCGTGTGTCGAAGTATCTTCCCATTCCCGGTCTGCTTACCGAATACTCGGCTATGCTCTGCAGATAGTCGGCAGCCTTAGCCTGCTGTCCATTGCTTGCCAGCACCACGGCAGCTCTTGCCTTGCCGTAGATGGTGAACTCACCGGTACGCTCTGCCATATTCTGCAGCAGATAAGTCGCTGCCGGATCAAGTTTGCGTCCGTCGAGCGAGAGAATATATAAATAATGTATAGCCAGTTCGCTCGGGCGCACATTTCTCTTCTTCTCCGCCTCTGTCTTCATGTCCTTCACTTCTGCAGCAGCCTTTCGCTGCAGAAAGCGCAGAGCAGCAGTCAACATGTCTTTGGTCTCCTGCTGTACACCCACCATACGGTTCAGCCTAACCATCATCTCAGCCACCTCGGTAGTCATGTATCTGCTGCCTTCCATGCCTTTCCACCAGGCGAAGGAGCCGTCGGCAAGCTGAAGCTTACGCAATTTTGCCACCTCGTCGGTCAGTCGGTTCTGACACAGCGACTCATCCAGATATTCAATCAATAGTTTTTTCTGCTCGCTCTCCCTGTCGGCAGCCATCACCCAAGGTGTTTCGTTGAGCACAAGTTCGCGCAGTTCCTGATTCTTCTCCAGAACACTCTGCAGTGAAGTGCCAGCCTCGTCAGCCTTGCCACCCTTAGCTGCTCTTGCGCTTTCGGCCGAGGCTGCTTCCTGCTTCCACAACTTCACTACCTGTGCGATGACAGGACTCTGCTTCATGATGTGGCGGGCGATGCTGTTGCTGTAGATAGCCGACATCAGCGAGACGGCATTGTCGTCTTTTGCCTTGCTGAGCGATGGCAGCGCCTGAATCATCAGCCAGCTTGGATTGTTGCTGTACTCGATAGTCACCTTGGCGCGTTCTGCCTGTGCAGCCTGTTTGCCTTCCTTGCCGGCAAAGATCGAAGTGAGGTCGAAGTGCTTCTCTCCTTTCTCGGTCAGTGTGATGGGCAGGGTGCGTGTTACGAGCTCGCTGTTGCCTAATACGGGCAGATAGTGCTGCTCGCCGTCGCTATAGCCACGACCGGCTGCCACCACCTTATTTATATATATACCTTCTTTCAGCCCCTGCACGTCAAACATCAGCGATGTCGATCCGTTGGCTTCCAGGTTGTATTTCTGAGTCTGTTGCCACACCACCTTGTTGGTTTCGGAGTCAAGGATCTGCATACGAGCATTGCCGTTCACCTTCCTGTCTGAGTTGTTGAACACTCTGACAGCCACCACAGCCTTGTCGCCTTCGCGCAGGAAGCGTGGCATATTGGGCTGCACCATCACCGTCTTTTGTGCCACAGCCTCGGCATCTATGACGCCATGACACATCTCTCTATTATGAGCCAGTCCCACAAATCTCCAAGTTGTGATGCTCTCAGGCAGGGTGAAACGTATGGCCACATTACCCTCATCGTCGGTTTGCAGGGCAGGATAGAAGAAAGCCGTCTCGTTCAAGTTCTCGCGTGTCTGCACCTGGCCGAGCTTTTCTTCAGTCTTTGCCGCCTCAGGCGCAGAGCAGCCCACAGCGATTCCTCCGTCAGCCACATCCTCTGCAGCGCTCTCGGTAAGTCCCGACAGCTGTTTGGCGTTAGCATATCTGGTTCCTCTGATGTGCATCACTCTACTTTCCTCCTTCACCAATTCATCGCGTTTGATGACGGGGGCTGTTGCCTTTGCACTCTCCACCGTTCTGTCTTCCATGGCACCTTTGGCAAAGAAGAACACCTTCTTGCCATAGAACACGCTTTGGAAGTAGAGCGGATTAAAACTGTCGCCCTGCAGTTCGTTCTCCTGATAATACTTGGTGGGGAAGTTGCTGCCGAAGCCCGCATAGCGGCTTCTCACGGCGAGATTGTTCTTCCAGTAGCAACTGGGCAGCGACTGATAGAAGCCCAGATTCATCTGCCATATAAGTCTCTGCAACGGGTCGAGCGACTTGTCGTAGAGCACACTCATCAACTGCGCCTTGGCTGGTTTTCCGTCGGGCGTAGTGATGCGCAGTGTCCATTCCTCCTTATGTCCTGGTGTAAGCCGGTTGCGGAAAGTTTTCCACTCGATGTTCAGCTTCTTCTCGGGCATGGGGCGTGCGATGTTCATGGTGCGTGAGTAGCATTTCCCGTCCTTCACAAAGGCGTAGTTGAGCACGATGCCCGAGGCATATTCTGGTCGGTAGGTGAAGGGCAAGGTGACGATGCTGTCGCCCAGTTCCCATGCACCTTTCTCGATCAGCTTGTTGCCGGCGATGATCGAGTAGACGATGTGCACACCGTTGGCCGATGACCCAACCTGCAGATAGACAGGCTTGCCGTCGGTGCGGAAGCTCGTGGCAGTCTGATAGCTCCAGTGCATGGTCTCCTCCATCGGCCTGGTGTCCTTCATACTAAAGAGGACGAACTTATGCTGCAGACTGTCCTGTCCGCACACAGCCTCCACCAGGTGCATGCCCGATGCCAAATGTTGCAGTTGCACAGGCTCATTGGCCTCAGCATCAAGCCACTCGCCCCCATCTATGCGATACTTCAGCGAGTGGGCGATCTTTATTCCAGCACTGTTGAGGTAGGCAAAGGTCACCTGTTTCAGACTGTCGGTCTCCATGCGTTTCGGTAGGTCGACAGCAAAGGCGGTGGGCTTCGTGCCGAGAGGCAGACTCATCTCGCCTTCATGACTCTCGCCGCTGATGTCGGTGACGATGGCAGACACGTCGAAGTGGAAGAATCTCGCCACTCGCATAAAATCGTCAGCGCCATTGCTGTCGGCGCCAGTCAACTTTGCCTCTAATGGTATTTCCACATCAAAGCTTCCATCCTCACGGGTCACAGCCTCTCCTGTCATCACCTGTCGGTCGGCTGAACGTGAGCCCCACCACCACAGTTGATTGCGCCTTGTCACAGTGTATTCCACCTTGGCTCCCTGAACAGGCAGGCCCGCATAGGTCTTAGCTGTAGCTTTCACCACCACTGTGTCGCCCCATGAATATCGTTCGTTCACCTCGGGAAAGTTGATTTCAAAGGTGGGTCGCTTGTATTCTTCAACACGGAAGTAGCATCCATCGCCCATGGCTCTTACACTATACTGTCCAGTCAGTCCGCCTTGTGGCAACACGAAGTCGGCGGCAGCCATTCCGTAATCGTCCGTCGTGACAGTCTTCTCTGCCACCACCTTCCAGTTGGCATCATACAGCTCCATCTTCACCTCCTTGCCCTTCTCAAAGGCCTTGGCATCAGTCCCTCGCTCATTGATGGCGAGGATGGCAGCGGCATGCACCGTCTGTCCGGGACGATAGATGGCTCGGTCGGTATATAGATTGACGATGGTCTTGTTGTTTTTCTGCTCATAGTAGCGTGTACGCGAGAGATAGATGTCTCGTGCTGGACAATATTTGTCGGTCGTGGTAGAAAGCAGCACGCTTCCGTCCACGTTCTTGAAGTACGCCTCACCCTCGGCGTCGCTGGTAAGCCTGGCATGCACGACACGCTTATGCTTCTTGGTTTTGAAGTCGTAGTAGTCGTCTCTGTAGAGTTCTATCCTTGCACCGGCAATGGGCTGTCCGCTCGTGGCACTAACCACTACATAGCGGTGCCTGTCATCGGGCAGCTGCTGTATCATCACAGCCAGGTCGCTCACATAGAAGAGTCGTCGGGCTGGCGTCACACCTGGGTTATCGGCCGTCACCTCCATGAGATAGGCGCCTATGGGCAGCGCAGGCAACAGGATGGAATCTTTCACCTCCTCGTAGTCTGGATGACCATAAAACTGTCTGCTGTATTCTTTCTCGTGAAGCTCCGAAGTCTTGGTTTTCAGCCACTTGTAAGTTTTATCATCCTGCACGTCATATTCGTTGTCGGCAGTGATATCGAGGCGCGACAGCTTCACCTTCACGTTCTGCAGGTTGCGCACGCTGAGATGAACCCACTGCTTCTGTCCTGGGCGCAACACCTGCTGCAGGTCCTCGATATCAAACATAGGTTCGGTGAGTCGTTTCTGTGCATTTCTCAACACGTTCATCCTCGACCATCCTCCCCATCGGCTCAGGGCATAGTTGATATAATTGAGTTTGTCAGCCGGTTTGATGTCGGTAGCTTCCTCCATGAAGCGATAGTGCTCCACCGCCAGTTCTCCCGCCTCGGGAATGTCTTGATATACATGGATGAGCGAGTCGATGGCATTGAGATACTTCGATTTTTTCACCTCTCTCACGTCGTCCTGACGATATTTCTGAATCACCTCAAAGGCACACAGACAGGCTGCACCTCTGTTGCCCACCTTATTATAATAGGTGTACATCTTCAGATAAGCCTCCTTGCTGTCGGCCTCGAAACCTATAAGATGGAGTAAATCGTTGCCAAACGACGATCCGTCGAGTCCCTTCATGGTGAGGGGCGCATACTCGGTCGAGGTGTGGTGTGCAAGCTGTTCGGGCTGTGCCAGCGCCTTCATGAAATATTCCTGCGCCTTCGCCTTGTTCACACGGTAATGGCTTGTCTGTTCACCCTCGTCGGACAAGGAGATGTCGTAGACATTCTCCTCATAGATTTTTCCCAATACTGCATTCCACACAGCCTTGAGCACAGGATCTGCAGCCTGTTGCTCCTGCTTCTTCATACGCTGGATGGCAGGAGCCAGCGAGTCGGGGGAAATAGATTTCCACAGCATCGCCTGTCTCATCTCGGCAGCCAGCAGTTGTCCGTAGTCTTTCGACGCGGAAGCCTTGGCGCTTATTTTTCTCATCACACCGATCTCGCTCTTCGGAAGGTCTTTCTGCCTGTAGGCATCAGCCTGCTTCCAAAGGTTGTCGTAAGTCTGAGCCATCGTTTGTATCACGGCAAACAGGACAAAGACAAGTGCTAAAATGTTTTTTTTCATAAGCCAAGTGTATGAAATGTTAACAATCCGTTTGATTTCAAACCTAATCTATTGCAAAAATACAAAAAATATCAGTTATCTAACTTTACAACTTAAACTTTTTACTAACTTTGCATCAAAATCATGCAAATAATCTAAAAAATAGCATTCTGTTTCTCGTAAGAATTCAGTTCTACGTAATAAATAAGTAAAAAACCAATAAAAATACTACAAAGACAATGGCAGAGAAAAAGTACGGTCATTTCGATGACGACAATCGCGAGTACGTAATTACCGATCCACAGACCCCATGGCCTTGGATCAACTATTTGGGAAACGAGGATTTCTTCTCGCTCATCTCCAATACAGCAGGCGGCTATTCCTTCTACAAGGACGCAAAATTCCGGCGTATCACCCGCTACCGATACAATGGTGTACCTATGGACAATGGCGGCCGCTATTTCTATATCAAGGACGGCGACACCGTGTGGAATCCCGGATGGAAGCCCTGCAAGACTCCACTCGACAGCTACGAGTGCCGTCACGGTATGAACTATACCCGCATTACGGGAAGCAAGAACGGTGTGGAGGCAAGTGTGCTCTTCTTTGTTCCGCTTCACACCTGGGCTGAGGTACAGAAGATGACGCTCAAGAATCAGTCGCTGGAGACGAAGACCCTCAAGGTGTTCTCCTTTGCCGAATGGTGCCTGTGGAATGCAGCCACCGATATGGAGAACTTCCAGCGCAACTTCTCCACCGGCGAGGTAGAGGTGGAAGGCTCCACCATCTATCACAAGACCGAGTATCGTGAGCGTCGCAACCACTACGCCTTCTATACTGTCAATACAGAAATCCAGGGATATGACACCGACCGCGAGAGCTTCATCGGACTCTACAACGAGTTCTCTGAGCCACAGGCTGTGACGGAGGGCAAACCACGCGACAGCTTTGCCCACGGCTGGAGCCCTATCGCGTCGCATTATATCGAGGTGACACTGCAGCCAGGCGAGAGCCGCGATCTCATCTTCCTCTTAGGCTATGTGGAGAACGAACAGGACAAGAAGTTCGTCGCCAAGAAGGTCATCAATAAGGAGAAGGCTCATCTGCTTATCCAGCAGTTTAACACTACTGAGAAGGTGGACGCTGCCTTCGCAGAACTCAACCAGTACTGGGACAACCTGCTGAACATCTTCACCATAAAGAGCGGCAACGACAAGTTAGACCGCATGGTGAACATCTGGAACCAGTATCAGTGCATGATCACCTTCTGTATGTCGCGCTCGGCAAGTTTCTTCGAGAGCGGCATCGGTCGTGGCATGGGCTTCCGCGACTCCAACCAGGACCTCGTGGGCTTTGTGCATCAGATTCCCACCCGTGCACGGCAGCGCATCATCGACATTGCCAGCACCCAGTTCCCAGACGGCGGCTGCTATCATCAGTATCAGCCACTCACCAAGCGCGGCAACAACGACATCGGTGGCGGATTCAACGATGATCCATGCTGGCTCATCTTCGGAACCGTGGCTTACATCAAGGAGACGGGCGACTTCTCCATCCTCTCCGAGCAGGTGCCTTTCGACAACCAGCCGGGCAGCGAGGTAAGTCTCTTCGAGCACTTGAAGATTTCGATGAACCATGTCATCAACAACCTCGGTCCTCACAAGTTGCCACTCATCGGACGTGCCGACTGGAACGACTGCCTCAACCTCAACTGCTTCTCGTGGGATCCTAACGAGAGTTTCCAGACAACAGAGAACAAGGGAGAAGGCTCCAAGGCAGAGAGCCTGATGATTGCCGGACTCTTCGTCGTTACAGGCAAGGACTATGTGGCGCTCTGCAAGCAGCTCGCCAAGGAAGCCGCAAACAGCAGTGAAGGCACTATCGCTGGTCTCGCCGAGAATGACTACCTCGCAGAAGCCAACCGTATGCAGCAGGCAGTAGACCAGATGAGCGAGGCCGTGAAGCAGCACGGATGGGACGGCGAATGGTTCCTCCGTGCCTACGACTTCTTCGGCAACAAGATAGGAAGTGATGAGAACGAGGAGGGCAAGATATTCATTGAAAGCCAGGGCTGGTGTACCATGGCGGGCATCGGACTGGAAGACGGTCTCTGCGACAAGGCACTGGATAGCGCCAAGGAGCGTCTGGAGTGCGAGCACGGAATGGTGCTCAACAATCCAGCCTACACCACCTATCATGTTGAGATGGGCGAGATTTCCTCTTACCCAGAGGGCTACAAGGAAAACGCCGGCATCTTCTGCCACAACAATCCTTGGGTTATCATCGGTGAGACTGTAGCGGGACGTGGCAACGATGCCTGGAACCACTACACCAAAATTCTGCCCAGCTACGTGGAAGAAAAATATCAGACACTACACAAGGTGGAACCATACGTGAACTGCCAGATGGTGGCAGGCAAGGATGCTGCCCGTCCGGGCGAGGGAAAGAACTCATGGCTCACAGGCACCGCAGCATGGATGTGGTACACCATCAGCGAATTCATTCTCGGCATCAAGCCCGACTACGAGGGTCTTCTCATCGATCCCTGCCTTCCAAGCACCGCTAAGGAGTATGAGGTAGTGCGCAAGTTCCGTGGTGGCGAGTACCACATCGTGATAAAAAATCCCGATGGCAAGGAGAAGGGCGTAAGCCGCATCACCGTAGACGGCAAGCTCATCAGCGGAACCATTGTTCCCTGCTCCCCAGGCAAGCACGAAGTCCACGTAGAGATGTAACTACCCCAAAAAATAGAGTAGATGTGGGGAGTTACCCCCAGCACCTCTCATTGCACCGTACGTACGGGTCTCGTATACGGCGCTACATACATATAGGAGAACGCAAACTCTGATACAAAGCATAAGGGTCGACCAAGCCAGGTCGGCTCTTGCTTTTATCTGTCCTGTTAGCTCTCGGTAACGCTAATACTTGGGGGCTGAGAAGATGGTTTATGGTGGATAGTCCGCATTGTCGGTACCAACCCAACCTTGTCATTGAAGCTTGATAAATTGCATCGTCCGTGATTCTACTCTTGATGATTGACTTTATCTTCAGCAGATTCTTGTGGATAGTACTGCATTTCTTCCATTGCTTCACAATGGCCACCCTAACCTTGTGGCGCATCCAAGGACCAAATACATCTCGGAGATAAGTTGTCATACTACCTTTGTGGTAATAGTTAACCCATCCTCTTATGACTTGATTTAATTTTGTAAAGATGTAAGACATTGGTTGAGCAGCAGCTCTCTTGCGAACTAAAATTTGCTTCACCTTGGTCTCCAACTTCTCCTTGGCTACATCTGTAGGTCGGCATTCCCAACCTCTCGTACTTTTCCAAAATGTAAAACCCAAGAATACACTCTTTGTGGGTCTGACCACCTTGGTCTTCGTCGCACTTACTTTGAGCCTTAGTTTTGATTCGAGCCAACGACTCACCGATGCCATTACCCTATCTGCTGACCTTTCGCTTTTGACAAATATGTCAAAGTCGTCCGCATAGCGGACAAAACGCAACTCTCGACTTTCGAGTTCCTTGTCGAGTTTGTCAAGGTAGATGTTTGACAGAATCGGGGATATGCAACCACCTTGGGGAACTCCCTCTATGGTCGCACTGATGAGACCGTTCTCCATTACACCCGATTTTAGGAACGAGCGAACAAGATGGAGAGTGGCTGAGTCATTGACTTGCTCACGTAGGATTGAAATTAGCTTGTCGTGATTGACCGTGTCAAAGTACTTTTCTATATCAAAGTCCACTACCCACTCATACCCCTCATTCAAGTATTCCAACGCTTGATTAATTGCCTGATGACAACTGCGATTTGGTCGAAAGCCATAACTATGGTCACTAAACAGTGGTTCATAGATGCGGCTTAACACTTGGGCGGTTGCCTGTTGCACCACGCGGTCTACTACTGTAGGGATGCCCAAGGGACGTACCTTGCCATTGGGCTTGGGGATAAATACACGTCTTACGGGGGATGGCTTGTATTGCTTTCTGCATATGGACTGCTTTATCTCATCCATATGCAAGGGCATATACTCGTCAAGTGCCTCTACCGACATCTTATCTATGCCGGCAGCACCTTGGTTGCGCCTGACAGACATCCAGGCTTCCCAGAAGTTTCTTGCTTCTACAATCTCGTTTACTAATTCCATTTGCTGCTTTTCGTTCTGCTTGTAAATTTACGATGAAACATTCTCGTTACTTCCGACATTGAAAGATTACGGTTCTTTCATATCCGTCATACCTCACATCCGAACTTTCAACGCATTGCTTACAGCGATTTGCACTATATATACATTAGTCCCTTCGGTATTGGTGAGACACCTACTATGGACTCAGCTGACTCCCACCCATAAACTTTTTATCGCACGTGTGTTGACACGCTGGATGGGCCTCTTGGGGTAAGGCACTAACCTGCCGACTTCACAACCTCTTGGTTTACTGTCTTGGGGGATACGTTTACCATTCGGACTTCAACTTGTTTGGCAGTCTTATCCATTCCCATTTAGCCTTATACCAAGTTTCTGTTCGTAGGCTCGATAGTCTCGCTATTGGCTTCCTTCATCCTTGACATTACTGACAACGACTTGCCATTCGCTTCGCTTGGCGGTAAATACCTGCGACTGGAATTGAACCAGTTAGGTTAGTGTCATGCCCGACACACCAAAAAGAGGGTGTGTCATAAGTCTGTGACGCACCCTCATCTTTATTTTATTAACACTATTCTTACTTACAAAAACTTACTTGACCTCCTCGAATATAAACACTACTGTGTACCAATTGGTTACAATTACACGTAAACGTTTTGGAAACGTATTAAAGGCATGAAAGCCAAATAAAAATAGATAAAGATAAGATGTTTTAGGAAAGAGATATTCTTCCATATAGATTTATTTATTGATATGTCCAGATAGCAAATGCTACGACTGGAGCATTTTGGATGCTACACATTATTATATATACGTGCGTGATGGAGGTGTTAGCGCAAAAGTCAAAACAGAAGTACCACAAAAGTCAAAAGCAGATTATCGCAAGAATACCTGACGATTTACCTCAAAAACGCTCAATGAATCATATCAAAAATGCCAAATGGTTTACCTCAAATATTATAAATAAAATATCTCAAAAATTACAATTAAAAAAATATCGAAAACTTAAAATCGTTTTGCTATTTGACTAGAAATGACTAACTTTGCAGCCGAAATAACAATATCTAATCAGATAATACGATATGGCATATCTACAAAGAGTCTTTGATGCTCGGTTGAAAGAACATCTCAATGCAATGGGGGCGGTGCTTATTGAAGGACCTAAATGGTGCGGAAAGACTACAACTGCAGCTCAGTTTGCAAAGAGTGTTATCAGTCTTCAAAATACTGATCATCGTGAGGAATATCTGGCAACAGCCGCCACAAAACCATCCTTTCTATTAGAAGGAGAGGTGCCACGTCTTATAGATGAATGGCAAGATGCACCTATGCTATGGGATGCAGTAAGAACAAAAGTTGATGAAAGAGGACTGCCTGGTCAGTTCATACTGACGGGATCAAATGCTGTTGATGACAGCAAGATACATCATAGCGGTACAGGACGCATTTCACGAATGGAAATGCTTCCCATGAGTTTGTGGGAGTATGGAGAATCAAATGGCTCTATCTCGTTGATGGACATGTTTAACAATCCCGAAAAGGAAGTCTTTGCTCAATCGGAACTAACAATGGAGGAGATCATCTTTTCCGCTTGTAGGGGAGGTTGGCCAGCCACATTGAACCTGAAAGATGACAAGTCGAAGTTGCTTGTTGCAACTGAATATCTCAAATCGGTTTACAAGAACGACATTTCACGTATAGATGGTGTCAAGAGAAACCAGAAACTGACGCGGATGATTCTGAAGTCGTATGCCAGAAACATTTCCACGCTTGCGAAGTCAACATCCATCCTCAGCGATGTTACAGCATCAGATAGTATAGAGTGTAGCCGCAATACATACGAAAGTTATGTTGAAGCTCTTGAAAAGCTTTTCGTTATCATGGACATAGATGCTTGGTGTCCTGCCATCAGGAGCAAGACCGTCATCCAGAGTCGCCCTAAACGTGCTTTCTGCGATCCATCAATTACCGTTGCTGCCCTTGGTTTGAATCCAGAAGCGTTAATGACACAACTGAAGACCTTCGGCTTCATATTCGAACAGATGTGTGCAAGAGATCTTCGTGTTTATTCCGCAGCTCATGATGGCACTTTGTCCTACTACCGTGACCGATATGGACTTGAGGCAGACCTTGTATTGCATCTTGCTGACGGTCGCTATGCACTTATCGAGTGTAAACTTGGCAGTCGTGAGATCAATGATGGTGCTGCACACCTCTTGGAGATAAAACGACTTGTACAGGAGCATAACAAAACAGAGAAGCAAGTGCCTCTGCGTGAACCAGACCTGCTTATCATCCTGACGGGAGGAAGCATGGCATACACTCGTCCTGATGGTGTGAAAGTTATCCCATTGGCATGTCTCAAAGATTAAACACCGATATTCTATCCCATTAGAAAACTCATAAACGTATGATTCAGAAGAAGACATGGCATGAATACTCAAACGAACTGAAGCAATTTCTTTGCGAAGTTGCAATGTCAAGGTGGGCAAGATACTTGTACTACCCATTGGGAGTATTCATCGCCATTATGTACACAACAAGTCAGGCTGAAGCGCATCCTCATTCACTCTTCAGTTTGATATGCGAGTTTACCGGGTGTATTGCGGTGATTGTATTATGCACCATCACCGCTCTGACCGCCATATTCTCAGCCGACTTTCCTTATGACAGATTGAGGAGAAGAAACAAAACGCGAGACATCCAAAGAGTAGTCGAAGCATTCCGAGTGGCTTACGACAAGGAAACGGAGCTTCGCTTGCAAAGAGAGAACGAACTGGTTCGTCATCAGGTTATCTTGGAGTGCCACAAGCAGCAGAAGGTTCAACTCAATGCCATTCGAGAGAGACAAAAAGAAAGCCTCAAGGCTCTGCAAGATGAAATCGATCAGAAGAAACAGGAATTAGAAACCTGCAAAAGCAATTTCAATCAAGAACTTCAGAATGCTCGCAAGGAATCTGAGCAGGTAATAGGTAATCTGAACCAAGATATTGCGTAAAAGGAGCAGAACATAGTCACTCTTGAATCACAAATTTCTGAGACAGAGAACTCCTATAACCGCCAGATTGAGGAACTGAAGGCACAGCAAGAGCAGGAAATGGAGCAGTTCAAGCAGAAAACCATCAACGAATTGCGTACTGATGAATTTGACCTGTATAAGAAGGTCACAGCAGCATTAGAGGAATCACGCGAAAAACTCCTTCAAGAAAACTCTGAACGTGTTAAGACTGTCACAACCTATGCAGCTATGGATCTCGTACAATTCGGATTTCCCACAGAATGCTATGCCTTTATCCAAAGCAAGGTCTGCACGTTAGCAGAGACCGGTGGCAAGTTTGATAAGACAGAGCCAAGTCCTATCAAGAATCCATTCAAGGATATTGATGCTAGAAAGCGTGGACGCAGGAGAAAGGTCAATACTGGCGAGCTCATCCTGACCACTCAGGACATAGCTCACTACACCCGTAACATAGCCCTCTATCTCGACTTCCGCCTTGAGGACGTAGCTCGTTTCACAGAATACCTCTTTAAGGATTGGTTCAGCGACGGTGACTTTATGAGTATAGCCAAAGCTGCCGCAAAGTCTCCCGACTCTGGATTAATCAAGATTCAAGAAGACTTGGAGGCTTATGTAGTTGAACAAGGATGGATGTAATCGACAGAATAAACATTTTCTCAAGGAACCTACGAGCATGTTTTCATTGGTCACGCTACTCCTCATTAGGGTTATAAACGCAGATGTGATGGCTGTGAAGATTTGTGATGAATTAAAGTGATAATGCCATAGATTTCTGCAAATTGCTATTTGAATAATGTCGTTTTGTTACATATTTACATCTAAAAGGGATAATAAACGTTAAATTCCTATTGAATTATAAAAAATTTTCCATTTTTCTCTCATTTATAAAGAAGAAATTTAGTAAATTTGCGCTCAACGTTAATTATTTAAATATGGAGAACCCTAAGAACCTAAACCGACTCAAAGCAGTTCTTGCAGATGCTGGCCAAACAAACAAGTGGCTTGCTGAACAACTTGGCAAGGATCCTGTTACCGTCAGCAAGTGGTGTACGAATACGTCACAACCGGATTTGCAGACGTTGGCGAGGATATCAAAACTGCTTAAAGTAAACATTAGAGAAATGCTAGTAGATAAAATCATTTAGATATTTTTCATGAAGTACATAGATTATAAGATTAATGCTCGGAAACATCTTGATGCTTGTCTTTCCATTCTCAAACAGTATTCCGATACAAATGTTCCAGAAGCTGTGTTAAGAGAAATACACTATTTGACAGGTTACATCATAGAAGGTGTTTGTGTATATGCAATATACAAGCACTATGAATGGGATGAAGATCGAGATATAAAAGAATATGACGAAGACTTTACTCGCGAGACAGGCTTGGACTATTATAAAAATGGAAATAGACTAGATAATGGGCATGTAGTAAGAACAGGTGCACGATACTATATAACAAGTCATGGTTTTTGTCAATATGTCGAACTTTTAGACATTCCATTTCAAGGCACTAATATTCCCTATATAGACGCATCTTCTGATGCTGAGGATTTTGTCATAAATCTTATTTCAGAATGGAAGCCAGATTTAAGATATAGATATGGTCATCATAATAGACATTCTAAGCCTGAAATAGAGAAATTAGTATATGCATGTGAAACAATATACAACGAAGTAAATAGAAACATATGATAGGAATAACATTTATATCACAAGTATTGCAAGAATTTTGTTCTAGCAATCTTTTAGTCGAGAAGTTTAAAATATACATTAGACTTAACTTCTCTATTGATTTATATGCTGTAACAAAGAACAATTACACGCCTAATGACTTCAAGCAACAGTTTCAAGAATATCTAGTGGATAATTACCCTGAAAATGTTATTGATTTAAACGATGTTAAAGTAAAAATTAGCCTTTGTGATGCTACTGAATTATCAGGAGATTCTTTGTTTGAAGATATGTTCAATAATAAAAACAATGACATTGAACAAGGACCGCGTTTACGTTTTAACTCTTTATTAAACAAGAAAACAAATCTAAAGTTTGAACGTCATACTCCAATTGTAACATTTTATAGTTACAAGGGGGGGATGGGACGTACAACAACAATGATATCTTATGCCATCGATTTAGCAACCACCAAAAATAAGCGTGTTGTTGTTATAGATTGTGATTTGGAGGCACCTGGTTATTTAAACTTCTTTAGATTGTCTCAACACAAAACTTTATCAAGTGGTAAGGTTAATGGTCTTGTTGAATTTTTGAGCGATTTGCAATTTTCTCGTGATGAAAAAACATTAGATCTTAACAAATACTTAGTAAACGTATCATTTGGCAACGATGATATGCAACAAGATGGCTTGGATAATATCTATATTATGCCAGCAGGAAACTTAAATGAAGATTTTGATTTTTCTTCGGGAGATAATCGAAAACAATATCTTGAAGGACTTTCACGCATTAATCTTTCAAATGAGAGTTCTATTATCAAATCTCTTCAAATTCTTATTAATAAGATAAAGAATGAGATTTGTCCAGATATAATCTTGATTGACTCAAGAACAGGATTCAATGATATTATTGGAAATTCATCTTTATATCTTGCAGATATGATAGTCGGTTTCTTTGGATTCAACGAACAAACCATCCCAGGACTATTGAATCTCATAGATTCATACTATAATAATAATTTCAAACTGCTTTTAGTATCCTCAATACTTCCTGTTCAGAATAGCGAAGAGTTAGTTACCGACGAAATAAACAGGATTAATCGGTATATTGATATCAAGTTCGGTAACGAAGGAGAATACAATAAAGACGTGCCACAATTACTCCCTTTGCATCGCAATTCGACTTTGGAAAAAGTTGGTTCTTCAAAATTGAGTTATAGCGATTATATAGACATTGTTAAAAATCGTACAATAAACGATTATAATACAATATTTGACAACATTACAACAAATATATTGCCAAAAACTGTAGCAACGAATATTGAAGACCAAGATAATAAACTATATATAACTTCAAGCCAACCAGCACTCCAACTTCGCAATATTGTCTTAAAAGCGTTGAAAGACAATCTTTCATCTATAAAGTCATTTGCGGAAGTTACTGATGTTAATGAAAATATTTTCTTCTATAGAAAATGTATGAATGAACTATTTGAAGAAAAGAAGTTTTTGATATGTGGCTATAAAGGAACTGGAAAAACTTATCTATACAAAGCCCTGTCGGACCCATCTCAAGCTAACATTGCAAAGAAAATATTGTATAAAGCAAACCTTGAAAGAAAGTCGAAACGTTTGCCGGAATTGGATTGTCGCCTTAAATTTATCGATATTCTTTCATTTAATGAAGATGGTGATAAAAGGTTTGATTTCAGAAATATTAATTTCAGTAGCATAGAGGAACCAGAATACTATTTTAATAGTTTTTGGCAAATACATACATGGATATCTGTACTGCTTGATCCCGAGTTTAGTTCGATAAGGGAGAGTAGTGCCTTGAGCGAATATATAACCCCTATCAAAGGAGCAGAGGCTGTACGCCGATTTCATAAATTAATTACAGCGGGCATTAACACTCTGATAACTATTGAGGAAGATTTCACTCGAATAAATGAGTATTTAAAAGATAACAATATAAAATTATTCCTTATGTACGATCAACTCGATACACGCATTAATCCAATCTATTGGGGTAAGGCTGTTTCACCGCTGATCGCATATTGGAGAGAGAACTACACGGTAAATAGTAATATTATACCCAAAATTTTTGTTCGCACAGACTTGTATCGTAGAATAGAAGGAACAAATAAAGAAAGATTAAAGGATAATATTATAAGCATAGAATGGAGTATAGAAGAAGTCTTCGCGTATTTTTTCAAATTAATTTTCTCAAATAATAATGCAGCAAGAGCATTTTGGGCAATATCAGAAAAAACAAAATTACATCCACAACATCGTAATGGAATTCAGAAAGAATTTGCCGCAAATGACAATCAATTTGTTACACTTCAAAGAACACAAATAGGTCCTCTTGTTGACATTTTCTTTGGTAGTAAAGTTCTTGTGAATAAAGCTAACTTAGGAAATCCTTGGGATTACTTTTGGAAAGAATTGGCAAACGCTGATAACAAATCTATTAGTTTGCGTCCTTTCATCAATATGCTTGATGGCAATGCGGTAGAGTTAGCTCTACAAAAAACAGAAAAGCATGTAAAGCAGATAATTTCATCCGAAATATATGCATCTCGTGATGTTAGATTAAAAACAGCCACTTCATATTTCGATGATTTGACTCAAGATGATTTCAGTAAAGATCTAATATGTTTTAAGGATTTTATCAATAGCGATAAGGGGCAAGAATTCAGATATAAATCTCTCCCTGAAGAGACATTTAATTTGTTAATAAAGTTTGTTTTTAACGATTACTTCAACTCGGGATTGTTTAAGAGTGTACGAAGTCAAGATGATTTAAAGACTCTCTTGTATGCAAATGGCATAGTTGCAGAAAAGGTTAAGCCTGGAGGTAAAATATATCAGTTTGCATCCATGTATACCTATGTTTGGGCATTGAAAAGCTCTGAGTTAGATAAAGAGACAACAAAAAACATCATGGATGGCATGGAACTAAAGGGTTACTATAGCGCTGTGCGCAAATCCGTATGTGTATACGGGAAATACTATAAAGTAAAGAACTTTAGCGAAAGTAATACCGTATTTGATGGTGATAATGTTTCATTTATTCTAGAAATTGATCAATCCAATTTTCAATGGGCAAAGGATGTAAAACTGATAGTCGCCAATAATGCAGGAATACGTAAACTTATTGGTGTTTACAAATCAGATATTAACTCTGTTGTTGTGTCTGAAAATGATAAAGAGTTTAGATATAAAGTCAAAAGTTCTAAAGAGGATTTGTATGATGGAGCAGATGTAACTTTTGAAATAGAAGAAGATGCCAAACGTCCTCGTTTTATGTGGGCTGTTAATGTTAGTATACAGGACTAATGCAACGCAAGAATCTCTTTGACGGTGAATTGAAGGCTCAATTTGCAAATATAACCTACCGACGGCTGATGAGTCGCCGATGGGTTACCTATGCAGATGTCTTGGCAGAATATTTGGGTCTATCTTCTGCAAAGGATCTAAAGTATAGTATTTCTTCTTACTTCACATATACCAACGAGGACGATGAGGATAAAAAAGGCTTTAGAGAGCTTAAGAAAGCTTTCCCTGACGTATGTAAAGCAATAAGAGAGAAACTTGGAAAAGAAAGTATAGAGGAAGATGGTAACAATCGCAATAAGCGATTCCGCTATGTTGGTAAGGATGATGATCCACTTGCAGACATGCGCAACGCCAAGGTGATTGATAACCTGCGGCAGTACTGGAAGTTCTGTCAAGACTCTGCAGGCTTCTTTCCTAAATCATGGCTGGAGTACTTCTTCCATGATTGTCAAGACTTGCTTGATATGAAGGTAAAGCGCCAGAAGGGTGAACAGGTGATTGGTACCAGTCTTGACAGAATACTGACCAACATAGAATACCTTCCCCTACTCTACGAAGCCATTACCAACAGGACGGTGATGGAGATTGAGTATAAGCCGTTCTATGAAGAACAGGTGACGTTGATGTTCCATCCACATTACCTAAAAGAGTATAACGGACGATGGCATCTGTTTGGTCATGCAGAAGGAAGAGAACCAGAGAATGGTTACAACATCGCTCTTGATCGCATACAAGCCAAGCCACGTGAGAGAAGTAAGGTGGAATATGTATCTGCACCAGATCATTTTTATGATGAGTTCTTCAAAGATATCGTTGGTGTCAGTCACATGAAGGATAGCAAAAAAGAGCATATTATAATACGTGCGCACGAACATTATATATTTAAATTAATGGACACAAAGCCCATTCATCCCACCTACGAAGTTGTGAAGCCATTCGGTGAGTATGAAGATGGCAAGTATGCCGAGTTCTCCGTAGATGTTGAGATGAACAACGAGTTCATCGGTCGTGTGCTACAGATGGGGGCTGGGCTTGAGGTAATGTCACCACCTGAAGTTCGTAAGGAGTTCACAGAAAGAGTTAGCAACTTAGCTTCACACTACCTTAGGGATAGTCGCAAATTAGTTCAAACAAATCTAACGATTTGATTGCCAGTGTCATAAAGATTTTGTATCTTTGCATAAGAAACAAAAAAATCCCCCAAAC
>OIXA01002426.1_pt1 | contig 21413 bp, 18 predicted proteins | sample 1587721 | NCBI WGS metagenome assembly OIXA01 (sample SAMEA3888900, study PRJEB22519) | human gut metagenome | biome: human gut; feature: human-associated habitat; material: faeces | place: Denmark | collected 2013 | reverse complement strand
GGCAGGTTGAGCAGCTTACACGCTATAAAAACGAAAAACAAATAATAAAAAATGGATCAAGTATTAAAAAAATTAAAGCTGCTACACAAATTCCAAAAAATTGTTTTTTTTGGAGAGACATCGTTGAAAAAACAACATTGTTACTAAGAGAGCACACATAATTGAAAGGATGGTATCATTGAAAAGGATTTTGCTTTTAATGCCCTCATTTATGGGATATGAAAAAAGCTTGCAAAATCAGTTGGAGAAAAAATATGAAGTAACATTGCTTAATTGTGACCAATTTGATAAGGCAATTCTTGATGAATATAAAAAGTGTAGTAAATTTCGGTGGATATTGCGAAAAATCTTTTTAATAATTAAGGAACATGATCAAGAGAGAGCTGAAGCTAAGTATTTGATGCAAACGCTTGAAAAGGTGAATGCAGCGAAAAATTACTATTCGGTGGTATTTTGCATTAATGGATCTTTTTTATCTGATAAATTTTATCAGGTAATAAAGGAAAGAAATCCGCAAGCACGTTATATCTATTATGCGTGGGATGATGTGAGAAACTTGATAAAACAATCACATATCAAGCTTTTTGATGAGAAGTTTGCATATAATATTTCCGAGTGTAAAAAATATAATTTCTCGTATTGCCCAATGTTTGTCCAAAATAAAACAGTTGGACATAATTCGGAAGATATATACGACATTCTTTTTATTGGATCGGCACACTCGGATAGACAGAAAATTGCAGATGAATTATATGTAAAGTATGGGAAAAAGTATAGATTATTTATTTATTTATATGATCCAACACATACGAATGGACGGTTTTGTCACGATCAGCCGTTGACATATGAAAAATATATAGAATATATGCGGAAGTCTAAAGCTCTTATAGATGTACCGCAATCCACACAAGAGGGTCCTACTACACGTTCATTTGATGCATTGCTAACAAAGACGAAAGTGATTACGGTAAATTCGTATATAAAGGAATATCCAATTTATTCTGATAACATCTTGATTGTAGACAGGAACAATATAGTGATAGATGATGAATTTATGAATAAGCCATATATCGAAACCGGCTATCAAGCATTGACTATTTTAGAATGGTTGAAAAAATTTAATTTATAAGGAAGAATAAAAATGAGAATTCTAGTTATTAACTGTCATTCGGATAATCGTGGTGATGAAGCTGCTGTTCATGCGATGGTAGATGAAATAAGTGTTGCACATCCGGAAGTTGAAATTATACTAGCCATCCGTGGTGCAGGAACAAAATATCCTAATATGCCGTCCAATGTTAAAATGATTCATCAGTTTATGCCAATTTCTTTTAAAGCTAAAGTTGCACATAGAATTGCTGTGCTGACGGACGGAAAGATATCAATTTCTTTAAATGAGAGGGTATTGATTTCGGAGATTTCCAAATCTGATATTATTTTACATGCACCGGGAGGTCCAAGCATAGGTGATACATACTATAGTGATGAATCAACCTATCTTGCAATTTATGATTTGCTGATTGCAATGCATAAGCCATATATGTTTTATGCTCCGTCTATGGGACCATTTCAGAGAGAAGAACGTAATTCGTGGCGTAAAAAGATCCTGGAACATTCAGAAGCGATTGTGTTAAGAGATCCCATTTCAGAGAAATATGTACGTAGTATTGTTCCAAACAAAAAAGTTTCTTCGACTTTGGATTCGGCATTTCAACATGATGTAAATACTGAACAGAATCAAGAAAAGCTGAATCAATATATAGACTTGAAGAGATTTTTAGAAAAACATGAAAAATGCGTAGGTGTTACTATTACTGATTTACAGTGGCATCCAGTGTATTCAAAGGATCCTGCAATTGCTAAAAACGTTCGTGATATATTTCATGAGTTCTTTTCAAGTATTACAAAGATTGGCTATGGTGTAGTGTTTATTCCTCAATTATACGGAAACGCAAACGATTATGATTTGATGTGTAAATTCTGTTGTGATACAAATGATTATTTTATAGTGACAGCAAATGATGGACGATATGATGCGTATTTTCAACAATATTTGGTAGGTCAGTTGTACGCAGTTATTGGTATGCGATACCATAGTAATATTTTTTCTGCCAAGATGGGGACACCTTTCATTTCGATATCATACGAACAGAAGATGAAAGGATTTATGGAAAAAATGGACTTAGTAGAGTATTGCATTGATCTTCAAAATCTGTCGAAAGATGTTTTGAAAAATCGTTTTGAGTACCTTGTAAAGCAGTATGATGAGTACAAAAAGTTCCTTTGTAATAAACACACCTTTATGAAAACTGAAGCTCATAAAACGACAGATATTTTAGAAACAATATTAGAAAGAGAAGACACAGTGATATGAACAGAACCCAAAACGCAACAAGAAATATGGTGTTTGGAGTCATCTTGAAACTTTACCAAATTTTATTGCCTTTTTTGATGCGAACAGCAATGATTTATCTGATGGGAGTAGAGTATTTAGGATTAAATAGTTTGTTTACATCCGTTTTGCAAGTTTTGAATCTTGCAGAACTTGGAGTAGGTTCGGCAATGGTCTATAGTATGTATAAACCAATTGCTGAGAATGACAAATTAACAATTTGTGCATTGTTGAGGCTGTACAAAAAATATTATTTTTTCGTAGGGCTAATAATTGCTTGTGTTGGTGCATTATTGACCCCTTTGATTCCAAAACTAATAAGCGGGGGTATTCCTGAACAGTTAAATGTTTATATTCTGTATTTGATAAATTTGGCAGCCACGGTAATGACATATTGGATGTTTGCTTATAAGAATTCTTTGCTTCAGGCTTATCAACGAAGTGACATAGCGAGTAAGATAACAATTATAACAACATCGCTTCAATATGCTATACAACTGGTGGTTTTGTGGGTGTTTCATAACTATTATCTTTACATTATTGTTATGCTTTTTACGCAGGCGATGGCGAATGTTATTACTGCAATGGTAGCATCGCGTTTATATTCAGATATGGAACCAAAAGGAAATTTGCCTGATAAAATGGTAAAAACAATCAATCAAAGAATTAAAGACCTGTTTACTGCAAAACTTGGAGCGACGATTGTTAATTCTGCAGATACGATTGTTATTTCGGCATTTCTGGGTTTGACAATTCTGGCCATGTATCAAAACTACTATTTTATTATGTCTTCAGTTATGGGGATTTTGACAGTAGTTTTTAGTTCCTGTTTGGCTGGGGTCGGTAATAGCATGGTAATGGAGAGCGCAGAAAAAAATTATAACGATTTTAGAGTTCTTACATTTTTGACAAATTGGATAGTTACCGTTTGTATGTGTTGCTTTGCAACAATATATCAACCATTTATCGAACTTTGGGTAGGAAAAGATTATATTTTTGATCAAATTGTTGTTGCACTTTTTTGTGTTTATTTTTATCTTGTAACGATGCAACAAGTAAATGGAATGTATAAAGATGCTGCAGGCGTGTGGCATCAGGATAGATTCCGTCCACTTATTGCGGCAATGGTTAATATGTTTTTTAATATTGCATTAGTTCAATATTGGGGCATTTACGCAATATTGCTTTCAACTATCATTAGTTATGTTTTTGTATCAATGCCATGGATGATTAGTAATGTTTTTAAATATGTGTTTCATAGAAGTTTGAAACAATTTGTGAAAGAGTTTGTGATATATTTCTTTGCTGCATGTATTATTGCATTTTTGTGCTGGATCTTGTGCAGAACAACAAGAGGGTTATCTTTGTTGGGGCAGGTTATAATAAATTTAATTCTTTCGGTCGCTTTATCGAATATAGTAATGTTTGCTATATATAGAGAAAACAGTTATTATAATCAGATGGTTGAACTGGTTGATAAGATAACCAAGTATAAAATAACGAAAGTATTAAAAATGATAAAAAAATAACGAAGAGACTTTTCTGCAAAAGTGTATAGTAAAGGGGAAAAGAAATATGTATTCAAGTGAAAGAAATGTACAAATGTTATTGGCACTATTAAAAGCACACAAAATAAAAAAAATGGTATTAAGTCCAGGAAGTGCCAATGCATCCTTTGTAGCAAGTGCACAATATGATGGAGAGTTTGAATTGTACTCATCTGTTGACGAACGATCCGCAGCATATATTGCTTGTGGGTTGGCAGAAGAATCTCAAGAACCTGTTGTGATTTGCTGTACTGGAGCTACGGCATCAAGAAACTATATGCCAGGATTGACGGAGGCATATTATAGAAAGTTACCTATTGTTGCAGTAACGGCAACACGACCAATTGCTTGGCTTGGACAAAATCGTGATCAACTGATTGATAGAACCGTTATACCAAATGACATTGCAGTAAAAAGTGTACATCTTCCAGTCATACTGAATGAGCAAGAAGAATGGGAATGCAATTTGAAGATTAATGATGCCCTGTTGGAACTTTATCGAAACGGAAGAGGACCGGTGCATATTAATTTGACTACATCCTATAGCCTTGATTTTTCTGTAAGTAAACTTCCACAAGAACGTGTTATTCAAAGAATTAATTTTGGGAGGGAGTTACCTAAATTATCTAATGGCAATATTGCAATATTTGTGGGAGCTCATTCGGCGTGGAGTGAAAAATTAAAAGTTGCGGTTGAATCATTTTGTGAACAATATAATGCGTTTGTTTTTTATGATCAAACAAGTAATTACACAGGAAAGTATGGCATTCCTTGTGGACTATTCGATATTGGAGGATTTCCTAATTTAAAGATAGATCTTTTGATCCACTTGGGAAATATATCGGCATCATGGCCATCATCGGCTAGAGAAATATGGAGAGTGAATTCTGATGGTGAGATTCGGGACACATACCAACATCTTACAAAAGTATTTGAAATGCAAGAGGAAGATTTTTTTATGGCGTATTGCGACTATTATCAAATAGGTCAGACTACACAATATGAAAAGTGGCACGCTGTATATAATTTACGAATAGAGGCAATGCAGAACTATGATAATGATATGGCATTTTCTTCTTTGTGGATTGCACAGAACATGCATAAAAATATGCCTAAAAATTCTATTATCCATTTTGGAATTTTGAATTCTCTCCGTTGTTGGAATTGTTTTGAAATTGACCATAGCATTCGAGGTTATTCAAATACGGGGGGCTTTGGAATTGACGGTGGTGTTTCAAGTCTAATAGGTGCATCATTTGTGGATTTTGATAAAATATATTATGGTATATTTGGAGATTTAGCTTTTTTTTATGACATGAATAGCTTGGGAAATAAGCATATTGCATCTAATGTACGTATTCTTGTTGTTAATAATGGATTAGGAGGAGAGTTCAAAAATTCCTTAGGAAATGTTCAGAAAGCAGGCCTTGGAGATTTGGCAAATGAATATATTTCGGCTTATGGGCATTATGGTGAAAAATCGCCAGAACTTTTAAAACATTATGCACAAGATTTGGGATTTCAGTATTTATCCGCGACTGATAAAAAGAGTTTTTTTGTAGCAATGAAAGAGTTTACCGCAATAGAACATAAAGAAAAACCAATGTTTTTTGAAGTGTTTATAGATGAACAGGAGGATGTAAGTGCACTTGATTTGATTCAGAGTTTAGCTGATTTTTCGGAAAGCGAACAAAATGTTATAAAAAAAACAAAAAAAATTGCAAAAAATATTCTTGGACGAAAAGGTGTAAAAATAAGTCAAAAAATTATGCGTAAAAATGATTGAGGTGAAAAATGAGTGTAGGCTTAAAAATTCGAGAGTTAATAGATTATTATTACTCAAAAAAGAATGAAAAAAATATTGTTTCAATTAATATTCCTAAAAATCAAAGCAATTTATTGGAAAATAAAGTTGCTTTGATAGTTGGCGGAACTGGAGGAATCGGAGTGGCGATTGCTGAAGCATTTATTGCGGCTGGTGCAAAGGTTATTGTTTCGGGTACAAAAGAAGAAAAGGTAAAGAATACTGTTGAAAAACTTGGCAATTCTGCAAGAGGTGTACAGATAGATTTGAATAAAGTAACAATGTTTGATAATAAAGTGTCACAGGCTGTCACATTGTTCCAGGAAAACAAAATTGATATTCTTGTGAATTGTGCAGGAGTGCATGGAAATCAAAAGTTTGGAACTGTTTCAGAAACAACATATGATTCAGTTATGAATACGAATCTTAAGGGAATGTTTTTTATGACGCAGTCAGTGAGCAATTATATGAAAAAGAAGAAAATAAAAGGACATATTCTTAATGTTAGTTCAGCAGCAGCTTTAAAACCAGGCTATACACCTTATGAAATATCAAAAAGTGGAGTGCGATCATTTACACTGGGAGCAGCAGCTGAGTTGATACCGTATGGTATAATTGTAAATGCGATTGCGCCAGGACCAGTTGCAACGGCAATGCTTGGACGTAAAGCGGAAGATACATTGTATACTGACTGTATACCGGCCAAGCGATTTGCAACACCTTCAGAAATTGGACAATTAGCAGTAATAATGGTCAGTGATATGTGTAATTTGGTAGTGGGGGATACTTTTTACATTAGTGGAGGGTCTGGAACTACTAAATATTGATAATGTGAAGGGGAACGGAAAAATTGCGAGGTTCTTCATCTAAATGTGGGAAAATATCTCACAAGTATTGAAAAATAAGGAAGAAAAGCTTTTTTAAAACTGAATAATGGGGAAAGGGAAAATTTTAATAAATTGTCTATGTGGTGGTCAGAAAAAGAAGTGGATATTTGGTCATATAATGACTACCCTACAATGTACACGAGAAGACGAGATAGTCCTTTTATGACTCTTCATTTTAATGTGGGGTTAAACAGGCTCTAGTCATTGAAAAATAAGGGCGTATTGATTTTTTATAACTGAATATTTGGAAAAAAGGGTAACTTTAATAAACTGACCATGTGATGGTCAAAAAAGAAAAGAGGATATTTTTGATCAGAACCACCATGAAATACATATAAGAGGACGAGATAGTCCTTTTTTAAGTGAAGTTTTTGGGGTATCAGACTCCTTTCTGTTTGGTCATGACATGGGCAGTTTATTACTGCCGGATGCAGTGATTATTCATCGGTTTCTGGAAATGGAATGCCGTTTTGATGGAGGATTTCTTCCAGCATAGCAGCATGTTCCAAAAGTCTATGGTAATCCTGCCGGAGAGACTGGAATGCTTCGTTGGCTTCCTGGATCGTATATTCAGCAACAGCAAGCTCTGTTTCCAGTTCCTGGATGTAGGATCTGTATGGAAAAGGTTCCTTAGTATTCTAATAGCGAGTGCGGTCGATCATAACGGAGAGTCTCCTTTCTTAGTGCGGTTTCTCTGAAACAGGGATGCCGGATTCGTGACGAACTGCGTGACACCGCAGGTGAGCAGGATCCGTTTGCGGAAGGACTCAAAGTTGTGAAGACCATAGCAGGTACGTTTGAGAACCTTGATCCGGTTGTTGTAGCCCTCACAGACACCATTGGACTTGCCGTATTTCCAGGTGTTCTGGATATATCCCCGCCAGTGCCGGACCATGTTGGCGACGCTGCGGACTTCCGGTACTTCGGAGGAAAAAAGTAGGCATTGAGCCATTCCGTGAGCTGTGTGCGTTGGAAAACAAACATGTCGTTTATATAGTGGAAAGACTGAAGAGCCTGATAGGCTTCATTCAGGTCAGGATAGGTCTTTAACAGCTTATCGCTCTTTTTTTCACGACAGGAGCTTTCTGATCGTACTTGGTGTCGATGCCGGATTGTTTTGTGACAAGCATGCGCATGGAACCTTTCAGCAGCCTGTAGTCGGGATCAGATGGTTCCAGATCATGCTGGATCTGACGGCGGATCTCGCTGACGCAGTCATTCAGATGTTTTATGACATGGAACATATCAATGTAGATGATAGAATGGGGAAAGATCTCCCTTGCAACAGAGACGAAGCCGTTGTGCATGTCACAGCAGTAGAAGCGGACTTTTATCTGATGATTACTAAGGCTGTAATGTGGAGGGATTGCGTCAAGAATTTCGAAGAAATTCTTATAGGGCAAAACGTTGGTTTTGCCCTTGGTCGCATTCGGATTTGGGAAACTGACGGAAGTATTTTTTGAGGTCAGCAGCCCGGATCACAGGAAGGACATCGATTACGGAACGGGCATCACCATCAACGATGTTGGTGTGGTATTTGTCTTTGATCCAGTGTTGTCTGTCACTGTCCCAGACGCCGCTGTCGCCTTTGAACTCATCAATGGCGATAGTTTGTGGAAGCTTGCTTATGGTATCAAAGCTGATCAGGTCGAGGATGGAGTAGACGATGGATTCCGATACGCCGTTTTCTTCTGCCATAGATCTGAGAGACTGCATTTTCGTCAGTGAGAGACAGATGTCGATGTAGAGAAGCTGTGTGATGTGAAGAATCGGATGAAGCCGTTCCGGATGTTGCATGAAAGTACGATGGCAGGACTTGCAGTAGTAGCGTTTTCGCTGCATGTGCAGGTGAGTTGACCTGTGATGGACTGCAGAGTGGTATACAGTACTTTTTTGAGGAGCCAAGCGACGGGGCGACCAGAAAGTTGCGGATGCAATTTCTGGTCTGCCATTTGTAGTATTTGCGACGATAGGAACAAATCGTTGTGAGATAATCACGGCATCAGCAGAGATTATCTCACTGGAGTCCCTGCCGGAATCCTTGATGGTGCAGTCATGAGAGCCGCAGTGGGGACAAATTCGTTCTGATTCAGGGAAGGAGATCCGGAGTTCCTCGTAGTTAGAGCGGTGTACCAGTTTCTTGACGGTTACCTCTGCCGGGAGACCGGCCAAGGAATTTACGATTTTCGTAGCCATTGTTGCTACCTCCTAAGTTTTATTTATTGTCCGTGGGAAGAAAAATATGATGCCATTATAGCATCGAACCGGTGGCAACAGTGGTTTCGCAAGTCGTAAATTTAGGACTTGCTGGGGATGTCCCCAGAAAAGAAAGAAGAACTACAGGAAATGTTGGGGAGTGTAGTAGAAACCCCAAGAAAAAAAGGAGAACCATATATAACAGCATTTTACGGAGGTTTTTATGTATTCAATAACCCCAACAGATATTTCGAATTTTGAATCTTATCTTGTCCAATCGGACAAGAACATCAATACAATTAAAAAGTATGTGCGGGACATTATGAAGTTCCGCACATTTTTATTGGAAAAACAAAGAGAGTTTACCCAGGCGGCGACGGATGAATATTTGCAGAGTCTGATTGATGCCGGTTACGAGATAAGAAGTGTAAATTCTGTCATTGCCGGTATCAAATCTTTCTGTAAATTTCTGGGGCGGACCGATATTTACTGCAAAAGCTTAAAGATTCGCAAAAAGAGTAATCAGGAGAGGCTGCTTCGTTTGACGCCGGAGGAATATAAACGGCTGGTTGATACGGCACTGGAGAGGAAGGATTACCGTATGGTGCAGCTGATTCAGATTTTGGGTGGTACAGAGCTTCGGATCAGTGAACTGGGCAATCTGACTGTAGAGGCGGTACAGAATGGCTTTGTGCCGGTGCTTCGTGCCGGTGAGGAGTATGATATTTATTTGCCAGAGCTGTTGCTGCAGGGACTGGAGGAATATATTGCTCATCAGGGACTGCAGACGGGAGTGATCTTTCGGACCTCAAGTGGAAATGTGATTGACCGGGGATACATATGGAGACAGATGAAGTTGTTGGCAGAAAGAGCAGGGGTAGACCAGGAGAAAGTGTATCCACAGAATTTGAAGCGGCAGTTGATCCGACAATACTATACGATATCTTATCCTGACAGTAGTCAGGAATGAGAGTGGGTAAGGGGCGAGAAATCGCCCCTTTTTTGCGAGACTGATACTATCACAGATATATGTTCGCTGGATAAATATGTACTGTTGTTATCATTCCGTCGTTGTGTACACGGCAATTTCATGATAATGCATGCTGTGACGCGGCAATTTTGTGAATGTATTGTAGTTTAAAGGAAAATATGATAATCTTTGTTAAAATGAATATAAATACATCGTGGATATCATTGGCGAAAGGGGCATTGTTTTATTAACTATGATATATTGACTTTAGAAAACAGGATTTATGACTTGCATTCATGGAATGGATTGTTCAAAAGGATTAGATTTAGTATTACATACACCTGGAGATTCTCCGGCAGCGGCAGAAGCAATTGTTAATTATCTCAGGGCAAAGTTTGGTAATGACATTAGGGTAATTGTTCCACAACTGGCAATGTCTGCTGGAACGATGATTGCTTGCTCAGCAAAGCAAATTATAATGGGAAAGCAGTCCAGTCTTGGTCCCATTGATCCATAATTTAATGGAATACCAGCATATAATATAATGATGGAGTTTGAAGAAGCAAAAAAAGATTTGTTGGATAATCCAAAGAATGCAAATTACTGGGCGATTAAACTTCAACAATATCCAGCTGCTTTTATGAAAACAGCCATTGATGCTATTCAGCTTTCGGGTAAATTGATAGAAGAATGGTTGGGAACGTGTATGTTTGACAAAAATAATTCTGATGATCAAAGGATTATTAAAGAAATAGTTTCAAAATTGAATGAGCCTGATGATTCGAAAATTCATGGCAGACATTTAAATGTAGAGTTTTGTAAAAACATTGGATTAAAAGTTTTTATGATGGAGCAGGACGGAGAATTACAGGACAAAATTCTTTCGTTACATCATGCATATATGTTAACTCTGGATGGAACACCATCTATCAAGATTATAGAAAATCAAAATAGAAAATCTGTTATTACTAATATGCAGATTATGGCAAGGTGATTTATATGAAAACGATTGAATTAAACGAAATAGAAAGACTTTATGAGGAGTGTAAGGTAGATGTGACAAGAAGTAGCCCGGTTAATAATTCTTTAAATGCCGGGAGGATGAATAATAAGTTAAATACAGATTATAGTTTTATGAATAGAAATTCCATTTCTGCAATAATGCAAAATATTTCTACACAAAAAAAGTCGTGAGTTTATAGTTGAAGAGAAGTGGAATAGTTGTAATCCGTTTTTTTGCGGAAAGATGCATTTGAGGATGTAAAATTTCCGGAATTAAGCAGGGCGGTAAAGTATTTCAAAGAGACGGAAGGAGGTTTTGGGGAGATGTGTAAAACAGTAGAGGATTATGCAAAGAACTATGCAAAGGATTATGCGGAAGAACGCGAAAAGATAGGACTGGAAAAAGGCCTCGAACAGGGCCTTGAACGGGGGCGTTCAGAGGAAAGAATGAATGCAATCCGAAAAATGCTTCAAAACGGATTCAACAGGGAAATGATTCTTTCTTTGGATTATTCTGAGACTGAATTGGAAGCTGCCGAGAAAGAGTTGTTAGCGCAAGGGTAAAATATGCCATTATTTCACTCAATTTTCACATTTTTCCATTTGACGAATCCGTATATTCTGCTATAATATTTTTTTGTATATCAAACGATGAAATATATGAGAGGGTAGGAAATAATCATTTCCTATCCTTATTTTATGGATACTAAAAACTTCAACGGACATAGGATAGACATAAGAGGAAGTGATAGAGATGCGAAAGAGGATGTTAAATAGATTTAAGGGAATATATGACAAAGGAAGGATATTTGCAGTAGTGGCTTTGGCGGCAATTGGAGTTCATTCTGTGACGACAGAACAGGTGGCTGCCGCTGTTAATGTCAGTGTGGACGGAGATCCGAAGGAGTGGACCGGAGTAGAGATGCAGTCTTCTACGGACAGTGCCGTGGCGAAGTGGGCTGTGATGCAGGATGAGGATTATGTGTACTTTTATGTGCAGCAGAATGGCGGCAATGAGTATGGTCTTCCGATTACCAATACATTTGTAAGTATTAAATATCAGAGCGGGCAGGGAGGCAGCCATACACAGATCCGTTTTGCCAATATGATGAAGGAGTTTAAGGATGCCTGGTATGGAGATATTGATGGAGCCCGGGGGATGTATTCTCCGAGCAAGGAAGCAGATAAGTATGAAATAGAGTTTGCGGTTCCGAAATCTTTCTTTGTAGAAGAGGATTATACCATCACATATTGTGGCAGTTCTGTGGAGAGTACAGATATAAAAGATGTGAAGGAGCTTGCACAGCCAACGCCGACAACGGCTGTTTATCAGGGGATTACTATTGATGGTACTTTTACGGATTGGGATGCCGTTGCAAAGAAGCAGGTGGAGGATCAGTGGATCCGTGAGACGGCAGCTGTATTTGACGGAGATTATCTGTATCTGTATGTGAAGGAGCAGGAGACTGGTTCTGCGACAGGAGCAGGATCAAGCAGTAATGGGAAATATACGATTTATACGGATTTGGGCAGACATACTACGTTTCAGCTTCGCAAGGATCATATTGAGGGAATTGACGGGGCAAAGGTATCCTATTCGAACCGTCAGTACGAGATTGCGATTCCGGCATCTGCGATCCGTCAGTATAAAGAAACGATTTCCTTTGGATACTATATGGATGAAGATGTATTAATTGATCAGATTGCAAACCGCAAAGAGGATACACAGACGGATAAAAACTTTTATAAGATTGTTTATGATGGAAAATATTCTGACTGGGATTATTATCCCCATCAACTGATCCAGTATTCCACCAGCGGAGGTGTTGGAAATGATGCTGAGGCAGCACTTTATCTGGATGGCACGACATTATACGGTCATGTACTCTCCATGCTTCATATGAATGAAAAGGAGTTTCAACCTTTTACGATCCGGGTAAATGAAAATGACAACACAGCCATGAATTTCCGGCTGGTAACAGTGGATAAGGATGGTAATATTGATAAGGACTGTCAGTTGGATCATTTGGATGCAGGAACATATGAGTACTATTTATGGGATTTAAATTCAGGTTCTACCGCTGCAAATATTAGTGACAAGGATGCTCCTGTGTATGGAAAAATGTATCTGACAGTAAATCAGACAGCAGAGGGAAAGTCTGTATCTGATGAGGTGGAGTATCAGGTGGATCTGGAAAAACTGGCAGATCATTTTGGTCTAGATGCTTCCGATATGAAACTGATCCAGGCGCAGTATATTAATATTGGTCAGGAATGGGTATCTATTGCGGGAACTTCTACCGGTACCTGGCTGGGACTTGTTCTTTGCGGACTTTCTGTATTGGCAGTGTTTGGATACCGGAAGTTCAAGCGGAAGGTGGTATAAATGACACCAATTTTTGCGTTGCTGATTGTGGTGGTGTGGCTTTATGTTTTGCGGGTTACCCGCAAAAGTGAGCTTCCGGCGTGGCGTTTTATCTGGGGAAGCTGTGGTCTTTTTGTATTGATGATGGTATTTGTGCGGCCGTATTGTATGCAGCCGCTGGCGCAGTTTGTAGCAGTGATCGCGGGCGGTTTTGGAAAGCTGACAGGGATGTTTTCAGCATATTTTAAATATGGTGTGATCTTTGTGGATTCCAAGGCCGGTGCCATTTCTCTGTTGATTGATTTTGAGTGTTCCGGGATTCTGGAAATCATGGCATTTGTGTCTTTGGTGGCATTTTTTCGTGCATATACGGTATATGAGAGAGTTGTGGTGGGGATTCTGGGTACGTTTTATATTATTTTTGCCAATGCACTTCGGATCATTGCTATCTGTGTGATCATTTATATCTGGGGCATGCCTTCCTATTATGTAGCCCATACATTTATTGGAAGACTCATTTTTTATGGCCTGTCTGTTTTATTGTACTTCTTTGTGTTTACGAAGACCCAGATCGTGCGCCAGAAAGTAGGTGGATTTACTTATGGAACTGATAAATAGATTCTGCAATTCTTTTTTATTCTGGGCGGCCTGGATCATTATTCCGGTCTTGATGGAGATTGTACCTTCTGTGGGGAGTGTTTTTGTGCTGATCAAGAAGCATATTTTTCGCAGGAAGATTGTGAAGCCCGCAATTGATCCGGAGATTTCCCTGATCGTGCCGATCTATAATTCCATGGATACGTTGGAGCAGTGTATCCGTTCTATTGATGAGAGTGATTATCCCGATGAGAAAATCCGTATTTTTCTGGTAAATAATCAGGGGCAGGATGACAGCTTTCAGGTGTTTTGTGAATGTCAGCAAAAGTATCCGCAGCTTCGGATGCAGTGGCTGAATGCAAAGCAGGGAAAGTCGAAGGCGTTGAATCTGGCATTGTTTAACAGTGAAGGGAAATATATTATTCATATTGACAGCGATGGTTTGCTGGAGCGGTCAGCCATCCGCAATATGGTATACCGGTTTGAAGATGATCAGTCCATCGAGTGTATGACGGGGGTGATCCTGACAGATCCGAAGCAGGTGCAGCAGTATCCACCGGTAATGCCGAGAATTCTCCGGAAGATCGAATTTATGGAGTATGCACAGGCATTTCTGGCGGGGCGTAATTATGCGGCAGAGGTGAATGCTGTTTATACATTGTCAGGCGCATTTTCCGCATTTCGTAAATCAGCGGTATTAAAATCGCAGCTATATAATACGGATACGATCTGTGAGGATACACAGATTACTTTTCAGATGAAATATCTGCAGAATACTAAAGTGGGAATCTGCGAGGATGCGATCTTTTTCGTAGATCCTATTGAGGATATGAACCGGCTGTATACCCAGAGACAACGATGGCAGAGAGGTAGTCTGGAAGTTTCGCATCTGTTTTTAAAGGATAAAATGAAGGCAGGAAAAATGTTTACCAATGTGGGTGTGAGGACCTTGCTGTACGACCATACCTTTGCATTTCCGAGAATGATCTGGTATCTGGCACTGATCTGTCTGCTGTGTATGAATTATTCATTTGCGCAGATTGGGTATTCCACTTTGTTTTTATATGGTCTTTATGTGCTGATCGGTGTATTTTATTACATTTCTACAGTGGGATTTTTGAAAGGATTTAAGGAGATCAGACGTTATTATGCGAAGCAGTGGTATGTGATCCCGCTGTTGCCGTTTTTTAATTTGATGGTATTTTTTATGCGTTTTGCTGGTGTGATCAACAGCATTAATACGGACAGCGCCTGGAAGACAAAGAATTTTACCCAGGAGAGAGAAAGTTTTGTAAAAACAGTGCGGGACGACTTTGGGATCCTGACCGGATTTCTTGGGAAAATCAGAGATTTTGTAAATAATGAGGAGTAAGCAGTGAAAGAAAAAAGATTTTGGAAGATGCTGACCAACGTAAAGGTGATATCGGTATTGATCATTCTGGCAGCAGCGGTTATGGCAGTGATCGGATGGCATGAGGCGAAGGACTATGAAAAAAGTGTGCTGGCAATTTATGCACAACAGCAGGATGCTTATGTGCAGCTGGTACTGGATCAGATCAATGTGCTGGATGACCGGAGTGATGAGGAGATTGTTCAGAAGATTCTGGGTTCTCTGGATACCTCCGGCAGGAAATACTGGACATTGACAAAGGATCAGGCACTTTTGTTTGTGAAGGATGTCACGGAAACCAACCGCTATAAGGGTCTCACCACGGAGACATTTTTTACTTCGGACAGTGCGGCAAGGTTTTTGCAGGATCTGGAGATCAACCGGGTGATCCATGAGACGATTCAGATGGATGGGGTAAGATATGTGGCATCCGGTGTGATATTTGAGTATAACAGTGCAGAATATAAAATCTGTCTGCTGACCAACGATACGGTGATTCTGGATAATAATATTTTCCTCTCTTCCAAGATTGGCCTGTATGTGTTTGGTGTCCTGTTATTGGGACTGCTTTTGGTGGTATCCATGATCTTTGCCAATGTTCTGGATCTGCGGGAGAAACGGATGAAGGCAATGCAGGAGCATATTACCGGATTAAATAAGATGTTGACAGAGCAGACGGAAATGATACGGGAAATGAACTGGTATCATACCAGATGGAGTGTTTTTAAACCGTCTGCAATGGAAATGTTTGTACAAAAAATCGTACAGAGACAGATTGTACCTGTTGTTTTTGTGAGCGTGGCATTTGATTCCGAAAAGCAGAGAAATGATTTTCTCCAGAAAGCGCAGATTCTTTTGGATGAAAAAGTGGTACGCTTTGAGAGGGAATCCGGAGATGGTCTTATCCTTCTGTTTTTACAGTATCAGGTACAGGAAATGGAAAAGGCGCTGGAACAGATGACATTACAAAAGGTATCCTTTCGGATAGAGAGGCGGATGGAATGCCGGGAAGCATCTGAATTACAGGAAACCTATGGGAGCTTTATGGCACAGATATCGCAGGAAGGGGAGAAAGAGCATGGCGCGGACCACGTTTCGGGAATATAAATTTAAGTTTTATCTTAATGCCAATCATTTTATTGTCATTAACGGAAAAGAGGGTGAAATTCATCCTCATACATGGGAGTTTATGGTGGATGTCCTTATGAGTGACCAGAAATTCGTACAGTTTGATGCATATGAGAAAGCGATTGATGAGTATTTTAATAAATATCAGAATCGGATATTAAACGAGGTAGAGCCTTTTGATCATATGGTACCGACACTGGAAAATATGTCGGATTATTTTGCGGATGAGATCCGGGGTATTGTCAAAGAGCTGGGTGGTCATCTGGTCAAGATGGAGAGTAGTGAGACTCCTACCAGAAGCTATGTGATCAGCTTTGAGAGAGAACAGGAATATCTGGAAAGTATCCGGAAGAGTTCTAAGCAGCAGATGAGTGATGTGATTGATGGCATTTTAGATCGTATTATTGATTAAAGGAGTGCACAGTGAAGAAAAAAGCAGGAATGATAGCAGTGATACTGATTTATGCGGCAGTCGCTGTGATTATAGCATATCTGATCATACTCAGTGGGAATTATCCTACAGGGACGGATACTCTGGGATATCTTTATAAAGGGAATATGCTTTATGATGCTATGGGAAAAGGGGACTGGTATCCTCTTTATGACAGTCTGTGGTTTAACGGAGTACAGACCATGCGTTATCAGGCGCCTCTGCCGGTTTATTTTCTGGCATTTTGCCAGTGGATTGCCGGAGGAAATGACCTCGATGGATATCTGGTGTTTGTGGCTCTTGTTTTTTATCTGGGAGCGTTGGTCTGGCTTTATATAGGGTGTCGCAGCAATCGTCCGGGTCTGGGAGCATTTCTGGGAATGCTGTGGTTTTTTATTCCCAATAATCTTTATATTCTTTTTGGAGAGGGAAATCTGCCACGGGTACTTGCTCTGGTATGGATGCCCTTATGGCTTCATTGGATCAGTGCATATCTGCTGGAGGATGATGGAAAAGCTCTGACAAAGGCGGTTCCTGTATTTACGATGATGGTTCTTTGTGAGACGGGATTTGCTGTGATGATATCGGCGGCGATGCTTCTCTTTCTGCTGATATACCGGCTGCTGTATCACAGAAAGGGAAAATGTCTTCCTGTGATAGGGGCTATGTTTGTTGCTTTTTTGATCACGGGAATATGGCTCTATGCTTCTATGAAGGGAAGAGGAAACACGGGAAGTTCCGGTGTGATGCGGGGGATGTTTCAGGATGCATGGATCTCCTTGAACCCTATTCGCCGTCTGACACGCGGAAATGTTGATTTTTATTTTGGTTTATCTTCTTTTATGGTTGCTGTTTTTGGTGCTTTGTGCAGCAAAAGAAAATCTATGGCAGGATTTTGGACGGCATTATTTCTTTTTGCCGGGACGACGACCTCTGTGTATGCTGTACTGGATAAGCTTTCGGCCGGTCATCCTTTATGGATGTTATCTTTTATTTCCGTTGCTGCGGGAATGATCCTTTACAGTTTTATGAAATGGAATTCTTTAAAACGTGGGTTTGTGGTGATATGCTGCGTCCTTCTGGTGGCAGACTGCATTCCATCGTTCTCTTTGATTTATCAGGGGAAGGGAACGGTGTCGGCAGACGAACGTCTGCACCGGACGGCGGATGCCTGCCTGATCACAAAGGCAAGAGAGGTGACAAGCCAGAGGGCGGCGATTCTGGATGGAGGAAGCCTGGGAGCGGTTGCACCGTATCTGTTGACTGGTTATGACAAAAAACAAGTGAAAGGAACATTTGGTACGGAAAATATTTCGGCTGCTACGGCGGTAAATATCGCGGAGCTGGAGGAGGCGGCAGAAAAAGGATATTATCTGTATCTTTTTGACCGGGCGCTGGAGCTTGGCAATGATACGGTTCTGATACAGATTCAGGAATTGAAGCAGGGAACCGGTGATATACGGAAAGTCAGTGATGCGGCAGCAAAGCTGGGGTATCGCCTGACGGATCAAAATGACAGTTATCTGTTATATCATATGGATACCTATGCGTCTTTTGGGACAGTATGCAAATATGACGGAATAGCCATTGGCGATACAGCAGCTTCCCTCACTTATGGCAATCCGGATATTACAAAGGGAGATTCTGTTTCGTTAGATGATTATACATTTCGGGAGCTGTCGGAATATCAGGTGATTTATCTGTCCGGCTTTGCGTACACCAACAGAGAGAGGGCAGAAAAGCTGGTGAAAAAGCTCAGTGATAACGGTGTGAAAATAGTGATCAGCGGGGATGGGATTCCGGAGGACTCCGGAACGAAAGAACGCTCCTTTTTGGGGGTCAGTTGTCAGAATATTTATTTTCAAAATGGTTATCCTGTTTTATACACATCGGAGGGAGAGCTGGATACCGCACTGTTTGACAGAAGCGTCTCACAGTGGAAAACAGTATATCTCAATGGACTGGAAAAAATAGATGGATATCTTTTTGATTCCGGCAGACGTCTGGACTTTTCCGGCTCTGTTTATAATGACAATATTGTTTTTGTGGGGTTGAATTTATCCTATCATTGTTTTCTGACGCAGGATGAAAATGTGGGTGCATATTTACAACAGCTGATAGGAGAGGATCTGAAGGAGCTGCCGGAACGGACCATTGTACCTTTAAAGATCCACTATGGAAGAAATCAGATCCGGATTACGTCGGGAAAAGAGAATGTAAATACTTCGTTGGCATATCATGATATATTTGGCAGCCGGCAGAAGAGTTTTAAAGAACATAATCTGCTGGTGGTGCATCAGGGTGTCACGGTGATCCGTATGAAATATCCTTATCTTTGGCGGGGTATTATAATGACATTGGCAGGGCTTGTGGGATATATTTTGCTGATATGGTGGTTAAAGCGTGCCGGAGATCGTCATAAAATTAAGAAATAATTTAACAAATAAAAGAAATTCTTAAGATTATCTTGAGAGTTTCTTTTATTTTATTTGTTATATTTATCTGTGGATGGGAACATTAATGATATGGAAGGTGCTCAATATGCAGAAAATAACAAATCTATTTTACCGGTTTAGTCAGGGGATGACGCTGGGCATCGGAGGATGCCTGCTGTTAATGTCATGTCTGGCAATGATTGTATATGGGATTATGTATGGGAATGACCATTATGGAATAATGACATTTGCTCTGCTTTTGATGGCGGCTGTGGCCACGGGAGGAGTTCTGATTCTGGGACGCAGGCTGGAAAAGGAAAGTCGTTACAGAAGTATTCTTTTGTTTGGTGTGCTTGTTTGTTTTCAGATTTTCTTTTTGGTATTTATTTCTCATCCTATGGCGATCAGTGATCCTGCCAGAGTTCAGAATGAGGCATTACTGATGGTGCAGAAGCAGCATGGCCAGATGAATATGCAGGATCTGTATTTTCAGCGATATCCTAATAACCATTTTATTGTGGTTTTATTCTACTATTTTTATAAGATATTGTATTTTATGGGAATACAAAAGGTATGGATTCCAACGATTATATTAAATTTGATTTCGATCGATATAGGAATTCTTTTTTCATGGCTGATTGCGCGTCGGTGGAAGGGAGCTGCAATGGCAGATCTGCTGTTGTGTCTGTTTATTTTTTGTCCGACTACTTATGTCTGGCTGACTACGGTTTATACCAATACCATCTCCTTTCCTTTTGTGATGCTGATCCTTTATTTGTGCCTGCGGCTTCAGGAGGAGTCAGAGAAACAAAACGGTCATCAAAGCTTATGGGCATTGCTGGGTGCTGGAATGGCTGTGGGATATTGGATACGTCCCACAACGATCATTCCCATCATAGCGGTTGCATTGTATTTTATCGTGCGCGGAACACAGAAAATGAAAAAGGAAACTGTGGTAAGGTGTCTGATTGGAACAGTGCTTACGGCTGGTGTATTTACAGGCTGTTTCATGGGATGCCGCGGACTGGTAGACCGTCATATGGACCGAAGCAGGCTGACCGGACAGTTTCCGGTGACTCATTGGATCATGATGGGACTAAATACGGATACCTTTGGTGAGTTTTCCAGGGAGGATGAGAGCTACACCATGAGTTTTGATACCAAAGACCGGAAGCACCGGGCCGATGTAGAACGGATACGGGAACGTGTCAAAGAGCTTGGAGGAACCGGTCTGGTTTATCAGGCAATGGCGAAAATGTTTGGTGTGTGGGCACTTTCGGATGACGATTGTTTTAATAAGGCGGCATATGCCAGTGATTTCCCGGGCTGGTACCGGTATTTTATGGGAAAAGATAATACATGGTATCTGTTGTTTATGCAGGCATTCCGGGTGGTAACATTTCTGTTTTTATGTGGGAGTGTTCTGGGACAGATCAGAGAGAAAAAATACGATTCTTCCTATGTGCTTTCTTTGACTTTTTTGGGAGCTGTCCTGTTTTTTGTGCTTTGGGAGGCAAATCGGAAATATAATGTATGCTTTATGGGAGTCTGTCTGCTTCTGATGGCAGATGGGATTGGACGTTGTCTGCAGTGGATGAGACAGAAGCAGTCCGTGATATTGCGGCGGAAAAATTCCCGGATTGTTATGGCGGCTATGACAATGGTTTGTATCGTACTGATATCTTATATACAGATAACAATAGCGTCACAGACGGCTTCGGCACAGGAGAATGTTATATATCATTGCCGGAATAATCCGGATTCTGTGGCGGTGAGTGACGTAAGCAGAAAAGCAAAAAAGCATTTTCAAAGGCCGGTTTTACTGGAACAGATTATACGTCAGGGGCAGTTAACGAAAGAAGGAGACAAAGAGAAAATTATACTTAATTTTGATAAAAGAGAGGAGAAAAATTTTTCTAAAAATAAATTGAAAAAATTACAGCCCAAAAAAGAATATAAAATAGAAGTGTTATCTTTGGAAACCGGACAGAAATTATATAGCAGGAAAGTACGGAATGATCAGTTTAGCAGAAACGGAAAACTGGTGATCCGTCTTCCTGAAATTTCGAAGGATACATCGAAGGGGTATGTGATCCGCTTACATCATTACGGAAAAAATTATACTATGATTCCGAAGGTCAGCCGCTTTCCTGAGCTGGATCCATATCCTTATGGAAGCTTGTATATTAACGGTAAAAAAACATTCTATGATCTTTCAATGAGTATTCTTCGAAAGAAGTCGGAAAGCTGATTTTTTTAATAGGAATTAT
>OIXA01002424.1_pt1 | contig 21422 bp, 23 predicted proteins | sample 1587721 | NCBI WGS metagenome assembly OIXA01 (sample SAMEA3888900, study PRJEB22519) | human gut metagenome | biome: human gut; feature: human-associated habitat; material: faeces | place: Denmark | collected 2013 | reverse complement strand
TTCGCCGTTGCGGAGTTTTTCCGCTTGCTGCGCCCACGCAGTGAGCATTTCAGAAAGCTCGGCGGCATCCTTCCCTTTTCTAGGATCAACACGCAGGGAAACACCGATTTCGCCGGTTTCCACCGTCAGGCCGTACCGATCCTCCAAGGTAAACAGGGTGTGCATCAAGCCAAGATAACTGTCAATGTCCGGCACGGACAGCGCCAGCGGCGACACGCCAAGCGCACCGGCAAGGCTTTCCGTCAGCTCAGCCTTGGGCGTCCGGCTGCCGGATTCGTACTGCGCCATACGGATGTCGGCAGTCTTTTCCGGGAAGCCGACCAACTGCCCCAAGTATTTTTGCGTCATTCCCCGCAGATTACGGAAGAATCGAATTCTCTCACCGATTGCCATAGCGATTACGCTCCTCGTTTTTGTTCTGTGCAATCAGTATAGCATATAAATTTAGGTTATGTCAAGATAACAAAAGCAAAAAAGCTAAATATTTTTCCGCAAGCCTATTGACAATAGCAAATTCGTTTAGCGCAAGGAAACACATCATCTGCGCGAAGCTACTTCCTGAGGCCATCCCAATCTTTCCACGCAGCGATGTACGCAAAGCTTGGCCAGAAGCCGTCCCGGCGGAGAAGTGATTGGGAAAGGCACTCTTTTTCGGTACAGTCGGGATGCCAAAGCAGGCCGTACAAGGTAATGCCATATTCCAGATCGTCTTCTTCCCTCTCCAGCATTTCCAGCGCCGCTGCAAGCGGCGTTGTACCGCTCCAGACCTGCATGGCCTTTTCGTAAGCAGTATGATGCCCCACCGCCATATCCGGGCGATCGTACTTCAGAAGCGTCGGCGCTTTCTCTGTCCGGGCAGCGCTCAGCGTGTGCCAGTAAAGAACCGCAATCCCCATTTCGTCATCGCATAAAGGCATACAGTCCTCAAAAGTTCCCATTGCCTGTTCGTACCGCCCGGCATAGTAATGTGCCAAGCCAATCCGGTAGAGGCAGTCCAGCTTTTCTGCTCCCAAGGACAGGCATTTTTCAAAATCAGTAATGGCAAGATTGCTTTGCAGTGTCGTCAGATACCGTCCCGCCCGCAGTCGGAGTAAGGACAGATTTTCCGGCTCCAGCTTCAGCCCCTCCGTATAAGCTGCAACGGCCTCACGGTAGCGAAGCTGCCTGGAAAGGGCCTTCCCCAATGCACGGAATTTTTCAACGGAGTCCGGCAAGGACTTTGCCTGCCTGATTGCCTGGGAGTCGGGAATTCCGGCGGGAAGATTGAGAATCTGGCTTTCTATCCCGGCGTGCAGGGCATCAAACGGGTATTCCATCACACCCCCCTTGTATACGGACGATAACAGGCGGAGCAGACGATTTCTCCGTTTTGAAGGTGGGCAAAGCTCTCGGCAAATCGTTCTCCGCACACGAAGCAGGTAACGGTCTTGAAGATCCGGGCCTCCTCCGGCACCGGCTCTGGGGCTTCCTTCACATCAAACATCTCGTGGAAGTCCCCATCCATAAGCCACGCCAGCCGTTCGTCCTTGGTTTTCTCCGGTGTTGGGCGCAGGACAAGGCGGAAGGACTTTCCGTCCGGACGGCGATAAAAGGAGAAGGCGTTTTTCCCCTGTAGATTGAAAATCAAGTTCCCTTTTCCCACGGTACAGGACAGCAGCGCCTGAATGGCATCCACGCCGCAGGCGTCAGTCTCGGCAACGCACACGATCTTCTCGTCCTCGGATGGGCTATCACATCCGAACAGCTCCCACGCATACAGCACTGCCCGAAAGCCGACCGCAAGGCCACCGCAGCCGTGGCCATGGAATGCTACACATTGCTGCCACAAAGATTCCAGTTCCTTTTGCATCGTATGACCTCCTATTTTTCCTGAATGGCAGCCTGTCGGTGCTCAAAATACAGGCTGATGAGATAGAATGACAGTGATAGCATCATAATGCACACACCCGGCGAGAGGAGATACCCATAGGCCTGGCGAAGAAAGGCGCCCCGTTTATAGGCAAAGTTGATCATGGTGCCCCAAGTGGGATGATAAAGATCTCCAAAGCCCAAAAAACTCAGGGTGGACTCCATCATAATGCAGCTGTTGACCCCCAGAAGAAACCGGGAGAGCAATACATCGTACAAATTCGGAAGAATATGGCGGAGAATGATATGCTTCCGACTGTATCCCTGGATCATGCAATTTTCAATAAAAGGCTGGGCATTCAGGTGAATGACCTTTGCCCGGACATTCCGGGCCGTCCCCACCCAGCTGAATGCAGCGATCAGAAGGATCAGATTTCGGCTGGAGCTTCCCAGAAAAGTCGCCAGCACGATCATGGTCACCAGCTTCGGAAGCAGAACAAAAATATTGATAACGCCATTGGATAGGCCGCCCCAAAAACCCTTCCCGGCAGCCAACGTACCGATCACGCTTCCCAGAAGCAATGTCAGAATACTGCTGGATACACCCACCAGCAGCGTCTGCCGGGTCCCGTAGACCAACTCCGTAAAGATGTCATAGCCCAACGCATTGGTGCCAAGTAGGTGCTCCGCAGACGGTATGAGCCATGGGCCAAACATTTCTTTCTGCCCGTAAGCTGTAAACGCAGTTGGAAACAATGCAGCGGTCAGAAAAAGGCTCAAAATCACGATGCCCAGGAGAAGTGGAATATGCTGTTTTCTCAAACCGGATCACCTCCAAAGCGCACCTTGGGGTCAATAAGAATGCAGATCATATCCGTCACGACAATGGAGATCGTCATGATCGCCGTTGTGACAAACAGGATGCCCTGCATCAGTGGGTAATCCAACGTATAGACGGCATCCGAGAGCAAGCTCCCCATACCGCCGATGGAAAACAGCTTCTCCACAACCAGGGAACCACCGATACAGGTGCTGACGCTCATGCCCACCATGGTGATAAAGGGCTGGGCAATGTTCTTCAGAATATAGCCGAATTGGATTTTTCGGTCGGATAAGCCCCGTTCCTTGGCATAGAGCACATATTTTTCCTCCGTCACCTGTCGGACGGTGTTTCGCATCAATAGGTACCGGGAGGGTGCAGCGGCGATGGTCAACGTCAGCACCGGGAGAATCAGATGATGGACCCGGTCCCAGAAATACCCGGCCGTTCCGGGAACGACCCCAGCGCTGTTCAACCCCGTATAGGGAAACCACCGCTGCCGGAAGCAGAACAGGATCAACAGCACCAGGGCGATCAGGAATGTGGGCATCGTATTGACGATGATCTGGAATGTGGTCGAAAACTTCTCAAAGCCGCTGCCTTCTTTGTAGCCGCAGCGGAGCCCCCACAAAAGGCCGATGACCGTGCTGAGCAGCACGGCGGGCAGGGTGATCTGTAAGGTGTAGCCCAGCCGCTGCCCAATCAGAGCTGAAACCGTGGCTTCCTTTTTGAAGGAATAGCCCAGTGTACCGTCTGCAAGGGAGCGCAGATAGTACCCGAACTGCACGAATACCGGCTTATCCAGATGGAGGGCCTGCCGGTAATAAGCTACCTGAGCAGGGGTCATATCCTCCTCGGAAAAGCCGGTCAGATAAGCAATAGGGTTCCCCGGCAGAAGCCGGGGCAGGAAGAAATTCAGAACGATCACGATCAGGAAGCACACCAGTGCCAGAATCAGATTTTTACGATACTTTTTCACCGGTGTGCCTCCTGCATGCAAAAATTATTTCTTGGTGACGCTGAACCAGTTGTTGACGTTGTTCAGACCGAACACCGCATCCACAGTCACATTGTCCAGCTTGGAAGAATAGGCCAGCATCATGTTGTCCCAGTACAGAGCGATCAGCGGCATATGCGCCGCGTAGTAGTCCTGCAGCTTTGCCGCGCCCGTGTAGTAGTCTTCGATCGTCTTGGCAGCCTTCATCTCACGGAGGATCGCGGAAAACTCCTCGTCAAACACCTGACAGCCGCCCTGCACGGCGTGATTGCCGTCCACATAAATGGAACCGAGACCGTTGCCCATGCCCATACCGGCAGCGGTGTAGCCGTAGATAGCCGCTTCCATGGTGATGTTATTCTCGGAGAACTTGTTGCTGGTCTTGGCGTTGTAGGCATCCTTGTCCACCGTATCCAGATTTACCTGAATACCAAATGTCTCCAGCTGTGTCTTGATCATTTCCGCGTAGCCCACATGGGTCTCCTTGGCGGCGTTGACCGTCAGTGTGAAGGCAGCGGCCTGACCGCCTGCGTTCACATAGAAGCCATCGGCGTTCTTTTCGGTGTAACCCGCAGCCTTCATATACGCATCCGCTTTCGCAGTATCGGTCGTCAGTTTTTCGGTATCCTTGTAACCGACTGTGGTGGCGGGTACAAAGCCCCGGTTGGGGATCTCGGCATAGGCGCTGCCGAAATATGTCTTGAAAGCATCGTAGTCCAGCGCGTAGGAGACCGCCTGACGCAGATCCTCGTTGGTGAACAGACCCTTCGCGTTATTGAATGCCAGCACAGCGGGCGCGTTGGCCGCTGCCACATTGATCAAAGACACGTTGGCATCACCGGCCAGCACATCCTGATAGGTGCCGGCTACTCCGGTGGAGTAGGCCCAGACCATATCAATATCACCCTGCTGGAGCGCCAGATACATGGTATCCTCATTGCCGAAAAGCTGATAGACGATCTTTTCCACCTTGGGCCGCCGGGGATACTTTTCATTCACAACGAAGGTGATGGTGCCCGCTTCCTTGTTGAAGGACTCCAGCACATAAGGGCCGCAGGTGATCCGAGCTTCCTCATCGGTGACGGTGTCCTTGCCCTCATAAACATGCTTGGGCATCACACGGAAGGACGTCATGTTGCTCAGTTCCCGGACATTGGGAGACGCCAGCGTCAGAGAAATGCTCATCATATCGTCGGAGATGGTGCAGCCGGTGTACTTGGCTTCCGTAACCTTTCCGTCTTCCGCGGTCTGGGCCTCAAAATTGGCGCTGCCGTTGGCCTGATCGTATTGGAGGGTGAAAAGGATATCCTCTGCCGTCACGGGCTCTCCGTCGGACCAGGTCATTCCGTCCTGAATGGTGTAGGTCCAGGTGGCGGCGTCTTCCGTGCTGTAGGCTGCCAACAGCGGATGGTATTCGCCCTTGGTATCCTGATAGACCAGAGGCAATTCGGATACGCCGCTGGCCAGCATATCGAAGTTGTACTCGTCGAATACGGCGGTTTCGATGGAGGCCGTCGTGCCGACGGTCAGCGTGTCGATGGGAGAGGCGGGGGTCGGTTCGGCGGCTTCCGCAGCCGGAGCATCGGCGGCCGGCTGTGCAGATGGTTCTTGCGCAGGTCCTGCCGGAGCCGCGCCGCAGGCTGCCATGGCAAACACCATCAGCATAACCAACAGCAGGACGGTGACTTTTTTCATCATTGTCTTCTCTCCTTTTGTTTTGTGTTATCAAATACATAGATTTGATCGCAAAGTGATTTTACCAGCGCTTCATCATGGCTGATAAGCAGGATACCGCCTCCGCTCTCCCGCATCTGCCGCTGTATCATTCCCAGCACATTGGCCTGTGTGGATACGTCCAGCATGGAGGTGGCTTCATCCAAAATCAGCAGTTTCGGCCGGAATAGCAGACACCGCGCGATGGCGACTCTCTGTGCCTCGCCGCCGGAGATCTGGTGGGGCAGGTGGGCAAGGATCTGCGGCGCAAGGCCAACCTTGTCCAGCATTTCTTTTGTCAGTGACAGCTCTTCGCCTTTCGGACGGAAACGGTGATAGCGTATCAGCTCTGTAAAACCGGCCCCGATTTTCTGAGAGGGGTCTAATGTGGCGTAAGGCTGCTGGTAAACCATTTGAATGCGGATACCCAGCCTGCGGTCATACGGATGGTCTGCCGAAACAAGCGTCTGCCCATCCAGCATGACCGCGCCCGCATCCGGCGGACAGACACCGCAAAGCACTTTTGCAAGCGTGGATTTGCCGATCCCGCTTTTTCCGAAAACGCCGCAGATCTTGCCGTCGGGAATATCAAAAGAAACGTCTTGAAGCACAGGATTTCCGCTAAAGCTTTTTTCAATATTTTGAATGGAGATCATTCCGCGCAGCACCACCATTCTCGTCCGTTGGCTTTTCTCTGCGGCATTTCGGTACGGCACGGAGTCCTTGCCGAAGGACAGCGGCGGTAGAACGGGCAACAGCCTGTTTCTGTTCGCAAGGCCGGCGTTTCCCGCATGCCATTTTCTACCAACGCGCCCAACAGCGCTTTGGTATAGGGATGATGCGGGGCGGCAAGCACCTCCGATGAAATACCTGTCTCCAGCATTCTCCCGCCGCACAGGACAAGGAGACGGTCACACTCCGCTGCAACGGAAATATCATGGGTGATGATCAGTTTTGCCGCATCCGGGAAAAGCTCGTTCAAAAGGGACAGTGCCTGCCGCTTGCTGTCCTGATCCAGCCCGTTGGTGGGCTCATCGGCGATCAGCAGCTTTGCCTCGGAGCAAAGAGCGAGAGCGATGGTCACCCGCTGGGCCATGCCGCCGGATAGCTGGAAGGGATACTGTTTCAGAATGGCTTCAGGCTGTGCAAACCCCACCTGCGCCAGCTTTTCGCAGGCAAAGGCATATCGCTGAGAAGGCGCAACGCCCAGTTTCCCGATGCTGTCAAACAGCTGCCGGCGAATGCTTCTGGATGGGTCAAGAAATTCATGCCCGTTCTGCGGGATGTACACGATCTCCCTGCCCAGCATGGATCGGAGTTTTTTCTCCTTCGGCAAAGTGTTTCCGCAAAAGGATATCTCACCGGAGACCAGGCTCACATTTCCGGGCAGCACACCCATGATCGACTGCGCGATCAACGTCTTGCCGGATCCGGTCTCGCCGATGAGAGCCAAGCTCTCCCCGGGAAAAATATGGAAAGAAACCCCGCAGACCAGCTCTTTTTCCGTGCGGTCCAGCTTTGCGGCGACCACGCCATTATTATACTGCAAGATCGGTTTCTCCAAGTTTCCCTCCGAATCGACGTTTCTCTATAGCCCTGCAAGAAAGAACTGTGTGCGGTTTCTTATGAAACGCTGTGCTGTTGCGTTGGAATCAGGCAGAAATATATACAATCATATTTTAATATAGGATTTCATCTCGAGGAAGCCTCCCGGGGGGATATTTTTCAGGCAAAATTTTTACAGGGGCTGCGCAGGCATCTTGAAATGCGCGGCCATACAGCCTGACAAACGGGGCGCTGTTCATTTTCGCTGCGGCGCTCTTGCGAAAAAGGACGGAGTGTGACATAATATAATGTATTCTACTTGAAATTCGGGGCGAAACACATGTCATCCTCCCATCGTGCCACACGCGGTCAGATGTCTGACTCGCTGCTGACGGCTTCGTTCATCATTCTCTCCGGCGGTTTGCAGGACGCCTATACCTATCTCTGCCGCGGCAAGGTGTTTGCCAACGCTCAGACCGGCAACATCGTCCTTCTGAGTGCCTATCTCTTCGAGGGAGACACGGCGCGCGCCGTGCGCTATCTCGTGCCGGTGCTCTCGTTCGCGCTCGGGGTATTCGCTGCCGAGTGCATCCACCGGCGCTTTAAGCGCATGGAAAAGATCCACTGGCGGCAGCTCATCATCTTCTCGGAGATCGTGCTGCTCTTTGCCGTCGGCTTTCTGCCGCAGGAGCGGAACATGGCGGCCAACATGCTTGTGTCGTTCGTCTGTGCCATGCAGGTGCAGACGTTCCGCAAGGTGCGCGGCCACGCCTACGCGAGCACGATGTGCATCGGCAATCTCCGCAGCGGCACGGAAGCGCTGTGCGAGTATTTCCACGATAAAAACCCCGCCGTGCTCCGCCGCGCGCTGACCTATTTCGGCGTGATCGGCATTTTCGCTCTCGGTGCGGGCGCAGGCGCGTGGATCACGGCGCGTGCCGGCGAGCGGACGATCTGGATATCGTGCGTGCTGCTCACGGTGAGCTTTCTTCTCATGTTCCTGCGGGAAAAACGAGCGGAGGAAAAAGAGCTTTTATGACAAAACCGATCATCCTAGCCCCGGCGGGCGGCTTTGCTGCGGTCACGGCGGCGGTGCGCTGCGGCGCGGACGCCGTGTATCTCGGCGCGAAAAACTTCAACGCCCGGCGCAATGCCGAAAACTTTGACGATCTCGCCCTGCCGGAAACGGTGAAATTCTGCCATGAGCGCGGTACAAAGGTGTTCGTCACGGTCAACACCCTTGTGACCGACGGCGAGATGGACGCGCTCATCGAGGAAGCGGACGCCATTGCCGAGACAGGCGCGGACGCCGTGATATTGCAGGATCCCGCCGTTATGCGCCTTTTTCGCGACCGGTATCCGGCGCTGCCGCGCCACGCCTCCACGCAGACCGCCGTGCACGATCTGGACGGCGCACTGTATTTACAGGATCTCGGCTGCGAGACGATCGTCCTCGCGCGCGAGCTGACGCTCTCCGAAATGGAAAAGATCGCCTCCCGCCTTACAACGGCAGGCGCGGAAGCGTTTGTCCACGGCGCGCACTGCATGAGCGTTTCGGGCGCGTGCTATCTTTCCGCCATGCTCGGCGGACGCAGCGGCAACCGCGGCCTGTGCGCGCAGCCGTGCCGGCTCGACTGGCGCTGCGGCAAGGGCGACCATGTTCTCTCGCTCAAGGACATGTCCCTGCTGCGCCATGCGCAGGAGATGGCGGACGCCGGGATCACAACGTTCAAGATCGAAGGGCGCATGAAGCGCCCGGAATACGTTGCCGCGGTCGTGACCGCCTGCCGCGAGGCGCTCACGGGAGAGGCTTACGACGAGGATACGCTCCGCGCCGTGTTCTCCCGCAGCGGTTTTACGGACGGGTATCTCACAGGCAAACGCGATAAGACCATGTTCGGCTACCGCACCAAGGACGATGTGCAGAGCGCCGACAAGGTGCTCAAGTCGCTTGCCGCGCTCTATGAAAAGGAGACGCCGCGCGTCGGCGTTTCGATGGCGTTTTCGCTGACGGAAACAGAGAGCGCGCTCACCGTGTCGGACGGGGAGAATGCCCGCACTGTCACGGGCGATGCGCCCGAAAAGGCGATCAACCGAGCGCTCGATGCCGCGAGCGCCGAAAAGAATCTTGTCAAGACCGGCGGCACGCCGTTTGCCGTGACGGACTTCACCGCCGATATCGCGCCCGGATACATGCTCCCGACGAGCGCGCTCAACGCGCTGCGGCGCGGGGCGCTCTCCGAGCTGCTGGACGCGCGCGGCGCGGCAAAGCCGTGGCCACGATCCGACGCTCCCGCGCCGGCGGCACCGGAAAAGCGGGACCGCAGCCGCACCGGCGCGCTGTGGGCGCGCTTCGCGGAGCTTTCGCAGATCCCCGCAGGGGAAAGCTTTGATAAGATCCTCCTGCCCGTGGAACGCATTACGCCGGAGATCATTGAAACGTTCGGCGAACGGCTCATCGGCGTCCTTCCGGCGATCCTCTGGCCTGCGGACGAGGAAGCGCTCGAAGCGCGTCTCGCGGCGCTGAAAGAGGCCGGGCTGCGCGAGGTGTACGGCGACAACATCTACGCCATTCCGCTCACACGCCGCCGGGGACTCACGCTGCACGGCGGCGCGGGGCTCAACATCCTCAACACCGAGGCGCTGCGCCACTATGAGGAAGAGGGGCTTGCGAGCGTCACGGCTTCGTTTGAGCTTTCGATGCGCGGCATCAAATCGCTCGGGGGGAGTATCCCTCTCGGCGCGATCGTCTACGGGCGTCTGCCGCTCATGCATTTCCGGAACTGCCCGCTCCGCGCGCAGATCGGCTGCGCGGCGTGCCGCGCGAGAGGCGAGCTCACCGACCGGCGCGGCGTCAAATTCCCGGTCGAGTGCGGGGAGAAAAAGTATTCGACACTTTTGAACAGCGTGCCGCTGCACATTGCGGATAAGGACCTGCGCGGCCTGGATCACTGCATTTTGTGGTTCACGCGTGAATCGGCGGCGGAGTGCGCAGCCGTCGCGGCGGATTACCGCGCGGGAAGGAAGTCGGAGCGGGAGCGCACCGGCGGACTGTACTACCGGGAGCTTCTGTGACCGGAGAATTAAAGGAGGAACGACCTATGGCGACCGGAGCGGAATTTTTTGCCCAGCTGGAAAAGCGCTTCAACCAGCTTCCCGCGGAGGAAAAGCTGGATAAGATCGTAGAATATCAGAAAAAGCTCACGGCATTGAAGGAGCAGGGGCTTTCCGAGGAGGAAGCCGTGACGCAGCTCGAGAGCGAGCTGCCGCTGCCCAGCCCCGTGCCGCCGGAGAACGACGAGTACGGGCGCATCTCGCACCCGAAAAAGCCGCTCGTGACCGGCACGCTCTACGCCGTGGCCCTCGTCGCGGTCGTCGCGGCGGCGGTGCTTCTCTCAAAGATCTTTTAACACATATGGCGCCCTGACACAAAGAAAATCGCTAGCAGCGCCGCAGAGAAGTTGTGCTCTCTGCGGCGCTGCTCAGTTTGTCAATAAGGCTCCCTGGTAAAACTGGGTGTCTTCCTATGCGGGCGAAGCTCGTTGTTCCTCGCGTAACGTGTAAGCGCGTAATGCGATCTGCCAACTGCGCGGGGGTTGTTACCTGCCACTCGTAAACGAACCAATATTCAACACAGAAACGTGGTGATAAATCAGGTCGGTACCACGTTTTTCAATCGACTGAGACGGAGAGGGGTATGCGTTTACACGTATACCCCTCTGTTTTGTCTTTTCTGCTTTTTCTTTTACTTTCACGCATTGCCTTTGAGACAGCTTTACAGATTGCTGCCCTTGGCTGTATGAAAGTTTACTTTTATCTCGGCTCTGGAACTATAATCTTCCATAATTTGGCGTACCTGCTGGGCTGAGGAGGCCTGAATCGCCTGCTTAGCTAGGATTTCGGCGTCTGATTTACGGATATTACAGACGTTATATTTGACTTCTGGTATTTGGCTGACAGACATACTCAATTCATCAACACCAAGACCAACCCATGCCGGAGTGAGAAGGGGGATGCCGGCCGCTTCTCCGCAGATACCCACAGGTATCCCCTGGTTGTGGGCACTGGTTACTGTGTGCTTGATGGCTCGAAGCAGGGCGGGGGAGCAGAAATCTTGATAGGGGAGGAGACGTTCGTTTCCACGATCGGCAGCCATCAGGTATTGGGTCAAGTCATTGGCTCCAATACTAAAAAAGTCACTGTAGCAGGCAAGTATATCGCTGGTCAGAACAGCGGCAGGGGTTTCCACCATTATCCCTATTGGTACGTTATGTCCGTAGGGAATACCCAACTGATCCAACTCTCGGGCAGCCTCTTCTACGAGCGCACGTGCCTCCAGCAAATCTTCCAAGGTGGCAATCATGGGAAACATAATTTTTATAGAACCGTAGGCTGCTGCCCGGAGAATGGCACGGAGTTGGACCCGGAATTGAGCGCGATTGCTCAGGCAGACACGAATGGCACGAACTCCAAGAAAAGGATTGTCTTCTTTTGGCAGATCCATATAGGGAATCTGTTTGTCGCCGCCAATATCCAAGGTGCGAATAATCAGTTCTTTTCCCGCTGTAGCCTGAGCCATGCTTCGATAAAAAGAGAACTGTTCCTCTTCGCCCGGCCAGTGGTCGCAGGACATATAAAGAAATTCTGTGCGGAGCAGTCCCACACCGTCGCACAAATCACTCCGAAAACTGGAAGGACTGTCGGCATCTCCGGCATTTTGACATATCTGGACAGCATGCCCATCTATGGTAATGGCGGAACGTGCAGCATACAGGGCAAACTGGGCTTCTCTTGCCCGCTGTTTTTTGGAGGCCTCCAGAAAGCTGCTCTCGTCGTCAGCGGTAGGGCAGATAATGAGACGGCCTGCTTGACCAGCCAAAAGGACGGGATCACCGTTATGAATGTGCTGGAGAATGTTGCTGGCTCCTACAATGGCAGGAATACATAAAGCTTTAGCCAAAATAGCAGTGTGAGATGTTAGACTACCCCGTTGTGTAACGAAACCGGCCAGCCGGGACTTATCCAGTCTGATGGTATCGGCTGGGGTCAGGTCATCTGCAAAAAGAATCACAGGAGTATCCTGCGCGCCAGGCAGTTCGATATTTTCGGCAGACCCCAAAATATGAGCACAGAGTCCTTTGCAGACGTTTTCGATATCGGATGCCCTGCTGCGGAGCATTTCGTCGTCAGTATCTGTAAAAAGAGCACACACCTCCACCATTTTATCTTGAATAGCGGCTTCAACATTGAGATGCTTGGAAGCCATATAATCCAGTACATCATCGAAAAAACTATCGTCATCCAAAATATCGAGATAAGCAGTAAAGATATCGGCGGTGGATTGTTCCAGGGTGCGAATGGCCTCTTCTGCGCAAGAAGAGAGTTCTTTCCGGTATGCATCACGCCCAACTGAAAAGCGGGTACGTTCCGCCTCAATGTCTTCGATTTTCCTCCGGCTTAAATCATGGGATGGGCCGGAATATACAAATGCTGTACCCCGAGCATACCCTCCGATGCCAGCGAGGTGTTCCATACAGGGCATTCATGTTCTCCTTTCCATAAACAATTATTCAAGAGCTTGGATAAAAGCGATTACCTTTTTGCAGACGACCTCCTCATTTTCTCCTTCTGCGGAAACGGTAACCTCCAGCCCCCTCTTTAAACCGCCACTGAGAAGACTGATGATGCTTTTGGCATTGAGCCGCTTTTCACCATTAATAATGTATATGGATGTGTTAAAAAACTGCTTGCAGTAGTTTACCAGCTCGGAGGCAGGACGTGCATGAATGCCAGCGGCATTAACAATCATAACTGGGGAAGCATACATAGATGATATCCTCCTTATGTTTAAAAATCAGACATTTAGAGATGTAGTGGATAAAAGGGGAAGAAGCTCCTGAATATAGGAGAGAGTATAGCGGGCGGTAAAGGATGTCTGTGGGCGTTCGTACTGGAGCCAACTCCAAGGGCTTTTGACAAGACAGCCGTCCATTTTCATGAGCTGAGCAAGGTGCATATCATGTGAGCTATCTCCAACATATAGGAATTCTGAAGGTGTTCCGCCGTGGAGACAAAAAATCTGCTGACATCTGGAAATCTTATCTATATCTGTAGGCTGTGGAGGATAGACCTCATCAAAACAGGATAAAAAGCCGGTTTCTGTATGGAAAAAATCGATTACCTGTTGGGGAGAGTTAGTGAGCAGGGCGGTGCGCCAGCCCAGATTTCGCAGGGATTGTAGGGTCTCCAGACTTTTTGGTACTGGCTTGACCAGCGGACGGAGATCCTGAGGTATGGTCTGACTAAGCTGGCGAGCCCGCTCGTGAAGATGTGGGGGAATCAGCTGATTTAAAACATCCTGAAAGGAGACACCCATACAGGGGAGCAGATCCTCTTGAGACACAGGGCATCCGATTGACTGGAAAATACGGCTGACTAATGCACAGTGAAAAGGTAGGGTGTCCAATATGGTGCCATCCATATCAAATATAAGAAGTCGATAAGATTTCATTTTTTATAACATCTATTATGCTAAGTAGCCGCCGTCTACCGGCAACATTGTCCCGGTGACATAATTGCTGGCATCACTGCAGAAAAAGAGAAGTGGGCCTACCAGGTCTAATCCAGTACCCCAACGACCTTGGGCAATGCGCGCCAAAGTGGCTGCTCCCTCTACCGGATCATTTTTAATCTTATTCAGAGGCGTGTCCATAAAGCCGGGAGCAATTCCGTTTACATTGATCCCACGGCCAGACCAATCCCGAGCAAGAGAGCGGGTAAGCATAAGCACGGCGCCTTTACTGGAACAGTAGGCTGCATTATCCGGAACAGCTACATAGCAAGTCATAGAGCCAATATTAACAATACGACCCCACCCTTGGCTAAGCATATGACTACTTACCAACTGGCTCATGTAAAAATAGGAGGACAAATTGATGTTTAATACCTGCTGCCATTTTTCCGCGGGGAAGGAGTCAGGTGGAAATTTGGCACCGATTCCTACAGCGTTGACAAGAATGTCGACTTCACCACCCAAAGCTTGGCAAGCTTTGCCATAAGCGGCTCGACACCCCTCCGGCGAAGAAAGATCCCCGGTGATGCCTACTGCACCTGCAAGCGATGCGGTTGTGTAGACGTGATCGCTGCAGTCAATGGCTGCAGTATCGGCGCCTGCTTGAGCAAGACCTGCAACCATGGCTTGAGCCAGTATGCCGGCTCCGCCGGTTACAAGGGCACGCTTTCCCTTCAGAGAAGAATAATACCCGTCCATTTGCTTTACCTCCAAATTTTTTTGAATAATGCGGAAAAGAACATAATGTTTTTGTAACATAAGCATATTATAAAATGTCATAACCAAAGAGTCAATAGAAAAAACAAAGAATATAAACAGAAATAATCGTCAGAATGCATAAATAAACGGCCTAAACTATGCACAAAATGCGGAAATTGCATTATCGGCATGAAAGAACATTGACGAACAAAAGAGGATGATGTATTATTCATACAAACAGTGTGTTGACATTTGGCGGGTAAATATTATAAGGAACAGTTACGCAGGATTATGGCAAATTTGCAATAAGTTTTATTATGGAGGGGTTATTTAGTGATTATTTCGCCGGAGAACATAGTATTTAATGCGGAGGCTAATGATTATGAGCAAGCGATTCGAGCGGCCGGAGCGCTATTGGTGCGCAGCGGAGCTGCGAAACCTTCTTACGTGGATGCAATGGTGGAGGCAGCAAAAACATTTAAGTATATTGTCCTGGCTCCAGGGGTTGCCATGCCGCATGCCAGACCTGAAATGGGCGCGCTTGGAAATTGCTTGAGCCTGGTTCGACTGAGGAAGGAGGTGCGCTTTGGACATCCCGAAAATGACCCCGTGAGACTGGTGTTTGGACTGGTGGCAGTTAGTGAGGAAAGCCATCTGGATGTGATGGAATCCTTGGCGGGGCTCTTGGGGGATGACGCAGCAATGGCTTGTCTCATGAATGCACATTCAAGGGAGGAAATGGAGACAGTAATCGCCGGACTGTAGCGGGATGAACGAACTGGAAAATCAATTAATTTAGAAAGTAGGTACAGAAAATGAGAGAAAAAACGTTAAAGATACTGTGTGTATGTCAGGTCGGCGTAGGTAGTAGTGTAATGCTCAGAGTGTTTGTGGGAAAGGCGTTGGATGCCATGGGGGTAAAGGACTACAACATTGAAGTGTGTGATGCTACGACGGCTGGTGGGCAGGCCAGATTCTGCGACCTGATTATGACCAACTTTGAGGTAGCGCCTCTAATGGAGCGGACGGGCAAACCGGTGATTGCGCTGATGAATATGACCAGTAAAAAAGAAATCAGCCAGAAACTCGAGATATTCCTGGCTGGTTGGGGAAAGTGAAGAACAGAGTATATCATAAGGCAGAGTATTATGCTGCGAGAAAAAGAGAAAAGGAGAGACTGAAATGGAACTGTTTGTTAAAATCTTGACAAATGTGTTTGGAAACGCGACTATCATATTAGGCCTTGTGGCACTGTTTGGCTGCTTGCTCCTGCGTCGAAAATGGACAGATACACTACTAGCGGTCATTAAGACCATGATGGGCTATGAAATTGTCAGTGCGGGTGCTGGCTTGATGGGCACGGCAATGACGCCCCTGATTAAATACATTTATAGGGTACTGAACGCACAGGGATTTGTGCAAAATACTTGGCCTGCCTATTCGGCGTCTATGGCTGCGTACGGAACCCAGATCGCAATCGTATTTTTGATCGGTTTTGTATTGAATATGCTTTTGGTGCGCTTTACCAAGCTCAAAGGTATTGCACTGACAGTACATCTAATGCTGTTTGTAGCATCTGCAATGGTACCCATGTGTATGGCCACTGGAGCGAATCCTACATTAGTGGTTATTGTGTGCGGCATTGCAGCAGGCCTGTACTACTGGTTGGTTACGACATATAATGCCAAGCTGATGCGCTCTCTTGATATGGGAGACGAGTATACTATCTTCGTATTCTGCTGGTGGGGATTCCTGCTTAGCAAGCTGCTGAAGAAAGTGTTCCGCAAGGATACCGATATCGATGAAATCAAGTTCCCTAGTTCTCTGATGTGGCTTAAGGACATCAATGGTGTTCTGACTGTGGTCATGTTCCTGCTCTATATGGGCTTTGGACTAGTGGCGGGTGTAGACTATATGCAGGAGCTGGCTGGCGATCAGTTCTGGTGGGTTAGCACCCTGCTGAACAGCATTCAGTTTGCCATGTCCATCAGCATCGTTCTGTTCGGCGTGCGTATGCTGATTGCGGAGTTGGTACCGGCGTTTGCAGGAATTACGGAAAAGCTCCTGCCCGATGCAGTTCCTGGCTTGGATTATCCTACGGTGTTCCAGTTTTCCCCCTCTGCGGTCATGTTCGGTTTCGTGTTCAACATGGTGGGTTCTCTGTTGGCCACAGTGGTGATGATTGTGGTCGGAATGCCCGTAATCATCATCCCTGGCATTCAGGGACAGTTCTTTGAGGGCGCGGTGGTAGGCGTCTTTGCAAACCGGATTGGTGGCACGAAAAACGTGATTGTATCTAACTTGCTGTATGGCTTTATTACGATGTTTGTACTGGCTCTATGCGTAAACGCTAATCCCATCTGGCCGATGGTGGGAGGCTTCTATGAAAACTGCGATTATTGCGTACTGGGCCTTGCCCTGAGCAAGATGTTTGCGTTGATTGCTTGATGTTCGAGGGAGGCTTTAAAATGTCATTGCAGATGCACGCGGCAGTGCTGACTGAGCCCGGCACTGTCGAAGTGCAGCAGGTGCCTGTACCCACCCTAAAAAATGGAGAGGCTTTGATCCGAGTGTCTTGCTGCGGCGTCTGCGGCTCGGATGTGGGCATGGTCTATGGAAGAGCTCACAAGTATCCGCTAATCTTGGGACATGAGTTCAGCGGGATTGTCACAGAGGTGGCGGGAGAACAAGGCCGAGAACTAGTGGGAAAAACAGTAACAGCGGCACCACTGCTTTCTTGTGGACAGTGTGCTGCTTGCCGGAGTGGTCGGCCTCAGGCTTGTAAATCATATCTTTTTATGGGCTCCGGAACAGACGGTGCAATGGCAGAGTATGTAAAAGTTCCGGTGGACCACATTCTGAATTTGGAAGGCCTTACCGCTGAAGAAGGGGCGCTGATCGAGCCAATTACGATTGCAATTCATGCAGTCAAACGGGTACAGCCTGATTGCCTGTCTAAAACGGTAGTACTAGGCGGCGGTCCAATTGGACTGCTGACTGCCATGGTAGCTAAGATTCTGGGCGCGAACAAAGTAATTTTGCTGGATGTAGATGAACGAAGAGTAGAATTTGCCCGTAGCTTAGGAATTGAGGCTATCAACAATGCAACTTGCTCGCCGGAAGCAAATGGCGCTGGAGGCGCTACTGCGGTATTTGAATGTGCTGCAGCCCAAGCGTCGTTGCGTTCCGCGTTCGCTTTGGCAGACTATGGCGGAACGGTAGTGTTAATAGCCATTACAAAAAAAGACGTGGTGCTGACTCCGGAGGATCTGCACCATGTCTTAAAAAAGGAACTACTGGTAACAGGGGCGTGGCTTTCGTGTTATGTTCCTTGGCTGGATAATGATGATTGGCGCCTGGCTCGCCGTCTTTTGAAGGAACACCGTATCCAGGCCGCAAAATTGGTGACAACCTGGGGAACAATAGATGATTCCTCTGCTATATTGGAGCAGCAGCATCGTAATCCAGGCGCCAATATAAAGACGATGATTTTGTGCAGCGACGAGGGAGAAAAGACGACGGGAAAGCTCAGCGTCCTCGCAGATACACAGAATACTCGTACTTGTCTGCAACCAATTTAGTGATGGCATATTCAAATGGGCCCTGTTCGGTGCAAGTTACTCGGCAGCTTTTCAACAGCGGAGTACCTACGGGGATATGGAGAATCTGTGAATCGGTAAAAGAGGCCGCAACAGCAGACAGCCGCTCTTCAGCCTCTGCCAGGATGATGCTGTAGTGCTGCTCTAGAAAATGATACAGGCCTGTGAACTGGTTAATGTACTGTTCCAGATTGGGAACCATGGTTGCACGCAGGTAATTGGTCATCAATGCAATAGGAGCACCATCGGCACACTGCACTCGCTCAATGCGATAGACTTCGCTGCTGGTGGAAATTTGCAGCGCTTTTGCGACGCGCTCACTGGCATGGATTTTTTCAATGAACATCCCCTGAGTGCTTACTTTATAACCGTTTTGCCGCAGGGTCTCTGTGATAGAGCTTATCTTGTTCAGCTTTTGCGTGGTGGAGTTATCCAATACCTTAGTACCCCGGCCCTGTCGGATTTCTAGTAAACCGTCACTGTTAAGTAAAGCAATGGCCTTACGAATTGTGGAACGGCTGACTTGGTAGTGAGATTCAAGTTCGGGGACGGTGGGCAAAAAATCGCCGGGCTTATAAGCACCGCCCTGAATGGATTTCTTTAAATTCATATAAACTGACCGATACATTGGAATCTTTGCCATAATAACGCCATCCAATCCTGAACAATAGAGCTTTTACTGATTAAAAATTATAGCAGATTTTTTCCAAAAGCACAAGAGAATAACCATAAAAGAAGCTAACGTTTAAAAAAAGGAAGATGATATTCTATGAAGAGCAAGAAAATTGATTACGCAAACCTGGGGCGCATGATTGACGTCAGTACAGTGCAGACGTTCTGCGGAAAGGCAGAAAATGATCTTTTGGTCGATATTGTGCGCAAGTATAACTGCGTTTGTGCTAGCCCCATGCCGTGCTTTACAAAATATGTAATTGACAAACTAAAGGACAGGCCTGATATTGTTACAACGGGTGTTGTAGCTTTTCCGGCAGGCGCAGAGGACACTTTTATCAAAGTCGCCACTGCAAAAGATATGATTTCTTTGGGATGTGAAGAACTAGATATGGTCATCAATGTTGGCGCATTGAAGTGTGGTATGTACCAAGTCGTGGAGGATGATATCCGCGCTGTGGTAGATGCTGCGTGTGGTGTGCCGGTGAAGACCATTTTGGAAATCTGCTATCTTACGGATGACGAGATCAAGCGAGGAGCGGAAATTGGGGTAAAAGCTGGTGCAACCTTTATCAAGACCGGCACAGGTTGGGGTCCCAACCCCACCACGGTGGATACCATCCGCCTGATCCGCTCAACAATTGGAGATGCGGCTTATATTAAAGCGGCGGGAGGAGTACGTACGCTGGATACTCTGGTAGAGATGTTTGAGGCGGGCTGTGATCGCTTTGGGATTGGTTACCGCACTGCCCCTGCGATTTTGGAGGATGCCATGAAACGTGCAGAAGCCCAGGTATAACAGAATGGAGGCGGAAAAATGAAGCGGGCGGAGTTGGCTGCGCGTATGGGCGGTCGTATCCTTGAGAGCGTGCTAAGCTATAAGGATGTGTCCAATCTTGTCTATGAGGGGTTGGACTTTCATATGGACTGTATTCAGATTTTTCCCAATATGCTGGAAAAGGCTCAGGAAGTACGAGCGGGACGGGATTTGCCGCTGTGTGCTGTGATATCTTATCCGCATGGGACCTTTACTGCGGAACAAAAGGAATTCGAGATTCATGATGCCATTGCCTCTGGTGCAGACCAAGTGGAAGTGGTTATCAATATGCTGAATGTCCACTCCAAAATGTGGGACATGGTGCGAAAGGAGATGGAAAGCTGTCGGCGAGCAGCGGGAGCGCATATCCTCAAGTTCATCATTGAAATGGAGTTTCTGAAGGACGAAGAAATCCGGCGGGTATGCAGCTTGGCAGCGGAGGCAGGCGTAGATCGGATCGTTACCTCCATAGGCGTTTATACCTATGTGAATCACGAGGGAAGAGAATTGCCCTATTTGATTTCACCGGACGATGTGCGGAAGATTAAAGACTCAGTGGGAGACAGGGTGAAGATCGTCGCTCAGGGACATGTGGATAGTTTGGAAAAGACTCTTGCCTTACTGGACGCTGGAGCCGACTATGTCAGTTCGGAGTTTGCGGCGCAAATTTTGCGGGTCTGTCGGTGAAAGGAAAGAATATTATGTATGACAGAGAGTTTGTAAAACTGACCATCACCTCTCCTTTTACCTCCACGCTCAACCATGAAGTGGCGCGTAAAGAACTGGTGGATGGATATCGCTGCGGTGTTCGCAGCGCCATTGTTGCACCCGGACAGGTAGATATGCTGAATGAAGTGAAGGCGGACTATGACAATGGATACTCCAGAACTGGAATGGCTATCAGCTACCCCTATGGGGGCTTTTCCACCAACTTCAAGGTATATCTGGCGCGGCAGGCAAAAGAAAAAGGACTTGATGAAATTGATGTGGGCTTTAATGTGACTGCCGCAGTATCGGGCGATTTTGACACGATTCGAAAGGAGCTTGAACTGATTCTGGAAGCCGTAGATGGCCAGGTGCGGGTCGTGCCGATGCTATGGATGGTAAAACTGCCATTTGAAACCATCGATAAGTTATGCCAACTCTACATTGATCTTGGTATTACAGCGGTTAAGACCAGCGCAGGTATCCATTTTGGTTATATGAAGCTGGAGCACATCCAATACCTGTATCGGAATTATGGGGATAAGCTGTGCATTGAGGTAGCAGGTAAGGTAAGGGCTCGATCTCTGGCGGAGGAAATGTATCAGGCAGGAGCCTCCTACTTCCATATGGGAAGTTGGCGCAGCGTCTCTGGAATAGGAAAGGATGTTGCATTTGATCCCGTTACCAAAGAGATTACGCCGGGAGAAGGCTGAGCCTTATATGAACTGCATACTACAGCGTCGCAGTATACGCAAGTTCAAAGACGTCCCTGTTTCAGATGACGCCTTGGAGCGTTTACTTGAGGCAGCAATGGCCGCGCCGTCCGCTAACGGCAGGAGACCTTGGGAGTTTCTGCTGGTGATGGAACCACGCCTTCGGCGGGAAATCAGCGAGGTTAGCCCATATGCAAAGGCTGCAGCATATGCACCAGCCCTGATTGTGGTATTGGCAAATTTAACTAAGGCAGGCAAGGGAAAGCACTGGTGGGTACAGGATTTGGCAGCGTGTACGGAAAATATCCTTCTTCAAGCAGTGGAGGAGGAACTGGGGGCTGTTTGGCTTGGAATTTATCCAGATGAAAACCGATGTCAAAAGTTGAGTATATTGCTGAGCCTTCCGTCATATGTGATCCCATTCTCCGTGATAGCAGTGGGCTTGCCAGGAGAAAGCCCCGCGCCGCGATCAGGATCCAAATCCATGAATGTCTTTGCTGAGATTTACGGTGCAGAATGGAACGGAAAAAATAATATATCGACATAGAACGTGGCAAGCATTTTCTTTCTGTTTTGCTGAAAAAGACCTCCCTGTAACTGGTGGATAATGCTGATAGTTGTACAAGGTGACTTGTAGAGTTAACCGTGCGATATGGGGCAACAAGAAGTGAACAGGACCAGTAAAAACGGACAATAGACAAAACACCCCCTGATGTAGGAAAA
>OIXA01002413.1_pt1 | contig 21500 bp, 22 predicted proteins | sample 1587721 | NCBI WGS metagenome assembly OIXA01 (sample SAMEA3888900, study PRJEB22519) | human gut metagenome | biome: human gut; feature: human-associated habitat; material: faeces | place: Denmark | collected 2013 | reverse complement strand
TTGAACACTAAAGGATAGACAGGTTACAAACGCTCATGCTTGCCGTATATATTTCTTGATATATCATCGGTCGAGCGTGGGATGACTGTTTATTTTAGTGTTTGGGTGCTTGGTCGTACCTTCAGAACGGATAAACAAGAAAGTGCCCACGCTTCTTTTTGTTTATAACTTTCCTGATTCTGGGTATCTGTAAGGAACATAAACTGAAAATTTAATTATGAATAAGTGATTTTTGCTTGTTACTCTGGTATTAAATACCAGAGTAAAACAATGAAATTATGGCTATAATACAAGTTCCTGACATCTTGGTCAGAAAAAATAATGAATGGAAATCGATGAGAAGTCAACAAGTTTATAAGAATGGTTGGCAAAATTTTAAAGCCGGATGTGGTGTTTATAAAAACAGTAATTGGTATGTGTTAGGGCCACCATCTTTTATTGTTGTTGGTCAATCTGGTCATATAATCAAAGTGAAATAGTAAAAAAAAGAATGTTATGAAAACTAAATTATTAAGTGTTTTAATGTGGGTACTTATGTTCTATTCGTGTAATCCAGAACATAAAGAAACAATAGAACCAGAAAAACCATCAATTGAGAATCCGGAAGAACCTGAGAGACCAGATTCTCCAGATGAGCCGGAAATACCATCAACGAATACAATAATCAATTTAAATAATGAATTTATGATAGTAGGAAGTAATAGTTGGAGTTCAGTTGCCTATGGCAATGGAATATTTGTAGTTGGAGGAGAGAAAGGTTATGTAACTACTTCTACTGATGAAGGAAAAACATGGTCAACTCCAAAACAATTAGTTACAACAGGATCTTGGAGCAATGTTATTTATGCCAATGGAAGTTTTATGATGTTAAATTTTCATAATGGGAAACTTGCAACTTCAAAAGATGGAACAATATGGACAATAGGAGATACATACTCACTAGAATATTGGAGAAGTTTAGCCTATGGTAATGGGATATATGTAGCTGTGGGGCCAAGTAATGGTATAATGATGACATCTTCTGATGGCAAAACATGGACTAAAAAGACTGTTGGTTCAATGACATGGAAAGATGTTGCTTATGGCAATGGTATATTTATTGCAATTGCTGATGGTTATTATTTCACAACATCAACTGATGGAATAACATGGACAAATCCAAAAAGAATATCTAATGCAGAACGAGGATATGATATTATTACTTTTGGTAATGGTAAATTTGTAGTAGCAGAGGGGTATAGAGGTAATACACAAACTACAACTGATGGAGTAACATGGACAACTCCTAATACAAGTTCTGGAAATCATGATTGGCAAGATATAGCTGCTGGTAATGGAAAATTTATATTAGTAGGAAATAGTGGTTATATTGCAACTTCTACTGATGGAATTACCTGGGCTCCTACTCAAATTAAGGATGAAGCAGGAAGCCCTGTTACACTTATATTATATGGTGTTGGTGCAACGCAATAGAGATTACTTCTTTTTAGTTTTTAATAAAAACTCATCCAATTTTTGAAGTTCAGCCGGGCATCTGTCCGGCTCTTTTTATGCTGCTTTATTTTAAAATATTATTTTCCAACAGAGAACAATAAAATAGAGAGCAGATTTCTCCACTCTCCATTTAGTTACAATTTAACAACAAGAACAAGAACTACAACTATTTTTATTAGTTCTGTCAAGCTGTTAATATCAACTTGTAACATAGACTTTACCTCCTTTGCACTTTTTATAGCTTTGTTAAAAAAGCTAGAGGCGCTTAGTGAAGTACGTCCATCTAATATTATATCACATTTTTCTATTGACGCAACTACAAAAACATCAGTTTCTGTCGAATTATGAAATACGAAAAATATTCGATTTCCGTATAAACTATTTACAAAGTTTACCATTTGTGTTACTTTCAAAATATCAAAAATTTTGTTTTTTGAAGGAGGTAATATAGTATGGATTATACTTTAAAGACAAGATCTCTTCAGTCACTTGTAAAGGACATGGAAAAAGGAACTATTTCTCTATCACATAAGTTACAGCGTCCAGAAGGTCAGTGGAATAAAAAGCAAAAATCAAATTTAATAGATTCTTTGCTACGTCATTACCCTATCAATCCAACCTATGGGATTGTTGAAACTGATGGTACTTTATCAATTATAGATGGAGTACAGCGTCTTTCTACCATCAGAGATTTTATTGGGAGCAAATTTTCTTTATCTAAAGACATGGAAAATGTCATTATCAATGGAGAAGAGAAAAATTTATCTGGTTTAAAATTTAATAAGTTGGATGAAGATACTCAAAGCGAAATTCTTAATTCAGAGCTTCAGGTGTATAGAATGTCTGATTGTACTGAAAAAGATGTCCGTGAAATGTTTGCTAGGCAGAATGCAGGGAAACCTTTATCAAACAAACTTATGCGAGTTGTGCATGAATCAGATGATTTTAGCAATGTGGTCTACTCTCTTACTAACCATCCATTTATGGATAAAATTATGTCGCCAGTACAGCGCAAAAATGGAACTGATAGGGATATAATTATCCAAGCTATGATGCTTATCTCTTCTAATCAGGAACAGGAATTTACATCTTTTAGAACAAAAGACATTGATGCTTATGTAACTGATTACGCAGATCAGTATCTTGATAGAGTTGATACATTAAAAGAAGCCATGGATAGATTTAACGAATCATTTGATGATGAAGTAAAAATTCCATCTACAAGTATCCCACAAATTTTATATAGCGGCTATAGGATTGTTAAAGATAAGAAATCATTCTCTCGTCTTGCAGAGAAGGTATCTGAGTTTATTGCAACATATGATTCTAACGAAGAATATAAACAGTATGTTCAGAGTGGTACAGGCAGCAAAGAGAATGTTAAGGGACGCTTCGATTATTGGCGTGGAATTGTAAAGACATTACAGTAAATGATTTAAAGAGTAGTCATGTTTGGCTACTCTTCTTTTATTTCTCCCCCTAATGAATCAATTAAAATTTTCCATTCCCGTTCGTTGATTACTACCGCTATACCATCTTTAGTTTCTATCTCAAAGAATTCATCATTATTGATCACATTTGATAATAATTTTTCTGCATTCTTTTTTAATTCTTTTGTATTAACTATTCTCATCTTTTTGTAAACCTCTTCTATAAATATTGAAATGCTTTGTACACTCTTTTACATAATTTACCATAAACTACTATTAAAATAAAGAGAATAAGTATATAACAGTAAGTTTGTTTGTATTAAATAATTTTGGATCAGCACAGTATTATTAAATTATTCTTACAAACATAAGTTCTTATTGTAGTAATTTGAAAAATTTGGTAATATAAGGGAGGTACTTATAAAAAATGAAACATTTAGGAGCAAATATCATGAAGAACAATCAAATGAAAGTGGTACATGATGATGATTTGGAACGCTTGCTAAAGTCTTTAAATGTTTATGAAGATGTATCTAATGGCAAATATGAGTGCTTATTTTGTCATAATAAAATTACATTACAAAACATTGATGCAATCGTACCATATGAAGGTTCGGTGCAATTTACATGTGATAATCCAGATTGTCATTTACGTTTAATAGGATGGAAGTAAAACATAGAAGTAGTTATTCAAGAATTAATTAAGTTTTTATCAAAAAATGGTGTTGCAGTAACTAATATATTTTGGATTTTGATAATTATTATAGGGATTAGTCAAATAGATAATATACTTTTGCTTTTATCTAAAATATACGGTTTGTTTGCATCAGCTTCAACAAAAGCGAATAAAAATCAAATATCTTTAAAAGTTAGAGGAACTATTTTAAAGTCAGTTAAAAAACAAGGGTTGCATAATACTAATATTATACCGGATGATTTGAAAGTGGTTTGGGTTAATGAAGAAGCCTGTGAATCTTTTATTGATAATCAACAGGTTATCGTTAGGATAAAACAATCAACAAACCCTCATGAAAATCTAATTGTTGCAGTATCAGAATATATCAATAGTGGTCTTCTATATAATGTTCGTAGATATTTAAATCAAGAAGTTTTGGATGCGTCCAAAGTCTTAATGACAAGAAAAATAATAGAGCAAGCGGACACTAATTCATTGACTTATTTAGAAGAACATTACATCATGCCAAAATTAGATGGTAATTCTGAATTGAAAGAATTATACGAAGATTTGATTCGAATAGATAACAATGGTATGTTTGTTGATATAATGCTAAATGAATTTAACAAAGCTGGGATGAGTCTTTATAAAAGATTAGAAGATCCAGAATTATTTGCAGAATCAAAAGAATTTATGCGCTTTCTGTATAATATTGCAAGTGGTGTTTCAACAAATGCTGAAGATTTAAAGTTTAATAGAGATTATTTTAAGGTAGCTATAATTTTGTCCGCAAGCAATAAAACTCTTAATCATGCTGGTATAACGCCATTTGTTAATGCTGTTTTTAGGGATTTGTCAGATGGAATTGAGACAATTTACATTTTTGGGTTAGGAACAAAGCGTGATATTGCTCAACAAATTTCAGAAGCAATTGGGAATGACTATAGAATTGATAGAATTATTAAGCATACATATAAACATGTTAATGAAACTGGCAGACGGGTTCCAGGAGTATTTTTTGAATGTTGTGTATATAAAGATATAGAAACTGATCATTTATAAAAGAGCAGGACTAATCTCCTGCTCTTTTTCAGTGCAAATAAAAGAGTAACATTTTCTCACTACTCTTCTATCTTATTCAAGTTCTGAAACGCTCTATCAAACTCATCACTTATTATCATTTTTATCGCAGAATATATAATTAAATCTTTTTCATTATCAGTAAGTATTTTGATATAATCCTTTAGTTCTTCGTCATCCATGTTTCTCATTAAAAATATTTTGTCTGTTAATTTTGACATAGTTGTGTTCTCCTATTCTTGAATTTATACAGAAAGGTCGTGATAATATGAAAAACATATTTATATTTATTATTGGTATTTTATCAGTAACGTGTATGCTTACTTCGTCAGCAATTTTATGGTACTTAATGGTTCAAACATCATGTAAAATGACAGTTATCGGAATCATGCTGTTCTTAGTTGGAAGTGTACTTATGAAACATTATATTAAAAACACCTAGAGAGATATGCCTGAAAACTTTGCAATAAAATATAATATAACAGATGTCAATACACCACCTAAAGCACCAACTATTGTATCGCTTATCTTATGCTTTGCTTTATCAATACCAGTTTCTTTTAATTGATTTTTGAGTTCCGATATTTGGTTGTTCTGTTCTTCAATCTTATTATTTGATTCAATTAATTGCAAGGTAGCATCATCAAGCTTATTCTGTAATTCTATTACCTCTTTTGTAAGCTTCTGTTGCTCTTTTACCATAGGATTCTCTGTTTTAGGTATAGGAGTTTGTTGAAACTCATAGTGAACAGGTGGTACAGAATCTAATAGCTTTTGCGGATCAATACTTTTGAGCTGATTATTTAATTCTACTGGTGTTAGATTCATAAGAAGTCTCCTTATAGAAAGCAGGTGAAAATATGTTAAATTCTGTCGAACAGCAAATAATTCAACATGAAAAAGAGTCTTATATTGCCGACCATGTTGTAAAGCGTCTATTATGTGAAAAATATACTCAACAAGAATATCGGAACATTCTTAAAATCGTTGAGGAACGGCTTCTTGGTAAAGGTGTGTATGAGGATCTTGAATGCGAAGAAAAAGACATACTTGTTTTTAAAATAGTAAAATAATTCTACCACGTATAACCGTAATCACCGCACTTGAAAGTCTTGTTAATCTTCTCACTAAAGATGCTGAAAGTAGCAACTAACAACATACTATCTTTAAAGAGAGAATATATAAATATGAGGATAACATAATGTCATCCTCATACCATTGTGCACCGTGTTACACTAAACACTCAAATTTTCTAGCAGAAATTAAAATAATTATGTAAGTTATTTGCGTTTAATTTTGAACCAGAGATGTTTGCCAGCATGTAGTTCAAAATACTTTACACTTCTTACAACATTGCAAGCTAATAATATCGCAATCATTGCAAGCAAGGTAAACGCAAAGGCAATTGTGATCGTGCAAAAACACGAAAGCAAAATTGTAAAAATCTGTTCCATATCTCACCTCCCTTCTGATTATTAAGTAATCGTCTTGGGAAGTTATATGGGACAGAACGTCCAGAATTGTATAAACTTCTGATATGAATACACCTTCGCTTTCTATGGTTCTAAGCCATTTGGTGTATGGTTAATGAGTTACATCTGTATATATACAGGTTAAGTTTAGTGTAGCACGAAATTGGAAATCATTGTAGTCTGAACATATGTTTAGGTAGCTTCTCCTATTCTTCGGTTATAAGATTTCCAATAATTGAAATTACGCCAGGAATGATAAATAGACTCAGACATATAGCGTTAGTTCTGGATATCTTAATCAAATCATCCAATAACACTCCTACAACATCCGCAATTCCAACCATAATTGTAAATTGCTTAATTAGAAAATAGATATTTATAATCCACAAACCAATACTAGATGCTATTGTGATTGCGGCACACACTTTGTTTTTCAAACTAGATTGTAACGAAAATTGCAACATAAATATAGTAATCACAAGTCCAGTCATCAGCAAATAGTTGCCATTTTGGAATAATACAAATGAAATAGCTGAAAAAATTACGTCTGTTATTATCAAAATAATACCTTTTATTTTATTATTTTTGCAATAGTTTACAGCAGACACTACAAGAAGTATCAATCCTGTAAAAAATAATACATTTAATAACTCACTTTATCTCCATTAGTAAGATTAAAAGGTTTTGAACTAAAGGATATTGTTTTATAAAAAGTATTCCTACCTTCACTTAAACCATAACTTGTAATACTTCCAATAGAAATAATAACAAATAGCACTGATATTAAATTCATAACAATTGAAAAGTTTTTCTTTACAAAATTCATACATTTCTCTCCTATACAAAATATTTTTCATAACCTCAAACATTATGATAAATATTATACCTTAACATAGTATGATATTCAAAACAATAGACAAAAAAATGTTTGATCAACGAAGCACATTCATTCTTATTGCCGGTAATGATAGCTTTCCACAATTAATTGAACCAAAAGTAGATATAAGCGATGATATTTTGGAAACGACATGTAAAAATATGGATAATGAAACTAGAGAAAGATTTCTTGATTCATTTAATACATACTGTAAATTACACAATTTTGACTAGTTCATCAATTCCCAATTCTCTGATTACAGTTTTAAATATTTTTCTAACATTTTTAGGAGAGGTAAAACCATATCTTTGTACCGCATCAGAAAAAATGCGATAATCATTATATATTGCTGGAAAATGAATTTTAGAAAAATAAATTAATTTATTTACTTCATCTTTTTTATCATAATATCTTGATAACAATAATAATCTTCCAGCATAAAAAATTCGAGTGTCTGTAGTATTTAGAAAATCTTCATACTTTTTCTCTTGTAATGAAATAGAAAATAATGCTTGAATTTCATTAAATACTTTATGTAAAATATTAGGATTTTCTTTATAGCCATTTTTTAGTAGTCTATCATAAACATCGCAATCCAATACAATGGACGATAAATATGATGAAATATTTTGGTATTTAATATCTACCTGACTTGTGCTAGGGAAACCACTATCTTTTTGTACACAATGGTAAAACTCATGAAGTAATGCATATTCCATATCGTAAAAAGATGTTTGCCTTTTTATTTCAAATATGTACGCATCTGGGTTGCTTACATTGACTCTTGTATGTTCATCGTTTAAACAAACCTTAATATTGTATTTGCTCAAATCTTTTGGTTTATAACTTGAAATAATTTCTTTCGCTTTTGGAGAAAGATTGTTAATGAATTCTTGGTTTGTCATATGTTAGCCCTCTTTTAGTATTATTATAAATTATATACCAAAATATTCCATATGACTACAGAGAACGTTAGTTCATACTATATTTATAAGGTTGTCACCTTGTGACAACTATTAACTCAATCGGATTTTCCTATCGAGTTTATAAATATTTTGAAAAAGTATTGACTTTTCGCCTATCACAAAGTATTATTATCTTGTACTTATTGATAGACAGAAAGTAGGTGTTATATGTCTACGAAAATGGGACGACCTCTTTCTGATAATCCAAGGAATCATAAACTATTTATTAGATTAACTGATAAGGAAAATGAGGACTTGGAAAAATGCTGTGGAATTACAGGCAAATCAAAGGCAGAATTAGTTCGAGAAGGCTTGAATTTCATAACAGATAAAATATTAGAAAGAGAATAAAAAGTGAGAACCGCCCTCTCCTACCAAGATTGAAGCGATTCTCATACATAGTCTGTTACCAGACATATTTCATTTTACTCTATGTTGAATTATTTTTCAAGATATGGAGGAAATTAAATGAATGAACTGAAAATTTTTAGCAACACAGATTTTGGAGAATTATCTGTGAGCAACACGGATAATGGTATTTACTTTTTCTTGGGCGAGGTATGTAGATGTTTAGGCTATACTAAAATTGCTAAAGGAAAGCCGTATTTGCGTAAAGACAAAATCGTTAATATCTGTGAAACCCTTGATATTAAAGGGTTGTCACCAAGTGACAACTTTGAAATCATTGATTTAGACACAAATTTTGATAATACAAGGATTACAGAAGATTCATTGTATGATTTAATCCTTGAGTCTAAAGCGAAGAATGCAAGGAAATTCCGTAAATGGGTAACACAGGAAATTTTACCACAGATTCGTCAGACAGGCGGTTACATTCCAATCAAGGAAGAAGAACCAAACGAGTTGTTCTTGGCAAGAGCTGTTCAGATTGCCAATGAAACAATCAAGCATAAGGACGAAATCATTGCAAATCAAAAGAAACGCATCGCATCATTAGAGGAAACCGAAAAGGATTGGAAACTTCTGATGGATACAAAAGGTACTTTCTCAGTTAATGAGATTGCGCACTTTATAGGAATTGGTGAATACAAACTCTTCTCTTACATGAGAAATATTGGATTGCTTTTCAAGAATGAAAATGGAGACAATGTTCCATATGAGAATCCAACCAATAAAGGTAAGTTTACTGCTATTCCTGCTATCGCACCTGATGGAACTGCTCATTTACAGACGAGAATTTATCCTGATGGTATTTCTTACATAACAAAGCTGCTTCGTAAATATGGATATTTGGAGGTGGCGTAATGAATATTACATATAGTGATGACATTATAAGAGTTGTCGTTCTTGATATATCTGGCGTTTACGCACAGATTTTCGATGAAATCTACTGTAAAGAATTTGAGTATTCAGCGATTGTAGATAAGTTCGGTGTTTCATCGAAGTATAAAGTCATTAAAATTTAATACATAAAAAATATCGTATATAGAAAGAACACTTGTAATTCATATATTACAGGTGTTCTTTGTGTGTACGATAGTATACATATAATTTTAGAAAGGATGTGATTAAATTGGGTTAATTTAAATTTGCGCCAAACTTTACGTCATAAATCTGGATACGAACAATAGTATCATTTTCCGTTAAATAGTTTATCCAAATCCATGAGTCGTCTTTTTGTTCGTTCATTGGATCTTCTTCTTGGCTTTTATTAAATAATACACAATAGTTATTGTCGTTCATTTTATATTCGTTATTGAATGTATCTATTACTTTTCCAATTGAATCTCCAACAGCGATTTGACCGTATGTTATAATTTTACTATCAGTTATTGATATACATCTAATTTTTTCATATTGGTCAGTTATAATTATATTATTTGTTGTATTTTGAATTGCTTTTAAACCATCGTTGAATATTTCAAATTCATCTTCATTTATTTGAGATTCTGTATCATAATAAGATAATGTTTTATCCTTAATCGAAATTTCATATGGATTATTTATAATTGCATTTTGTTCTTTTCCTGAAGAACATCCAGTCAAAAAAAGAAGTAAAATAATAAGAGTTGCGAAATATTTTTTCATTTTATTTCCTCGTCAATATTTAGAATTTGTTGTACGAAAAGTATACCACAATACTTTTCTCTTAGCAATACAAAGCACAATCATTCCTCAAACAAATGATTGATATGGTATCCTCAAACAATACCTTGCTTCAAATATAGTATGATATTCAAAGAACAATTAACAAATATATCAACAGTTTTAAATAATACAGGAAATACAACTAAATTATTAGCATCTTTTTCTGCACTAGATGCCTCTCAGCAGAAAGTTTTATTGTCATCTAAATTGTTGACAGAAGAACAAAAAGAACAGTGTATTGTAATGTCTATGTTATCTTCGGCTAATACAAAATATACAGCAGAACAACTTTCAAAAACTGCTGGTATATCTGCTGAAACTTTAGCTAATTGGGGATTAACATCTTCGACTGATACGTTAACAGTTTCAGAATTGGCAGAAAAAGCAGCAACAGATGCTCAAGCTAAAAGTGCTCTTGAAAAAATAGTTGCACAAAATGCTCAAGCTGTTGCAAATGGTGAATTAACAGCAAGTAATGTTACATTGACAGCAAGTGAAACAGGTACTACATTAGCCACTGGTGCTTTTACAACTGCTATAAAAGCAAATATATCGGCTATGAAGACATGGTTACTCACTACTCCTGCTGGCTGGATAACAATGTTAGTCGGTGGAATTTTCCTCGCTGTAAAAGCATATGACGCATTAACAGTTTCTGTTGAAGAACAAAAAGAAAAAATGGAAGATTCTTTATCTGCTTATAATGATGCCAAGTCTGAATTAGAAAATATAACTACAGAGTTAGATAACCAAAAACAGGCTATGGATGAGTTGTTAGGCAAAGAAAAACTTACTTATGCAGAAAAAGGACAACTTGAAGAATTACAACAGATAACAGAAGAATTACGTATTCAAAAAGATTTGGCTGAAAAAGAAGAAAGTAGAACGCAGAAAGAAGTTGCTTCTGATGCTGCTACTCTTTTCAAAAAGCAATTTGGCAAGTATGATATTTCAGATGAAGCGATTGATGAGTATCAGACCAATGCAAATGCAACTGGAAATAATGCCATTTTTGTATCTGATGAGAACGATTTATCTGCAATGATTGCAGGATATAAACAGTTCAATGATTTGTTAGATGAAGCGTATGGTAAAAAGAATCAAGAAGATATTGACCACTTTACATCTCTAACAGAAGACCTTAAAGATAGTATTTTCTCAACTGCTCAAGATTTACAGACACAACAAGATAATATGTCTGATTATTATAATACTATTAAGAATGTTCCATATGATGAATTAACAAGCGACCAAAAAGAAGTTGTGGATGCATATACTGCAATCTCGAATGCCATCGCTCTAATTTACAAAGAATTAGATCCTAATTCGTGGAACGAAATGCAAATAGATAAACTATTTACAACTGATGGTATTGAAAAAACAAAAGATGAATTGGTTGAGATGGCTAAAGAAGGTACTCTTGATGAAAGTACGATTCAGTCATACTCTAAATTAAATTCTACTTTAGAAGACAGTAACATGATTCTTAATGACGGTCAAAGTGCGGCTAGTGCATTATGTGATGAAATGTACGCATTGGCTGATGCCGAAGATGATGTTCAAAGTTCAAAGTTGAATGAAACACCGATTTCTTCCGCTGACGTTCTCGCACAAGTGCAAGCCCTCTCAACAGGTTTAGACCAGCTTGATAAAATTTATGCAGATGTCTATAACAAAGAAGATTTCGATTGGTCATCCATTCTTAATAATAAGGATTTTGAAGCAACATTCGGTAATATGACAAACGTTGCGGAAGAATATAAAAATGTTTATGACGACTTTATCAAGACAGTAAGCAATTCTCCATCTGATTTATCTGCATGTCAGTCAGCCTTTGATAATCTTGCAACGGCGTATATTCAAAATAAGGGCGCGCTAGACAATTTAACAGATTCCGAAAAGCAAGCAGCTATAACTATGTTAGAACAAATGGGTATTGCAAATGCTGAAGAAATTGTTATGGCATCTCTTGTACAAAAGAAGCTTGAAAGTACCGATGCATCTGCCGATCTTGTTACTGGTACGGCAGAAGAAATAAATACCCTTATCGCCGAAGGGACTGTTTCAGAAGAAACCGCAAAGAAGATCGCTGCTTACACATTACACAAACAATTATGTAATGGAAACACGATCAACACGGCGGCAGATTGTGAAAATATTATACGTCTTGCTCAAGTCGCTGGTGCTGGTACTGAGGCTTTAATAAAATTAGAGGCATTAAAACAGCGTCTAGCAGATAGTCCGGTTATGGCTGATGAGATGCGCACTAATATCAATAATAAAATTAAGGATATACTTAGTGGCGTACAATCCTCTGCTACTGTCTCACTAAAAGTTCCGCAAGCTAAATATTCTGGTGGTACATCCACTAAATCAGCAATAGACAAAGCTAATAAATCATCTGGCAATTCTTCTAAAGACTCTAAAGAAACAAAAGAAACATTCAACTGGGTCGAAACGGCAATAAGTCGTATACAACGCGCAGTAACAAATCTTGGCAAAATTGTATCTGCAACTTACAAATCATGGTCTACGCGCAACTCTGCTCTCTCATCTGAAATGTCAGCAGTTACACAGGAAATATCCGTTCAACAATCTGCATATCAGGCATATATGGACAAGGCAAACTCTGTAGGGTTATCAGATTACTATAAAAATCTTGTTCAAAATGGCGGTATGTCTATTGAAGATGTCACAGATGACACACTTAAAGAGCAAATTCAGACATACAAAGAATATTATGAGAAGGCTCTTGCCGCTTCGGATGCCGTTCAGGATTTGAGAGATAATCTTGCCGAACTTGCAAAAACCAAGTTTGATAATCTAGCGAAGAAGTTTGAAAATGAGTTAGATCTCATTGAGCACAAATCATCTATGTTAGATAAATATATTGACCAGACAGAAAAGAAAGGTGAAATTGTATCCGAGCATTTCTATACAACCTTAATCCAGAACGAGCAAGCAAATGTGGACAAGCTTCAGAATGAATATAATTCGTTATTCAATCAATTACAGGACTCTCTTAGCACAGGTGGTATCGAGGTGTATTCTGACGATTGGTATGAAATGGTGGGTCAGATAAATGATGTTGAGGAAGCACTCGTAGATGCAAATTCCGCGTTGGTTGATTATGAGAAATCCCTTCTGAAACTTAGATGGGATAATTTTGATTATTTACGTGACTGCATTAGTGATATTATATCTGAAACAGAGTTTTTAGCTGATCTATTGGATAACAAGAAATTGTTTGATGATTCCGGTCATTTAAACAACTATGGTGAGTCTCTAGGGGCGTTGTATGCTATTGAATATAATACATACATGAACCAAGCAGACGAATACGCAAAAGCCATTGACGAACTAAATAAAGCCATTGCTGCCAACCCAAATGATAAGGATTTGCTAGATCGTAGGCAGGAATTATATGATGCACAGCGTGAAGCGATCAAAAATGCCGAATCCGAAAAGAATGCCATCAAAGACCTCATCTCTGATGCATACGATGCCCAGTTAGAAGCTTTACAGAAACTAATTGATAAGCGCAAGGAATTACTAGATGCAACTAGCGACCTGTACGAGTATGAAAATACGATCAGCGAAAAGACTGATACAATCGCAAGCTATCAGAAGCAGTTACAGGCTTATCAGGGAGATAATTCAGAAGAAGGTATCGCAAATAGACAAAAAATCCAAACCGAACTTGAAAAAGCTCAGAAAGATTTACAGCAGACCGAGTATGAAAAGTGGAAATCGGATCAAACTGCTATGTTGGACGATTTATACAGTGAATATGAAACCCTGTTAAATAGTCGTCTTGACGACATAGATGCTTTGGTGCAGGATGTTATAAACCAAAGCAATGCAAATTCAGTTGAGATCCAGGGAACAATAATTGATGTTGCTAACCAAGTAGGTTACAATATTTCCAATAATCTGCAAACTATTTTGGACACCAATAATGGTATGTATGATATGGTTGCGTTTTACAATGAAAATTTCACTGGCTTACTTACGACAACCAATATGTCTATTAACGGTGTCACCGACAGAATCAATGCAATGATAAGTTATTCAGACTCAAATGCAGTGAATATTATAAATAGTATCAATACTGCCGCGAACAATATTGTAACTGCGTCTTTACAGGCAGCATCTGTTTATTCTAGCACAATCGCATCGTTACAGTCTCAGCTTACACTTGCTACTATTGCTGCAAACAACAATTCTTCTAATCATAGTGGCGGTTCTAGTGGATCTAGCGGAAGCAGTGGTTCTAGCAATTCATTGAAACCTGGCAAAACGGGTGGAACAATTAAGAAGCCGCATCGTACAATGACATCTAATAGTGGTGGTTCTCTTCTTAATCATGGTTGGAATATTGCTACTCGTTACGCAAATGGTGGTAATGTTTCCGTAAGGACAAAATCACCTTTTGATGATTTAGCTCAGTCTATGGGCGAAGATACAATGGTTGCTGTTAAGGAAGGGGAACGTATTCTCACTCCTGTTCAGAATGAGATGTGGGAACAGTGGACAGCTTCACTTCCTAAATTGATGGATCTTTCAGATAGTATAAAAATTCCTGATTTTAGTAAGAACATGGCACAAAATGCTACTCAGAGCAATATAAATATTGGCATTGATAACATTCAGATGAACGGAGTAAATGACCCTGAGAAGTTCACGAAACAGCTAGTAGAAAGCGTCCAGCGGAATGGGAAGGTACAGTCTGTTTTAAAAGATTTAACATCAAATGCGTTACTTGGCAAAAACAGTTTAAGAATTAACAAATATTAGTTTAAAGAGCAAGGTGGCTTACTACTGTCTTGCTCTTTTTTGTATGGAGATAAAATGAAGACAAGAGAAAAAGTTTTAGAATCGGCTCTAAAGCGAGTAAATAAAGAAAACGTACTGTTAGTTGAGGAAAATAAAAGATTAACAGAAGATCTAAATAAACAGCGAGAATGTGTCGCAAAAATGGAGGCAGCGTATAAGGAGTATCTTGGTGTTGTTGAAGATCTGGAAAAATATAAAAATGAATACCACGATTTGGTAAAAGAAATTAAATTATTAAAAAGTGAATATGATAAGAATGTTGAAAATTCGTGTAATAAAGTTTTGCGCGATATAAGAAAGGTTAAATAGTGTATGGGTATAAGACCATATGCGGAAAGGAATTTATATGGTTTTGAAAGATTTTGGTTATGATGGAGAAAAATTGTCTGATTATGGTTTTATGCCTTGTGTTATTAACAGCGATGGAACAATAGATTTTGGCAGTACACTTAAATTTAACACTGTAAAAACCGGATGTACTGGTATTAACAGATTGGTGTCTTCTGAATATGAAAATGTGTGTACCGCAACATTTGATGTATGTAAGAACCCGTGTAAATTTGAAAATTTCGGCATAACAGATATAGAACTTAGACAGTTATCAAGATGGCTGAACAAACGACAGTATAAAAAATTTAAACCAGTTTACGAGAATGGGGAATTTGATGACCTGTATTTTCTTGGCAGTTTTAATCTAACTCCAATTAGTGTTGGCACTAATATCGTTGGCATTACATTGGCATTTACTTCTAATGCTCCCTATGGATATGGAGAAACAGGGACAATGGAATACACTATCGAAAATACTGATGGATTTTTCTATTTTTCGGATACATCAGACGAGATGGGATTTAATTACCCTTCTACCGTTAAAATAACTTGTGCTGCAAGCGGTGATTTAAAAATCACAAATGATGCAGATGAAAATCATACTGTACTAATAAAAAACTGTAAAACTAATGAAACTATAACGTTGGATTGTGTTAATGAGATTATCACTACTAATATGTCACACGCAAAATTATTCAATGATTTTAACTATAATTATATTCGATTTTATAACGAATATGATAACACTCAAAATAAGTTTACTGTATCTCTTCCATGTAAAATTAGTATTGATTACTCTCCGATTAGAAAGGTTGGTATAATTGTATGAGTACATTATTAAATAAAGATGGCTCTCTTAAGTCTCATACTTTAGTTCTATCTAGCCGAAGCTACATCCACTATGGAGAAGTTTTGTATGACAAGGATACACTAAATATTAAAACGAATTTAAATTCTGCGGACGAAATTTCATTTACAGCATACAAGGAATTAAATGGTAAGAAAACTAATTGTTGGGACAAATTAACAGATCTACGTTTAATATGGGTCAAAGAACTCAATGAATATTTTCAAATAGAATGTCCTGTTAAAGATTCAATGGCAATAACGAAAAGTGTGTCTGGACGTTCTTTATGTGAAGAAGAACTGTCACAAACTATATTATATGATACATATATAAATACAGAAGATGACATTGCTCGTGACGATTATAAACCTACTAAATTCTATGATCCGTCTGATCCATCTGCTTCTCTCCTACATCGTGTCCTCTCAAAAGCACCGCATTATAAAATAAAGCATGTCGATTTATCATTATATAGCATTCAAAGGGCTTTCTCTATTGATGGTACAAGTATCTATGATTTTCTCACAGGCGAATGTGCTGACGAATTTCACTGCTTATTTCAATTTGATTCTACTGATCGTTCCATATCAGTGTATGATCTTGAAACAACATGTAGTGATTGCGGGTACAGAGGTGACTTTACAGATGTATGCCCAAAATGTGGCTCAACAAACCTTTCGTATTATGGAGAAGACACAACCGTATCTGTAAGCAAGGATAATTTAAGTGACGAAATTGATTTTTCAACAGACGTAGATAGTATAAAGAACTGTTTTAAGCTAAAAGCTGGTGATGATTTAATGACAGCCACTATTGCTTCTATTAATCCGAATGGATCTTCTTATATTTACTATATTCCACAGGAACAAAAAGATGATATGTCTGAGGAGTTGGTTGATCGATTAGATTCGTATGATAAGTTTTACGCTTCATGCACAAAGGATTATTCGACAATCATAGAGAACTTATATGATTGTATAGATAAGATCTTATATTATACATCATCAATGATGCCAACTATAGAGCAAGCTACAATCACTGCATCTACCGAAGCCGCAAAACTCACTAGTGCAAATTTAAGCCCATTAGGATTATCATCTGTTTTAAGCACAACTTCTGTTGCTACCGTAAACTCAGCTCTTAAGAATTATGCAAAAGTATATGTAAAATATGGATATGTAAAGATTGAAATCGAGAATGGGAAATTTGTGTATGGCGGTAAAAATGACGGACAAGGTAACAGTTATGGAACATGGACTGGTAGGTTCAAGGTTACAAATTATTCCGATGAAGATGATATTGCATATTCACAAAATCTAACCATTAAAGTTTATGATAATTACTACGACTTTCTTAATCAAAAAATTCAGAAAAGCATTGCAAATTCGAGCAAGGATGACGAGTATATTTACAACGTTCTTACCATAAAAGATCTTGATCAGTTTAAGCAAGCCTTAACTTACTATGCATTGAATCGCCTCACTTCGTTTTACGATGCAGTTCAATCCTGTTTGGACGTATTAGTTGAAGCACAACAGGGCGATGAAAAATCTGAACTTTATTCATCCTTATATGTGCCATACTATAATAAATTACAAGCTTGTCAAGCAGAAATTGATACCAGGCAAGAAACGATAAACCAATGGATAACAAAGCGAGATTCTTATGAAATTCAGGTAAAAGAAATTCAAAAAAATCTAAATTTTCCACGGTATCTTGGAACAGATTTATATCTTGAATTCTGTTCTTACAAACGCGAAGACACCTACTCTAATGACAATTACATTTCTGACGGGTTATCAAATACAGAACTGATTGACAAAGCAGAACAATTTTTAAGCGTTGCAAAAAAAGAAATTGTTAAGTCTGGCGAATATCAGCATAGTATTACTTCTACCCTATATAATCTATTGGCGATGAAAGAATTTCAACCAATAGTTGATAAATTTAAACTAGGCAATTGGATTAGACTGAGGGTTGATAATGATATTTATCGCTTAAGGCTAATCGGTTATGAATTGTCTGCGTCAGATATTACCAAGCTAAATGTTACATTTTCAGATGTTACAAAGACAGCAAATGGGATGAATGATATAAATAGCATCTTAAAAATTTCACAGTCTATAGCCAGTAGTTATAATGCTGTAACAAACCAAGCAGAAAGTGGAAAACTTGCGTCTGATACTTTTGAAAAGATTCAAAAAGAAGGTTTTGATTCTGGTCTATACAGAATTAAAAATGCAGACGATGAAGTAACTATATTTGATAAACACGGGCTTTTATGCAGGAGCTATGACGATGTGTTAGACGATTACAGTCCAGAACAATTTATTTTAACACACAACGTATTGGCATTCACCGATGATAACTGGGAACATCTTAGAGCTGCGCTTGGAAAGCAAAATTATACCTTGAACGGGGTGAAGTATGAAGGGTACGGTTTAAATGCAGACTTTTGTATTGCATCAATGATTATTGGCGCAACTATCAACAACGGCAATAGTACATTCACAGTTGATCCGAATGGTAATATGACTGCAACTTCCGCTACGATTAAGGGAACGGTCACAGCGGGTTCTGGGAGTTCGTTTGGACGTTGGAAAGTTACAGATGCATGTATCTATAGAGATAATCCAACATTTGCAAATCAAAATAGTATGTACTTTGGAGATAATGGTCTAAGTCTATCTAATCAGTTCTATGTAGATAGAGACGGCGCAATGACATCGACATCTGGGCATATTGGTGGTTTTAAAATTGGAGATACACAGTTATGTTCTGACAGTAATAATGTCGGCATGAGTTCGTCAACTTCTGACTGGTCTTTCTGGGCTGGTGATGTGATTACTGGCACAGATAGGCATATTTTTTGTGCAAGCCATGACGGTACTGTATGGGCAAAAAATATTAGAATCTCTGGTGGTGAATTAGCTGGATGGGTTATAGATGATACAGCAATATATAATGACCAAGCTGATAATATCGGTGTTGGCATGAGTAAATATGGTCGTTCATTAGCTTTTTGGGCTGGTTCCAATATAGCTAATGCTGACAATGCTCCGTTCAGAGTTACGCATACAGGTGAGTTATATGCTACTGGTGCTCATATTAAAGGTGACATTGAAATGACAAATGGTTATATGCATATCATATCATCCTTGGGTGCAAATGATTATATCACTCTTGGTCGTTCTAACAGTACACGAGTTGTTGTGGGAACGGATGGCTTTGCATCTTATGAGTTTAATGGATACACTGATGAACAATTTGAAGCTGGGAGTTGGAATCGTGGATTGATTTTGTCATATAGTCAAGTTAAATTAGACAGTCACAATTCAGGTGGAGATTTAGTAACTGTTATATTAGAAAATGGTAAGGGCGTGTCGTCTTATGGATGGGATAGTTATTCAGATGAAAGGTTGAAACACAATGTTGGAAATTTAGACATACAAAAAAGCGCCGAATTTATCTTCTCTCTACAAGCTAAAAGATATATATATAAATATCGTAATGACGATATTTACGACCATGGCTTTATAGCACAAGATGTTAAAAAACTATTGGGTTCATACGATAATAAATGGTCAATAGTGTCTCATTCCGAAATGAACGGAGAAGACTATTTATCATTAAACTACCAAGAATTTATCCCTGACATTATTGCAACATTACAATCAATAAATGAGAGGTTAATTAGATTAGAAGGAGAAAAAAATGGCTGAAAAAATAAATAAACCAGTCTCTTTATGTGTAGAAGAATGTAAAGAGAATTTGATAAATGTAGTGTCTGAAAGTGGATTATCACCGCTTTTATTGGAACCGATCACAAAATGGTTATATGAATACATGCATCAGATGTATTTGACACAGTTGGATAACGAAAGAAAATCATATGAAAATTTATTAAAGCAAAGTAATAATGATAAGGATCAGTAATGATCCTTATTTTTTTATATAAGGAGGTTAAATATGGGTAATCTTATTGATCCTATAAAAGTGACTATGGACTTTTATAACAGCGAAATAAAGACCATACGAGCCAAACAATACGATAAAAAAAGTAGATATATAGAGATCACATGTACAAATAAAGGTGTCCCAATCGCTCTTGATGGTAGTATAACAAAATGTTATATGAAAATGGAGACACCCGATGACCGTGGAATATATAATGAAGCAAAAATTCAAAGTGATGGTACTGTTTTGGTGGAACTAACAGAAACGGCTCTTGCTCATCCTGGTAAGGCACTCCTTGAATTAGATTTTGTATGCCCTTCTGAAGAAAAAGGAAATGACTCATTATTATCTACAATGAATTTAGACATCATCATTGAAAAAAGTGTATATTCAAATGATAAAATTATAGCAAGCGATGAATTTAATGCTCTCACAGACTTAATAACAAAGGAACAAGGGCGTTCAGATTCTCTTTCAGAGCTAGAAGATTCTGTAAGAAAAGCCGAAGAAATCAGAGTTTCAAACGAAACTGAAAGATGTAACTCCGAAGAAAAACGCAAGGTTTCAGAGGAAAAACGAGAAACTGATACGAAGGCTGCAATTGATAAAACAAATGAGATCATTTTATCTGCCACTGGTGCGCTTGAAACTGTAAAACAGAAAGCCGAAGAAGTGGAAATAAATGCTACTAATGCAGCAAAAAGTGAATCTAATGCAAAAGTCAGCGAGCAAGCCGCTGCAAAATCTGAAGAAATAGCTATTGGAAAAGCAGACTCTGCATTAGAATATGCTACTAAGTCTCAAAGTTATGCCGTTGGAGGCACCAATAGCCGAGAAGGAGAAAATTCTGATAATGCAAAATATTATTACGAGCAATCAAGAGATATCTCCGAAGGACTAAAAGGCGGGTTACAGCCGCATGGAACAATCGCATTTTCAGATCTTCCAAGTTTATCAGATATTGAAGCTGGTTGGATGTATAATATATCGGATGAATTTACGACCACAGATGAATTTAAAGAAGGTTCTGGTAATATAATTCCCTCTGGATCAAATATTTATAAGACATCGGATGGCAAGTGGGATGTACTAGCGGGTACTCCGGTGACGGGGGTTAAGGGAGCAAAGGAGACTGTCTACCGCCGTGGGAATGTAAGTCTGTCTGCGTCGGATGTTGGGGCAGTAGCCGAGGATGGGGATGCTTCGGACACGACGGTGGCTTTTTCGGCGGCATCGGAGCGTGTCAATATAACCACGGGTGAGAAGGTATCTGCGCTATTTAGCAAGATTGCAAAGTGGCTGTCTGATCTTAAGGCAGTGGCTTTTTCCGGTAGCTATGATGATTTAAGCAATAAACCGACAATACCGGCGAATACATGGCGACCGGTGCAGGATAATCTTACATCTACAAGCAGTACAGATTGTTT
>OIXA01002408.1_pt1 | contig 21552 bp, 13 predicted proteins | sample 1587721 | NCBI WGS metagenome assembly OIXA01 (sample SAMEA3888900, study PRJEB22519) | human gut metagenome | biome: human gut; feature: human-associated habitat; material: faeces | place: Denmark | collected 2013 | reverse complement strand
TGCTCAACGTGGTACTCAACGTAATCGCGGTCACCGTTTTCAATGCCGGTGTCATTGGCATCGCGATTGCGACCGACATCTCAAACGCGCTTTCCGCTGCCATCGTCATTCGAATGCTGCTGCATGAGGAAGACGCGTTCCGCCTTGAACCGCGCCGCCTGGCCGTCGATCGCAAAGCGCTCAAGATGATTTTGTATATCGGCCTGCCATCAGGTCTTCAGTCGATGGTCTTCTCGCTTTCCAACGTCATTATCCAAGCGGCAATCAACAGCTTTGGCGCCGATTCCACCGCAGGTTCGGCGGCCACCATGAACTACGAGTACTACACGTACTTCTTCGTGAACGCGTTCTCGCAAGCGGCTGTGACGTTTATCGGGCAGAACTTCGCCGCAGGCAACCTCAAGCGATGCGACTCCATCGTGCGCATTTGCATGGCGGCTGCGGTGCTGAGCGCCCTTACCTTGAGCGCGATCTTCGTCGGCCTGGGCAATATTTCGCTCGGAGCGTTCACGACCGAGGCCGGCGCACTTGGCTACGGCACCATTCGCATGTGGCACGTTGAGCTGCTCGAATGTATGACGTCGACCTACGAGGTAACCGCGGGCGCCATGCGCGGCATGGGCTGGTCGGTGCTGCCTACCATCGTGGTTATCGTGGGGTCGTGCCTGCTGCGCATCGCGTTCATTTTCTGGGTGTTCCCGTCGATGAACGACTATACCTCGCTCATGAACATCTACCCCATCACCTGGATCGTCACCGGCACTACCATGATTGCGCTGTTCTTCTTCGCGAGACATCGCGCCTACGCTGGCGTTCGCCAGGCGCAGGCGCAAGCCGCCAAACACCATAAAATTGCAGAGATATAGAACGAAAGCTGCGCAAAATGCGAAGCGCAACCGCCGAATGCTAGAAGGAATGCCGAAGGGCGCTATGGCCGCCCTTGAAATACCTTGCGAAAGCCAGCCATAGCTACCGGGACAATCGGCATCTAGTGCGACGGATTCATGGACGCCTCATCGGGCACGTTAAATCGTTCGTCGCTGTTACCGCCAGGCCGACTCACTCAATTCACCTCGCGCGTGAGGCGCCCAGTACCGCCTCACGCGTATACCCGCAAAATCGCCCGCAAGCTCCTAGCGAATGAAGTTCGTCATGGCGCCCGTTTCGGCAACGGGCGGCTCAATGCCGTTTTCGCTCTGGAAGCAGTTGCCGTGGATGTTGAACGCCTTCGGAATGGAGGGGCCGGTGATGTCGGCGTCGAGAATGGCGGTCTTATAGCCGCGGCGCTGCATGAGCACCGCGAGCATCGACGTGACCATCGACTTGCCGACGCCGCCCTTGCCGCTCACCACGGCGATGACCTTGCCGACGCGGGAGGCGCTGTTCAGCGGCTGAAGAAGGCTCTGCGGTTCGGTGCGCTCGCCGCAGGACGAGCCGCAGGACGAACAATCGTGCGTGCATTCACTCATAGGGTAAAAATCTCCTTGGATATGATAATGTGTGGTTTACAGCCCCAGCAGGGCGGAGGCGATGGAAAAATAGATCAGCAGGGACAGAACGTCCACGATCGTCGTGATGAACGGGCTTGCCATGACCGCGGGGTCAAACCCCAGCTTTTCCGCGAGGATCGGCAGCGAGCAGCCGACGAGCTTTGCGAGGAACACGACGCACACAAGCGTCAGACACACGACCGCCGCGACGAGCGCGGTGACGCCGTTGTGGAGCAGCAGGTTGTCCACGAGCATCATTTTGGCGAAATTCGCGCCCGCGAGGCACACGCCGCAGAGGACGCTCACGCGGATCTCCTTCCAGATGACCGCCCAGAGATCGGAAAACTCGATCTCGCCGAGCGCGAGACCGCGAATGACGGCGACGGACGCCTGCGTGCCGCTGTTGCCGCCCGTGCCGGAGAGCATCGGAATGAACGACGAGAGCACAAGGCAAGCCGCGAGCTGGTTTTGGAAATGGTTGATGATGAGCCCTGTGAACGTGGCCGAGAGCATGAGGATGAGAAGCCACGGGATACGCGCTTTCCATGTTTCGAGCACGCTCGTATAGAGATACGGCCGCTCCGAGGGCGCCATACCGGCCATCTTTTCAATGTCCTCGGTGGCCTCTTCTTCCATAACGTCGATGGCGTCGTCTACGGTGACGATGCCGACGAGCCGGTTTTCGGTGTCCACGACCGGGAGGGCGTTGAAGTTGTATTTGGAGAACATCTGCGCGACGGTCTCCTGGTCCTCGGACGTCGTGACGGAAATGACGTTCGGCTCCATGATGTCCTCAATCACATCGTCGTCGTCCGAGAGGATGAGCGTGCGCAGCGAGAGCGCGCCGATGAGCCGGCCCTTGTCGATCACATAGCAGGTGTTGATCGTTTCCTTATCGACGCCGGTGCGCTTGATGCGCTTGGTCGCCTCCTCCACGGTCATCTGCGGGCGGAGGGAGACGAACTCCGTCGTCATGATGCTGCCGGCGCTGTCCTCCGGATAGCGCAGGATCTCGTTGATCATCCGGCGCATGTCGGGGTCGGCCTGCCGGAGAATGCGCTTTACGACGTTCGCGGGCATCTCCTCGACGAGATCGACCGCGTCGTCAACATACAGCTCGTCCACGACCTCTTTGAGCTCGGTGTCCGAAAAGCCGCGGATGAGCAGCTCCTGCTGCTCGGGCTGCATTTCGACGAATGTTTCCGCCGCCAGCTCCTTCGGCAGCAGCCGGAAAAGGAGCGGCAGGGCAAGCTCATCCGTCTCTTCAAAAACCGCCGCCACGTCCGCCGGGTTCATCGTTACGAGAATGTCCCGGAGCGCGGCGTATTTCTTCCCCTCGATCAGCGCGGAGAGCGTGCTTTCGAGAGTGACGGTAGTCTCTGCCATCGGGTCTTACCTCCTTGGATATTTATGGGGAGCTAAGACACAGGAGGGCGGATTATGCGCCGGCGGCCACAGATGCCGGCGGTGTTTCCATCGACAATCGACCCTCGCCTGTGCCGCTGGTACTGTGACCGGATTCCATGACCTTCACCTCACATAAAACAAAATAAACTTGCCGGAGCTTTTAACTTATATATTATATGCCCAAATGCGCCGCAAGTCAAACCGAAACGGGCGTTAATTTCCGCTTTTGCCGTCGTTTTCCGGCGGTTCGGCGCGCTCGATCTTTTTGATCTGCTTTTCATATTTGGTCCGCGCGCCCATCACCTCGCGCCCGCAGCCCGTGCAGCGGAGCTTGAAGTCCGCGCCGATGCGCAGCACCTCCCACCGGCACGCGCCGCAGGGGTGATTTTTTTTCAGTACAAGAATGTCTCCGACACGGATATCCATACATATTTTCCTCCAAACTGGGAAATATCCCCATAGGGGGTGATCCAATGCATACACAGCAGCTCACGGCGCGGTTTCCGACCGGGGATGAGATGAACGCCGCGCTTGCCGACCTTCGCCGCAGCGGGGCCGTGTGCCACACCGGGGCGATCCCGTACGACGGGATAGGGCCGTCGCCGGTGCTCCGTTTCTCGGTGCGCGAAGCGGACCTTTGTCTGGCGAAGGCCATCATACGGCATGCCGGCGGACGAGTTTAGTCAAGGCAAAAGGCGGAGGGCGCGCCGTAAACCCCTCAGTCAGCCTAACGGCTGCCAGCTCCCCTGTTAGGGGAGCCAAGTTCGTTGTCGGGAAACCGGCTTGCCTCCCCTAATAGGGGAGGTGGCAAAACCGGAGGTTTTGACGGAAGGGTTTTGCGGCAAGGCAATTCCCCGGCCCCCTTTGCACAAGGGGGCCTTTTTTATTTCTTGATCAGCTCCCAATAAGCCTTTGCCGCCTGCTCGGTCTTGTTGTCGCCGTATTCGTAGTAATGCGCGTTTTTAAGCGAGTCGGGCAGATACTGCTGCCGCACCCAGTGGCCGGGGTAGGCGTGGGGGTATTTGTATCCCTGCTCGCGCTCAAAGCCCGTGCCGTCGGCGTGGACGTTCTGCATCTCGCGCGGGATATTGCCGCTCTTTCCGGCGCGCACGTCGGCGCGCGCCGCGTCGATCGCAGCGACGACGCTGTTCGATTTCGGCGCCGTGGCGAGCAGGATGCACGCCTGCGCGAGCGGGAGCTGCGCCTCCGGCAGGCCGAGCTGCAAAGCGTTATCCACGCACGCTTTCACGATGCTCACCGCCTGCGGGTACGCCATGCCGATGTCCTCGCTCGCCGAACAGAGGATGCGGCGGCACGCGCCGGGCAGATCCCCGGCCTCGAGCAGCCGCGCAAGATAGTGCAGCGCCGCGTCCGGGTCGGAGCCGCGCAGCGATTTCATCAGCGCGGAGACAACGTCGTAATGCTCGTCGCCCTCGCGGTCGTAGCGCATAGCGCTCCGCTGTGTCACGGCGCGGGCGTCGTCCGGCGAGAGAACGACCTTCCCCTCAATGCGCGGCGCGGCGGTGAACAGAAGCTCCACGGCGTTGAGCGCCTTGCGCACGTCGCCGCCGCAGCCCTGCGCCACGAGCGTCACGACCTCGTCCGGGCAGTCGGCCTCGATGCTCTCGCGTTCGGCAAGCAGCCGCACGGCCCGGCGTACCGCGCCCTCCACGTCGCACGCCGAGATCGCCTTGAACTCAAACACCGTGCTGCGCGAGAGGACGGCGTTGTATACATAGAAGTACGGGTTCTCCGTTGTGGACGCAATGAGCGTGATCGAGCCGTTTTCGATGAATTCCAGCAGACTCTGCTGCTGCTTTTTATTGAAGTACTGGATCTCGTCGAGATACAGAAGAATGCCGTTCGGCGCGAGCATGGTGTCCAGCTCGTCAATGATCGCGCGGATGTCCGCAAGCCCCGCGGTCGTGGCGTTGAGCTTGCGCAGCGTGCGGTTCGTCTTTTCCGCGATGATGCGCGCGACGGTCGTTTTGCCCGTGCCGGACGGGCCGTAAAAGATCATGTTCGGGATATCGCCGCTCTCGATAATGCGGCGCAGCAGCCCGCCCTTGCCGAGAATGTGGTTCTGGCCGACGACGTCGTCCAGCTCCGTCGGGCGCAGCTCGTCCGCCAGCGGGCGGTATTTTTTCTCCGGCAATCGGAACGCCTCCTTTGAAATATGCGAAGTACAAGAGAGAAACCTCTCAGTCAGCGGCTCTGCCGCTGCCAGCTCCCCTGTTAGGGGAGCCAAGCGGGGGTCCGGAAAACGGACTTGCCTCCCCTAACAGGGGAGGTGGCAAAACCGAAGGTTTTGACAGAGGGGTTTTCCCACAATCTAATCTATTATACCGTTTTTCCTCCGTCAAAACAACCGCGAATCTTGTCACGGGACGCGGAAACGTGGTAGAATCGCGGCGAGGTGATTCTCATGCGGACAAAAGAACAGATCGACGGAATTCTCGCCGCGCTCGAGCGCGAATACCCGATGGCGGACTGCACGCTCACCGAACGGGACGCCTGGCGGCTGCTCGTGCAGGTGCGGCTCGCCGCGCAGTGCACCGATGCGCGCGTGAATCTCGTCACGCCCGCGCTCTTCGCGCGCTTCCCGACCGTGGAGGCCATGGCCGCGGCGGACATCGGCGAGGTCGAAGAGCTCATTCGCTCCTGCGGCTTTTACCACGGCAAGGCGCGCGATCTCGTCTGGCAGGCGCAGCGCATCACGGAGGTCTACGGCGGCAAGGTGCCGGACAATATGGACGATCTCCTGACGCTCCCCGGCGTGGGGCGCAAAAGCGCCAATCTCATTCTCGGCGACGTGTTCCGTCAGCCCGGCGCGGTCGTGGTGGACACGCACTGCATCCGTCTCTCGAACCGGCTGGGTCTCGTCGATAACGACAAGGACCCCGTGCGCATCGAAAAGGCGCTGCGCGCCGTCCTCCCGCCGGAGAAATCGAACGATTTCTGCCACCGGCTCGTGCTGCACGGACGTGCCATGTGCACCGCGCGTAAGCCGCTCTGTGACATTTGTTGCTGTGCGGCGTACTGTAAAACGTTAAATCAATAAAATTTTCTATTGCATTTCCCGCATACACGGCGTATAATCCTCATATTATTTTTTGAAATACCGCGGGAAAACGAGGGGAAATGCAATATGACGATTTATGACCACTGGCTGTACCGGTTTCTGACGGGGCCGCTGAACAACGTGGCATGGCTGTACATCCTGCTGCCGTGCGTGTTCGCCGGGGGTATTTATCTGACCGTTGGCAGCGGAGCGGTGCAGTTCCGGCGCTTCGGTTACGCGATGAAAAACACCGCCGGAAAGCTCTTCAAAAAGCAGGAGACGGCGCACGGAGCCATCACGCCGCTGCAGGCCGTAACGACGGCGCTCGCCGCGACCGTCGGCACGGGCAACATTGTCGGCACGTCGCAGGCGATCGCCATGGGCGGCTACGGCGCGGTGTTCTGGCTGTGGATGGCGGCGCTGCTCGGCATGGTCATCAAGTATTCGGAAGTCCTTCTGGCCGTCAAATACCGCGAGCGCGACGCGCGCGGCGACTGGGTCGGCGGCCCGATGTACTATATCAAAAACGGCATGGGGTCAAAGTGGAAGTGGCTCGCCGGGGCGTTCAGCGTGCTGGCGGCGCTCGCGGCGTTCGGCATCGGCAACATGTCGCAGGCCAACTCCATCGTCGGCTCGGTGACGGACGCGGTGTGTGCCGTGAACCCCGATTTCGGCGGCCAGGCGGCGCTGCGCTGGGGACTCGGCGTCGGCCTTGCGCTGCTCACGGCGCTCGTGCTCTTCGGCGGCATCAAGCGCATCGGCGCTGTTACGGAAAAACTCATTCCGTTTATGAGCGTGGCGTACATCCTTATGACGCTCATCGTCATTTTCGGCAACCTCGGCGGCGTCGGCCGGGCGTTCAAAGAGATCTTCTCCGCGGCGTTCGCGCCCCGCGCCATTCTCGGCGGCGCGGCGGGCATCACGATCCGTCAGGCGGTCGTCTGGGGATTGCGCCGGAGCGCCTTCTCCAACGAGGCCGGTCTCGGCTCCGCGCCGATCGCGCACGCCGCCGCGCACTGCGACGGCCCGGTCGAGCAGGGCATTTACGGCATTTTCGAGGTGTTCATGGACACCATCGTCATCTGCACGCTCACCGCGCTCACGATCATCATCAGCGGCGTGGATGTGACGTTCGGCGTAAAGCCCGGCAGCGCGCTCATCACAGCGGCGTTCGGCACGGTGTTCAACGGCACGTTCTCCTCGGTGTTCATCGCCGTGGCGCTCACGCTCTTTGCGTATTCAACGATCCTCGGCTGGTCGCTTTACGGCTCGCGCTGCGTGCAGTACCTGCTGGGTCTCCGCGCCGCGAAGGTCTATCAGTTCGTTTTCATTATCATGATCGTCGTCGGCAGCGTCTCCTCGCTCGACTTTGTCTGGAACATCGCCGACACGCTCAACGGTCTCATGGCGATCCCGAACTTCATCGCGCTCTTCGCGCTCAGCCCCGTGATATTCAAGATCACCAGGGAATATTTCCGCGGCGTCGATCTCGCGAGCGCCAAACACGAATAAAAAAGCAACATCCCGCCTCCATCGGAGACGGGATGTTTTGTATACGAAGGGGAAAACCCTTCCGTCAAAAACTTCGTTTTTGCCACATCCCCTGTTAGGGGAGGCAAGATAGTTTTCTGCAAACCCACTTGGCTCCCCTAATAGGGGAGCTGTCGCGGCGCAAGCCGTGACTGAGGGGTTATCCCCTTGAAAATATAGAAAAAGGAGACTATCGCCATGGCTCTGCCGTACTGCATCCCGTATTTCGACGCTCACTGCGACACTCTGACGAAGTTCAATTCCCTGCGTCAGAGCAGCCGGAACCACATCGATCTTCTGCGTCTGCACCACTACGCCCCCGCCGCGCAGGTCATGGCGATCTGGGCACCGCCGGGCTTTGACGGCCCCACGGCGTTCCGCCGCATCATGCTCACCGTTGAGCGCGAGCTGAAGGAAAACCGCGATCTCGCCGCGCTCTGCACGAGCGTTGCGGAGGCTGACGCCGCCGCGAAGGACGACATGGTTGCCGTGTTCCTCTCGGTCGAGGGTGCCAATCTCCTCCGGTGCAGCGTCGCGGGTCTGCTCGACGGCTACCGCCGCGGCGTGCGCATGGTGACGCTCTGCTGGAACAAGGATAACCGCCTGTGCGGTTCGGCAATGGATACCGGCGCGGGCCTGACCGCTGACGGCGTCCGCTTCGTGAACACCTGCTGGGAAAAGGGCGTCGCGGTCGATCTCTCCCACGCCTCGGAAAAAACGTTCTGGGACGTGATGCGCATTGCGAAGCGCCCGGTGCTGTGCAGCCACTCAAACGCGAAGTCCGTGTGCGACCATCCGCGCAATCTGACCGACGCGCAGATCAGCGCCATCGTCCACAACGAGGGCGTCATCGGGCTGAATCTCTGCCCCGGCTTTCTCGGTCTCGGGCGGAATATGGACGCCGTGCTCGCGCACATCGACCATTTCCTCTGCATGGACGCGCGCGAAAATCTCTGTCTCGGCACCGATTTTGACGGCATCGAGTCGCTGCCGGAGGGCATCACCGGCATGGAGAGCATGGAAGAGCTGTATGAGCAGATGCTCGCGCACCGCTTCAGCGAAGCGCTCGTGCAGGATATCTTCTTCCACAACCTCCACCGGTTCCTGGGGGAAGCGCTGTGAACATACAGATCTTCGGCAAAAGCAAATGCTTTGACACGAAAAAGGCGGAGCGGTACTTCAAGGAGCGCCGCATCAAATACCAGTACATCGATCTCAACCGCTACGGCATCAGCCGCGGCGAGCTGCAAAGCGTGAAAAACGCCGTGGGGCTTGAGGATCTCATCGACGAAAAGCACCCGGACGCGGCGCTGCTGCGCTATCTTGCCCGCGCGGACGATAAGCTCGAGCGCATTCTGGAAGACCCCACGCTTTTGAAAACGCCCGTTGTCCGCAACGGAAAACAGGCCACCGCCGGGTACTGCCCGGACGTGTGGAAGCAATGGGAATAAAGCCGTATGCCCCCGGAAAAAACCGGGGGCATATCTTTTTAAAAATGATATGGCAGTAATTTAAAATAAATATATTAAGAAAGGAAAAAGCCAGAATTTTGCCAAAAAATGCCGGTGCCAAACCTTGACTTTTCCAAGACACCCGGTATAATTTATTTAGAATTGAATATGGATCTATCGGACAGGTAGCCGTTTGCTGTAAAGGCTTTTTTGAAAGTCAGGCGGCGGTGAAAAAGGAAAGGGGTGCGAATCCCCTGCACGCACGGTACTGTATGCGCGAGTCCGGATCGAAGCGGCGGAGAGCCGCAGGGACGAAAGTCCGCCATTTCGGGGCAACCAGCCTCGGGAGAAGGTAGATTCCGGACGAGGAAAAGAAAAACTTTTCACGCAGCGCGAGCCAGGAGAATTACCAAAGTCCGGAACCCAAGACAGCGGGCGAGCTCTCCGTATGTTTTTACTGATTGCAGATCCGCTAACGACCCTCCCTATGGGGGCAGTTCAGTTAACTGAACTGCGTCCGGCCTATAGGGTGTCCGTTGGCGTTCCTTTTGCGCACAAACAGCCCTCTGTCTTATCGACGGAGGGCTGTTTTTTGTCAAAACGGCGCTCGGAAAAAAGGAGATGAAGATCGGAATGACGACAGCGATGCCGGACGAAATGACGAAAACCGTTCCGCCGGAGCAGACGGAACAGGACGAGGAGATCCTGCGCCTGATCCGCGAGCTGGGTTACGGCAAGATCGTGATCACGGTGAAAAACGGCCAGCCCGTCCATGCGGAACTCCAGAAGAGTGTTCTTCTTTAAGGAATGATCGTATGAGAAGAAATTTACAAAAAACACTGGCGCTGCTTCTTTCGGCGGCGATGCTCGCGGCAGTCTCGCCGGCTGCGCTGGCGGCCGACGCCGATGAACCGGCGGCGACGGCGGCTGCGGAACCTGCGCCGGAGATAACGCCGAGGCCGGAAGCGTTCCCCAAACCGGAGAAGACATCCGCACCGAAGGAGACCCCCGCGGCAGAGGACGTCCCGGAAACCGAAGAAGCGTCCGGGCCGGAGAAAATGCCCGAACCGGAGGTAACCCCGGAACCGACGGAAGCCCCGGAAGCGGCGGAATTCCCGGAACCGACGGAAACGCCGGAACCGGCGGAAACGCCCGAACCGACGGAAACGCCGGAACCGGCGGAAACGCCCGAACCGACGGAAACGCCCGAACCGACGGAATCCCCGGAACCGACGGAAACGCCCGAACCGGAACTTGAAGCTCTCGAAACGCGCGAGACCGCTGTGGAGCCGAGCGAGTATTTTCCCGTCCTTACCGAGGGACTCCCGTTCCCGCAGGCACTGGACGCTCTCCTTGACGGCCTTGTGCAGACGCTCGTGCTGACCGAAGCGGAACAGAGCGCCGAGAAAGAGATCGAAGAGATAACGCTCGCCTACGGAAACGGTACGCTCACCGACAACATGGACGCGCTGCCGTTCATCGCCGCGGCGTTCGCCGCGAAGACCGGCAAAACGGCGGACGAGCTGACGGAGGCCGATCTCACGGCAAAGGAGCTCTCCGTGCTCCGCACGGTGTTCGGCGCTATGAGCGCCGTTTCCTGCACGCTCATGGAAACGGACATGACCGACGGCACGCTCAATGATGAGACCGGCGAGCCGAACGTTATAAAAACGAAGTATGCGCTTTCTTTTAAGATATTGCTCTCGCGCAGCGCATCGGCGCTTCTCGTGACCGCGGAAGAGCAGGAGCGCTATCAGGCGCTGTGCACCGGGGATGAGTGGGACAAGCTCCTCTCTCTCTGGCGCGGGTACGGCTGGGTCGAGTCCGGCGCGGGGGAGAGGGTATATACGCTCCGCGAGGATCTGGTCCGTCTCGCGCTCGCGCAGCAGGGAAGGATCGAATATCTCTGGGGCGGCAAGTATAACAACCTGGGCCGCAGCCCCTTCTGGGGCTTCCCGCAGCAGAACGAGAACGGCGAAATATTCACCGACGGTCTGGACTGCTCCGGCTTTGTGACGTGGGTGCTGCTCAACGCTGCCGGGACGGTCGAGGCGCTTCCCACCATCGGCGAGGGGACGAGCGCGCAGCGTCTTGCGTGCGAAGCGATAACGCGCGAAGAGCTGCGGCCCGGCGATCTCGTCTTCGGCGGCGAGGGCACGGCGGAAACCGACCACGTCGGCATCGTGACGGGCTTTGCGGACGATGGGCGCGTGCTCATGTGCCACTGCATGCGCGGCGGCGTCACGGTCTCCTATGCCGAGGATTTCGGCATGGATAACTATTACCGCCCCGCGGCGTACTATGCGGCATACGAAACGCCTGAAACCCTGCCGGAGATATCCGTGACGGAATACGCCGGGAGCGAGGACGGTGCGGTGTATCTCGTGAAGGTCGCGGCTGAGCCCGGCACGCGCTGCCGCTGGACATTGGACGGCGCGGAAATGCTCTACTCGGAAACCTACGGCGCGTGGTGCGCGCTGACAACGGCCAACGATGCAGCGGCGCGCGTTTCCCGCGTGCGGTGCAGCGGCGGCAGCGATACGGTCTGCTACGACGGGGACGTGAACGGCTCCGGCGTTACGGAGATCAATGACGCGCAGAGGATCTATTCCATCAGCTGCGGACAGCAGCGCTTCGAGACGAAAAACGCCGAAGCCTGGCTGAAGGCCGATCTGAACGGTGACGGGAGGATCACGGCGGAAGATGCCTCGGAGATTCTGCGCTTGATATAAAAAGGTAAGTTCAAGGAATCATTGGAAAGGAAGGGAAAAAACCAATGCAAACGGGTAAGAAAGGTCTTGCACTGCTTCTCGCGCTGCTGATGGTGTTCTCGCTGCTGCCGGTATCGGCGCTCGCGGCGGACGGATGCCTCACGGCGACGGGTGCGGACAAAACCTTTACAGCAAAGCAGGGAGAGAACCTTACGGTTCAGCTTGCGCAGTATTTCACCGACAGCGAAGGCCATACGCTGACCTATACGCTGGACGGCGGCGATTACGGCGAGCATACCCAAATCGCCGAGGTCGATGGGCAACAGTGTCTCTCGTTCACGAACTCCGCCATGGGCACGTATACTCCGACTGTCACGGCGGCGTGCTCCAACGGCGAGACGGCCAGCGTGCAGCTCACGATCACCGTCACGGAGGCCCCGAAGGGCGACGAGAACCAGTACCGCTACGATGAGTCGCCCGCCGATTCGGTCACGGTGTATGTGACGATCTCGAGCGACGGCATGCCTGTTCGGGGCAAGGACGGCACGCCCATCTCGCATCTTGAGGTGACCGTCCCGTACTTCGATCTGGCCAGCCAGGATCTTGGCGCGTATTACCGTTACCACACGGAAAACGGCTCGGGCAAGTATGTGGATGAGAAGATCGTCGAGCGTCCGACGGCGCTGCATCTGTATCTTTACATGATTGGCGTATACTATCTCGGACTGAATCCGGCGGAGGTCACGAGCGGCAGCACGAAGATCGTCGACCACGCCGGCGGCGCCGGTGTCTCGTGGATAAGCGGCGATAAGGCGTATGACGATACGGGCGCTGCTCTCAGTCTCTCCGGCAGCGCCACGTCCATGTACATGGAGAATTTCTGGGGTCACGACCAGAATCTCATGTACTACCGCAACCATATCTATCCTCTGATGAGCGCGGGCTGGGGTTCGACGGCGGACTACATCCTCCTCTCGGACGGCGACACGATCGACGTCGCCATGTACAGCGACTGGGGCTTCTGGTCGGACGGCGGCGCGTTCGCGCGCTTCGATCAGGATGCCTACAGCGTTGCGCCGGGCGGCACGGTCAGTTTTTCCACGCTCAAGTATGAAACCAAATCCGTCTCCGACGGCGGCAGCGATACGTTCACCGCCGTGACCGGCATGGATGTCGGCGTTTACGACGAAAATATGACGCTTCTGGACGCTGTTTTGCCCGAGCAGGACGGCGGCAGCAGCTACGCCTATACGTTTAAAAACGCTGGTACGTATTACCTGATGGCGATGGACACGAATCGCTGCTCGACCGACGCGCGCCTTGCTCCCGCGACGGCGAAGGTCACCGTTGGCAGCAGCTCGAAGCCCTTCGACCCGGCGGAGCATTATAAGAACTTCGATTTTGCCTCCATCACGCTCGACGCAGAGGGCACGCAGTATATCTACAACATCGAAGAGAGCTCGATTTATGTAAACCATTTCCAGGTTCCGGGCAATAAGAAGCTCTACACGGTGACCGTTCCGGAAGGCACGGACTATGTATACGTCAATTACCCGGCGGACTTTGAACATACGCTCCTGAGCTATTGCGCTCTGCTTGATACCACAGGCGCTGTTGCCGGCTACGACTGTCCTGGCTTTGAACTGCTGGACAACGCCTCCGGCGGCAAGACGCTGAAGCTCCCGGTCCCGTATCTTATTGAGAACAGCCGGTACTTCGCTGCCGAAGAGAAGAGCTACGATTACTTCAACTGCTTCGGCTTTGTGTATGGCGATAACACCGCCCCCGGCGGCGCGGTTGCCGTCACGGGCGTGACGCTGGATAAGAGCGAGCTTTCGCTCACCCGCCGCGAAGAGGCGAAGCTTACCGCGACCGTGGAGCCGCAGAACGCGGACAACCCCCGTGTTAGCTGGAAGAGCAGTAACACGGACGTTGCCACCGTCAGCACGAAGGGTGTTGTTACCGGCGTGGGCACCGGTACGGCGACCATTACCGTCACCACGGCGGACGGCGGCTTCACCGCGAAGTGCACCGTTACCGTCACCGACCCGAGCAAGCCCGCTCTCGCGGAAGACGGCTATTATGAGATCGCAAACGGCGCGCAGCTCCAGTGGTTTGCCAACGAGGTCAACGCCTCGAAGGATAACGCCGCGCTCAACGCCCGTCTGACGGACGACATCGATCTCAGCGGCATCTGCAGCTCGGCGAACCCGTGGACGCCGATCGGCGATCACGCGAATAACAGAATATACAGCGGCACTTTTGATGGCCAGGGCCACAAGATCACCGGTTTGTATCTCAAGGGCAACGCCTCGAACTATACGAACGGCAACACCTATTACATCGGCCTCTTCGGCGAGTGCGACGGCGTGACGATCAAGAACCTCTCGGTCTACGGCACGGCGATGGCCGTGACCCGCATGGTCGGCGGTCTTGCCGGACGCACGTGCGGCGTTTCCACGCACCGCCGTTCCACTGTCGAGAACTGCCACAACTATGTGACTCTCACCGGCTCTGCGACAAACGATGATATTTTCTCCCACGGCGGTCTTGTCGGCAGCGCGCAGGAGACCGACTTCATCGGCTGCTCCAACGAAGTGGACATCACCGGCTATCAGGGGCAGGTCGGCGGCATCGTCGGCAATACCGGCATCGGCGGCGTAACGCTGACGAACTGCTGGAACAGCGGCCACGTCCATCTGCGCGGCTACAAGAGCACGTTTGAGGGCGTCGGCGGTCTTGTCGGCAGCGGCAGCAACACCCTGACGCTCACGAACTGCTACAACACCGGCGCGGTGGACTTCTATTACCGAACCGCGGCGGAAAAACAGTATGTCGGCGGTCTTGTCGGCTGCTTCGGTGATTCCTATGGGACGCAAACGCTCACCATGACCGGCTGCTACAGCACCGGCAAGATCAGCGGCGACAAAGCCGATGAAGCTCTCATGGGCGCTCTTGTCGGAGGCACGAAGAGCGGCACGAGCAACAAAGTCGAAGTCATTGCCGCAAACGCCTATTATCTCGAAGGCACGGCGGCGGTCTCCGGCGTGGAGAGCGGCGCGGAAGCCTTCACCGCCGAAGAGGGGCTCGGTGCCTCCAAGCTCGGCACGAGCTACGTTGACAGCTGCCCGGCCCCCGTGCTCAGCGGCCAGACCGTGGTCGAGCATGCGGACGCGGACGGCGACGGCAAGTGCGATGCCTGCGGCAAGCAGCTCGCGGAGATCGCCGTGCCGACGCGCAAAGCGGATTATCCGGCCAATACCAGCGACAAGGTGCCGATCGGCAAGGCCTATGTCCTCAGCGATCTGCAGGCCAACAAGATCTTCGATTCCGCAGAAGGCCAGACGCTGTCCTACAAGAACTACTACTACGAGCGCTCCGCCGACGGTGGCGCGACCTGGAGCGCAAAGCAGACCTTCCCCGAGGCGGTCTTCGGCTCGCTGAGCATCCAGCTCACCGAAAAGGAAGCCGGTACATATATCTACCGCTTCTACGCCTCGCACGACGGCGAGCACTTCTCCAAGGACACCTGGACACTCACTCTCACCGTAGAGGAAGCGCCGACGCTGAACTTCGCGTTCTATGTCGGCAAGGACTATAACGGCAATTACCCCATCATCAAGCTCTACAATGTCACGACCGACAGCAATGGCAACGAGATCCTCGGCAACGAGATCACGAACGTGTTCCTCTACAGCGACTTCACGAGCACGCTGCCCGAGGGCGAGACCGAGTATGATCCTGCGCAGGGCAAGCTCGTCAGCAATTACCAGATGTTCTATGCCAGCCTTACCGCGGGCCGCTATGCTTACCGCGCGTTCGCCAAGAACGCCGATACTGACGAATACGACGTCGCGCTCGGCGGCATGACGCTTGACCTGCCGACCGATAAAAACGTTGACGGCGGCGCAGGCGGCGGCGGGAGCATCTATCTCCAGTGCAACTCGTTCTACACGTCCTCGAAGAAGACGGACAACACGTACTTCACGGCGGACGAATACCACGTCCGACTGGACTGCCCGATCATGGGAACGACCGCTGTGATGGGCACGCCTTACACCAAGGGCAACTACGCCTACTACCCGACGGTGCTCTACGCCGGCGGCAACGCCTGCCTCTACAATGCGTATGCCTATCCCGATATCGACGGCTACATCTTCTCTCAGAGCATCAACCAGACGTTCCGTGCCAGTTACTCCGACGCTAAGAAGAACCTCACGATCAACACGGAGCTCACCCTGACGGCCACGGTGCCGCAGAACGCGGCGTTTGGCCTGTACTTTCAGTGGAACAACTTCAACACCACCGAAGTTGAGCACACCGCCTGGAAGGACAACGGCGACGGCACGAAGAGCGCGGAATACAAGATTTCCAAGAGCAACGGCAACTACACGTGGCGTCTGAGCGACGATACCCACGTCACGCAGACCGGCTGGCTCCCGAGCCTGAGCGAGAGCACGGACGCGAGCTTCTCCTTCGGCGAGACCGCGGCGACGAACCGCGTTTCCCACAGCTTCGCCCAGCTCGGCACCACAACGGTCAACCGCGACGAGGCCGACCTGCAGCTGAATCTCGATCCCTCCGGCTATGAGGCCATTTCCGGCACGACGCGCGTGCGCGCTTACCGCCACTGGCAGCTCATCAACTCCGATACCGCCAACATCATGGTCGAGCCGGACTTCCACTGGAACCTTGTGACCGGCGATGCTTCGATCACGGCCGTGAACGGCGGCAACGCCGGAGCGAACTGGGCAGACATCACCCCCGGCACGGAAGACTCCATCATCACCGTTTACTACGACAGCGTGTACGTCGGCACGTATAACGCTAAGGATACGGTAGTCAAAGGCGTTGTTGTACCTGCCGGCAGCATTACCACCGGCAGCCACGGCGGTCTCTACCCCGCGACGCAGCCGCAGCGCATCGGCGTCATCGTCGTCGGCGGCACGGGTGTGACCCACGGCACCGCGGACGCGGACGTGGACTTCAACATGGCCGCGGACGTCACGACGAGCCGCACCATGGATTGGGACTACAACTACGACACCTGGTTCTATGAAGCAAGCGAGACCGACCCGGCGCTCGACTTTGCCGTCACCGCGACGGGCGATGTGACCGTCGAGTACGCTTTCGTCACTGCGAACAGCGCCATGACCAGCGTCCGCACCGACTTCACCGCCGTCAGCGCGGGCGAGGACGGACGCTATGCGGTGCCTCTCAAGGCGTTTGATGATCTTGGCAGCGGCATGGGCGGCACGGTCATCATCAAGATGACCGACGATACCGGCGTGAGCTACCGCCTCGTGCGCGTGGCGAAGGTCACCGTCACCGCTGAGAATGTCTCCCACCCGGAGGAAGCCATCATGCCCGGCGATCAGGTCAAGCTCACGTTCCGCGGCATGTTCCGCGGCGTGGACAAGATCTCCGGCATATTCAACCCGACGAACTTCAAGCCGACGTACTACGCCGGTGAAACGAAGTTTGAAAGCACGCTGTTCCAGTACCAGAAGATGGACAACGCCGCCATCACCGTGACCGTCCCCGAAGACGTCGAGTTCGCCGAGGGCGCGGAGACGGCAGCGTACAGCTTCACCAACGGCTATACCTTCGGCACCATGTTCGCCGCGGCCAGCCCGTTTGAGACGATCTACGGCATGACGAATACCGGCGTCGGCACGAACTTCAACGCCGTGAACATCAACTACTACATCGGCCACTACGCGGACGCAGCCGTCACCGTGCACCGCAAGGTGACCTACGATACGAAGCTCGTCGTTCCCGATGCCTCCGGCAATGCGGTCGAGGGCGTCAAGATCACGCTGACCGGCTCGGACGGCAAGGCCGTCGAGACCAATGAGAACAACCGCTACACGCTCGGCTACGGCGATTACACCTATGTTCTTACCAAGGACGGCTATGTTGTCACGCGCGGCGCCTTCTCGCTTGGCAGCGCCGATGCGGAGAAGATCAAAGACGGCATCCTCACCGTCACGACCGCGGCGTTTCTCCCGGCGGGCGAAAACGCCTGGGACGGCACGGCGAAGACCGAGCCTGCGAAGGACGCCGACGGCGTTTATCAGATCGGTACGGCCTCCGAGCTCGCGTGGTTCGGCGCGAACGGCAGCAAAGTCTCGGCGGTGCTCACCGCGGACATCGATCTCGCGGGCTACGACTGGACGCCGCTGGATAAGTTCTACGGCAGCTTCAACGGCGACGGCCACACCATCCGCAACCTCTATATCAACAGCGCGAGCTACCCGGTCGGCCTGTTCGGTTATGTGAAAACCGGCGCTTCCGTCACGAAGCTCGGCATCACCGGCAATGTGACGACGACCAACAAGTCCTATGGACAGGCAGGCGGCATCGCGGGCTACATGGAGAGCGACACCTCCGTTACGGAGAGCTGGAGCTCCGTGAACGTCACGGGCGGTAAGCACGGCGGCGGCATCGCAGGCTACACGGCCGGCGGTTCGGCCATCACCGACTGCTACGCCACCGGCACGATCCGCACCATCTCCGCGAACGAGTGCTATCTCGGCGGTATCTGCGGCTCGTACTTCAGCAACACCGACGGCGCGACGATCACCAACTGCTACAGCACCTCCACCGTCATCGGTTCGGGCGGCAACGCCTCCTATGTCGGCGGCCTGTCCCCGATAAAAGCGGAAGCGAACTATGTCAACAGCTACTATCTGGAAGGCGCCGTTTCCGGCGCGAGCCCGAAGTACGGCATCACCGGCCTCGGCACCGCCAAGACCGCGGATGAGCTCAAGGCCCTGGCCGCCACGCTCGGCGGCAGCTTCGCCGAGGACAGCGAAAACATCAACGGCGGTTACCCGATCCTCGCGTGGCAGGGCGCAAAGCAGCCTCTCGCGGGCGACGTGAACGCCGACGGCACGGTCGATGTGACTGACGCCGAGCTTGTGTACAATTATTCCATCGGCGCGGGTGAACTCACCGAAGCGGAGCTTATCCTTGCGGATATGGACGGCGACGGCCATATCACCGCGAAGGACGCAGCGATGATCTACGTGATCATCGCCGCGCCTCTCGCGGCCGTGACGGAATAAACCGGACGACAAACAGGAGGACGATATGAAAAAAATCTTTTCGCTTGTCCTTGTTCTGGCTCTGACGCTGGCGCTGGGTATCCCGGCGCTGGCGGCGGAAGCCGATGAGACGGCGGTGCCGGAGATCACTCTCTCGGCAGACGCGGAGAAGGTCCCGGCCGGAAAAACGGTCACGCTGACGCTCTCTCTCACCGGCGAACTGAAGGACATCAACAGCTTTGAGTATTACATCCGCTATGATCCCGCGGTCGTTGAGCTGGCCGAAAGCAAGGCGGGCGCGGCGAGCGATCTCACGAAGATCGGCACGCCCCCCGAGGCGAACTACAAGACCGGCGAGGGGGACACCTCCAAGGCCGTCACGGTCAGCGCCGTGAAGCTCGCGGATACCGGCGTGTTCTCCATGACCGGGGGCACGGTCGCTGAACTGACGTTCACCGTGAAGGCCGACGCTGCGACCGGCGCTTCCGCCGGGTTCACGCTCGAAAAGGTCGCCGTGTGCGATAAGACGTTCGTGAATGACGCCGTGAAGGTGCAGACCGGCGCTGCGCCCAAAGTCACCGTCGGCAGTGCGGTAGTGCTGGGCGACGTGAACGGCGACGGCAAGGTGAACAATATGGACGCGGCGCGGGTTTACGCTTACCACAACAAGAAGCTCACTCTGACCGAGGATCAGCTTGCCGCGGCTGACGTGAACGGCGACGGCAAGGTGAACAATACGGACGCGGCGCTGATCTATGCCTATCACAACAAGAAGCTCACGAAGTTTCCTGCTGCGTAAGGAAGGAGAGATAACATGAAGAAGACATTATCCATTCTGCTTGCCGTAGTGCTGCTGCTGAGTCTCTCGGTAAATGCACTGGCCGCAGAAATGACCCCGACGGCGAACAAAAACACTTTGTCCGCCGGAGAGGAAGTCGTCGTAACGATTTCGCTCGACGAGGACATCAAAGACATCGTAACGATGAACTATAAGCTGTACTTTGACAATTCGGTGTTTGAGCTGACCAAAACCGAGCAGGTCAATCCAAGCATCAATGTTGCAGCACACGAAGATACGGACAAAGACGGCACGTTCTATAACATCAGCTGCATGGACACAACCTCCGAGGGCATCACCATTGCTAGGGGCGATCTCTGCCGGCTGACGTTCCGGGCAAAGACCGACCTGACGGAAAACAAGGAGAGCAGCTTCCGCCTGGTGTTCGATAACGCCATGGACAACAAGTTCAACGACCGCATTGTCCACACTGCCGGTGAAGCGGCGAAGGTGAGCGTGTCCCCGGCTGGCGAAGAGCTGACGCTCTACGGCCGCATCTACGGCAAGAGTGTCAACAGTGAGTTTGCGGACCTGACCGGCAGCGCCGGCAGCAACGGCGTGGAATACGTGTGCAGAGACATTGAAAAGAAGACCGGTCTTGACGTTATCAAGGGCGTCCTGGAAGCCAGCGGCTACACCTATGTTGCCACGGAGACCGCCATCACCAGCATTACCGACCCCAGCGGCGTAACGCTCGCCAACGGCGACGCGGCCTACGGCCCGAAATCCGCCTGGGTCGCCACGATCAACGGTGAAAAGCCGGCGACGACGCTTGCCGGTTACGTCGTGGATAACGAATCCACCGGCTTTGACGGCGACGAGTTTGTTCTGACGTTCACTGAGTGCCCGGGCAGCACGGACGGCAAGCACAACTTTGAAAACGGCGTTTGCAGCGTGTGCGGCATGAAGAAGGAAACGGGCTCCTACACTCTCACGCTGCCCGCCGATAAGACCGTGAACGCGGGCGAGGCCGTGGCCGTCCCCGTGACGCTCGGCCACACGGCGGACGAGACCACGTTCCACGCGGCGGACATGGTTTTCACCTACGATACCGATAAGCTGACCTACGTTTCCGTCGATGTCCCGGACAGCAACTGCTCCGTAGACGCGGCCACGGCCGGCACGATCCATGTGCAGGCCTACGGCGAGGCGAAGAACCTCGGCAAGGCGTTCACGCTGAACTTCACGGTCAACGCCTCGGCGACGGGCACCGCGACCGTGACGGCGACGAGCGCGAAGATCGACAAGTCGGCGAACGCCGTTGCGAAGGACGCGCCGGAAGCGAAGCTTCTGGATGCGGAAACGGTGCTCACGATCAAGGCGGTGCACAACGTCACGCTCGACCCCATCTTCACGGGCGATTTGACCGTAGAGGACGGCGCGGACTACACCTTCTTCAAGACGGATAAGGACGAGAGCCACTACGAATACACCGACGTCAAGGCGACGGTGGACGGCAAGGATGTTGAAGTTGTCGATAACCGCGACGGCACCTATACCGTCAAGAACGTCACCGGCGATCTCACCGTGACCGGTAAGAGAACGGCGAAGAAGTACCCGATCACCGTGGACGGCAACGCCAAGAGCTGTATTAGCGTTGCGGATGACGTTCCTTACGGTGAGGATTATGGTTTTATGGCGGACAACCTTGAAACGGACAAATACGATTACACGCTGACGATGACGATCAACGGGAAACCGTATACGCCGGAATTTGAAGATCTCTCTGAATTTACAAACTCTTATTTGTATACCATTAAGGGCGACGCTATCACCGGCAACATCCACATCACCTTCACGCAGACGAAAAAGGGCGGGGCGGAGACGACTACGGTCAACTTCACCGGCAGCGGCGCGGCGGACGTCACCGGCGGCAACCCGCAGACCGCGACGACCGGCGCGGACTTCACGTTCACCGTGAAGGAGGACGCGAAGTACAACTACACTGTGAAGCTCGGCAATGAGGTGCTCACCGGCACGAATGGCAGCTACACGATCCCCGGCGCCAAGGTCGT
>OIXA01002400.1_pt1 | contig 21603 bp, 23 predicted proteins | sample 1587721 | NCBI WGS metagenome assembly OIXA01 (sample SAMEA3888900, study PRJEB22519) | human gut metagenome | biome: human gut; feature: human-associated habitat; material: faeces | place: Denmark | collected 2013 | reverse complement strand
AAGCTGTCCCAAGGGGCAGAAAATTTTCAAGAATTGAAAATTTGTGGCCACGGGACGATTCTTGCTCTCACCGTCAGAATCATCCGCCTTGCTCTCACCGTCAGAATTATCCGTCTTGCACTCGTAGTCATTTTGTGATACAATGACCCTGACAGGAGGTGTCCCGTATGATGCAGACATTCGTTCGCCCTTCCCGGGATCTGCGCAACCATTACGCCGAAATTTCGGAGATGCTCAAAGATCATGACCATGTGATCATCACGAATCATGGCCGTGGAGAATCAGTTCTCATCAACATTGAGGACTACGCCAAGTACGAAGAGTTTTTGCACCAGCGATATGTTGCCGAGGCACTTGCCAAGGCAAAACAGCAGGCGGCTGACCCCGACACGCAGTGGGCAGACCACGAAAGCGTATGGGAGACGCTGGGCAAGCAGTATGACGTATAAGATCAAATATCTGCCCCTTGCTGTGCAGGACCTGAACGATATCGCCCGGTATCTGTCTGGCTTTTACCCTAAAACAGCCAGCCGTATACTGAAAGAGCTGCGGGAGAAGATCACAAAATTAGGCGATACCCCGAAAATGTGCGAGGTCTACCACCTTGACCCTGCTTATCGTAGGATGGTCGTTGACCAGTATCTTGTGTTCTACCGCGTCAACGATGAAATAAAGACTGTGGAAGTCCACCGTGTGTTGCGCGGTGCTTGGAATTTGCCGCAGTATCTGGAATGAACCCTTCGGGTTCGACTGCTGTGGACAATGCTCCACTTGATGAAAGAGAGTCTCCAACGTAAGTTGGCGGCTCTCTTTTTTGTTCCGCCCCTGACTTACGTTGGAGCGATGTGGACGGTACAGGACTCGAACAGGGCCATCACGTTTTCTCTTCCCCTTGGCAAGCTTCATTTTCATGATATAATAAGATGGATCGTATGTCATGTTTCCGCCGAAAGGAGCTTGAACGACTCGACCGGCTGAATCCGATCCCGCAATTCCAACTGGATAAAGTCCTTGCATAAGGAAATGATTTTTCATACATTTCATCCCCTGACAGCGAAAGGAGGCTTCCCATGAACATTCCGGAAATTCTGGTCGCAAATGGAACCGGTATCATCCTTGTGGTCTTTCTATTCCTCCTCCGCGTCCGGAACAGTGAGACAAAACAGACCGGTGCCGTCCTTTACGATGGAATGTTGGCGGTCACGCTGGTCGCGCTGGTCACCGAGACCATCAGTTTCCTCATTGACGGGCAGCCGTTCCGGGGCTGTCACACGCTCGTTGTCCTTACCAATACCCTCTGCACCGGTTCCACCGTTTTGGTGGGCTTTTTGTGGTGCCTGTTCGTGGATTTCCGTATCTACCGCAGCACCCGGCGGCTGCACCGGAAAATCCTGACGCTGGGCATTCCGCTCCTCCTCGTACAGCTTCTCATGGTCATCAACCTGTTCGGCACCGGGCTCATCTTCCACGTTTCGGCAGAAAATGTCTACTCTCGCGGCCCGCTGAATTTTCTCCTTTATGCCACGCTGTTCCTTTACTTTGCCGAGAGTATTTATCGAGTCACCCGCTCCAAACAGACCGGCATTACCATTGAGTTTTTCCCGGTGTTCTATTTTGTCATCCCCTGCATCCTGGGCACCGTCGTCCAAGGCAGATTCTACGGTCTGTCCACAGGCTGGCTGGCCGCAGCGGTCGCGATGGTCTTCATCCACATCCAGCTGCAAAATTTCAACACCTTTGTGGACGAGACTTCCGGCCTGTTCAACCGCAAATACATGAACTTCTATCTTGAGAAAGCTCACAAGACGAACCCCCGCCAGCTGTACGGCATCATGATGGACGTGAACGATTTCAAAAAGATCAACGACCGCTACGGCCACTCTATGGGTGACCGGGCCATTCGGGAGATCGGCAAAATCCTTTCCGCCTCCCTGCCGGAGGACGCTGTTGCCATCCGGATGGCGGGCGATGAATTCGTCATCCTGCTGAGCCGCGGCAATGGCAAAATGCTGGAAGATACCCGGGCCGCCATTGAGGATGGCCTGCGCCATTTCAACCAGACCACAACCGCTCCGTTCAAGCTTTCGCTCTCTATGGGCCTGGCCCGGTACAATGGCCGCTCCACCGAGAGCTTCCTCAATGAGCTGGATCAGAAAATGTACGCTGAGAAAAAGGCCTATCATCAGGAGCATACGCGGTGAACCCGCCGCCGGAAAGGAGCGTTCCCATGCCATCCCCCATCCGGGCCGTGATCTTTGATATGGACGGTGTGCTCATCGACAGCGAGCCCGTCTACCTCGGGATGCAGGCCCGCAACCTGCAAACAAAATACCCCTGGGTCACTCTGGAGAGCATGTACCCCACCGTGGGCATGTCCAGCCAGGAGTACCCCCGCTTTATGGCCAGGCTCTGCCGGGTGCCCTTTACCCCGGAGTTTGAAAAAGAGCTGATGCAGGCCGACGAAAACGAGCCCATCCACTTCCCCGATATTCTCCGCCCGGAAGCCCGCCCCATGCTGAAGCAGCTGCGGGCCATGGGCTTGCAGCTGGCGCTGGCCAGCTCCAGCCCCATGAGCAACATCCGGCAGGTGCTGGGCGAGTGCGGGCTGATGGAATTTTTCCCCGTCATCGTCAGCGGGGAGCAGTTTGAAGCCAGCAAGCCCGACCCTGAAATTTATCTCCACACCATGGCGCGGCTTGGCCGCCGCCCGGAGGAATGCCTTATCGTGGAAGACTCCACCTACGGCGTGCAGGCGGGCGCGGCCGCCGGGGGCCTTGTGGCCGCCCTGCGGGACGAGCATTTCCCCTTTGACCAGAGCGCGGCCCGCTTCCGCATCGGGAATCTGAGCGAGATCCCCGCTCTGGCGGATTCCATCCAGTAATTTCTTTTTGTTTTGATACCGGGAGGCGATTTTTATGAACAAGCGCACCCTTGTGGTGGACCAGCTGTACAATCTGGCCGCCGGGTTCCTGTATGCCCTCAGCATCTGCTACTTTGCCCGCGGCTCAGACTTTGCCCCCGGCGGCATCTCGGGCCTGGCCCTCATCGTCAACTACCTGTGGCACCTGCCCGTGGGCATCACCACACTGGTGTTCAACCTGCCTCTCGTGGCCCTGAGCATCCGCTTTGTGGGCCGGGCCTTTCTGGCAAAGTCGCTGGTGAGCATGGTGTGGTGCACCGTTTTTCAGGATGTCGTCTTTGCCCGGGTGGGCTGCTATACCGGCGACCCGCTGGTGGCAGCCCTGTTTGCAGGCGTCACCTGGGGCTTCGCGCTGGCCCTGCTCTACATGCGGGGCTCTTCCAGCGGCGGCACGGATTTCCTCACCATGTCCATCAAGGTGCTGCGGCCCCACCTCTCCATCGGGGCGGTCACGGGCGGCATTGATCTCGTCGTCATCCTGCTGGGCTGGCCCGTGTTCGGCACGGTGGATTCCGTTCTGTACGGCCTCGTCACCACGGTCATCACCTCGCTGGTCATTGATAAGGTCATGTACGGCAGCTCTTCCAGCAAGATGCTCACCATCATCACCACAAAAGGGCAGGAGATTGCCGACGAGATCTCCCGCGAGTGCGCGCGCGGCTCCACCATGCTCAAGGCCATTGGCACCTACACCAACACCGAGCGGCAGATGCTCCTCTGCGTCTGCGCCCGGCCCCAGGTCTACCGCATCCGCACCGCCGCCTACCGCATCGACCCCGGCTGCATGGTCATGGTCACGGAGGCGGGCGAAGTGTACGGCGAGGGCTTTATTGACCCCGGCAAGACCTCTTCTTTTTTATAACACAAGGAGGCTTTTCTCCATGAACTTTGGTTCTGCTCTGGAACAGGTGCACCGCCGCGCCCCGCTGGTGGACTGCATCACCAACTTTGTCACCGTCAACGATTGCGCCAACATCCTTCTGGCCGTGGGCGGCTCCCCCACCATGGCCTCGGATATCCGGGAAGTGCAGGAGACCGCTGCCGCCGCCAGCGCTCTGCTGTGCAATCTGGGTGCCATCGACAAAGTGGAGTCCATGATTTTGGGCGGGCAGGCGGCCAACCGGGCAGGCAAACCCGTGGTCTTTGACCCTGTGGGCGCCGGCAACACCAGCCTCCGCCGGGCGGAATCGGCCCGGCTGCTGGACGCCGTGCAGTTTGCGGTCATCCGGGGCAACGCGTCGGAGATTCGTGCTCTGGCCCAGCGCCGGGCGGCGGGCAGCGGCGTGGACGTGAGCGACGCCGACCAGATCACGGAGAAGACCCTCCCCCGCACCGTGGCTTCTGCCAGAGCGCTGGCCGTGCAGACCGGGGCCGTGGTGGCCGTTTCCGGCCCCATCGACGTGCTGACGGACGGCAAAGAAACCATTCTGCTCCACAACGGCTGCGCCACCATGTCCCGCGTCACGGGCAGCGGCTGTATGCTCACCGCCCTCATGGGCGCGTTCTGCGGGGCCATGCCCGGCCAGCCCTTTGCGGCGGCCTGCGCGGCGGCGGCGACCATGGGGGTTGCGGGAGAGCTGGCCGAGGCCCGCCGCCTTGCCCACGGCACCGGCAACGCCACGTTCCGCACCGACCTCATTGACGCCGTGTTCAACCTGACCCCCGCCCAGCTGGACGCCTCTGTCCGCTGGGAGTCTTATTCAAAGTAATCTTTCGTCATGATACAACAAAACGTCCCGCAAGGTTCAGGCCCTGCGGGACGTTTTTGTGGTTTTGATTCCGTTTCAGCCCCAGCTCACATGGTGAACTGGATGGCGCAGAACGCCGCATAGATGCAGAGCAGCAGCACGCCCTGCACCCGGGAGAGCTTGCCCCGCACCAGCGCCGGGACACACATGAGCACCATGACGGCCAGCATCACGGGCAGGTCCAGCACCAGACTGGAATTGATGCCAAACAGGGTGGAGCTCTGGGGGATGGTGAACGGCGCAATGGTCACGGACGCGCCGCTGACCAGCACCAGATTGAAGACGTTGGCACCCACGATGTTGCCCAGCGAGAGGTCGCTGCAACCCTTGACGAGGGACGTGATGGCCGTGACCAGCTCGGGCAGCGAGGTGCCCAGGGCCACAAAGGTCAGTGCAATAACGGACTCGGGCACGCCCAGCGCTTGGGCAATGAGGGTACCGTTGTCCACCAGCAGGTTGGCACCCACGGCGATGAGCACGGCACCCGCCACCAGAAGCACCAGCGTTTGGGTCAGGGTCATTTCTTCCTCGGCAGCCTCTGCTTCGGCCTCAGCCTCAGCGCCCGCCGGGGTGTTTTTCATCTGGAGCACGTTGGCCACCATATAGGCCACGAACAGGGCCAGCATGATGAGGCCCATAGGCCGGGTGAACTTGCCAAAGCCGTAGGCTGCCACGCAGTAGATCGCTGCCGCCGCAAAGAAGAACGCCACTGGCATCCCCAGCGTCTTACGGTCCACCTTGCCCGGGCGGACGGCGATGGTAATGGCCGCGATGAGCGCCGCGTTGCAGATGACAGAACCAATGGCGTTGCCGTAGGCGATCTCACCATGGCCGGACACCGCCGACATGGTGGAGACCATCACCTCGGGCAGGGTGGTGCCGATGGACACCACCGTGGCACCAATGAGCAGCTCCGGCAGGTGGAACCGCCGGGCCAGCGCCGAAGCGCCATCCACAAACCAGTCGCCGCCCTTGATCAGGCAGAGCAGGCCGATGATAAATAAAACAACCGGAATCAGCATGGCTTTTCCCTCCTATACAGATACAATGCGAAACGTCTTTTTATCATACCAGATTTTTGATTTTATTGCAATCTTTTGTCCATTTACCCCCACCCCGCAGAAAATTGTTGCACAGAAGCCGAAAACGATTTCTAGTAAAGAGGAGTTCGAGGTCATCAAGACCCACTGTATGCAGGGTGCCAACATGCTGCGGCGGCTGGAAAACTTTGAGGATGAACCCCTGCTGCAAACCGCCTACGACATCGCCCGCTGGCACCATGAGCGCTGGGATGGCCGGGGCTACCCGGACGGCCTCAAGGGCAATGACATCCCCATCAGCGCGCAGATCGTCTCCCTGGCCGATGTGTACGACGCCCTGACCAGTGAGCGCTGCTACAAAGAGGCGTTCTCCCACGAGACCGCCATGCGGATGATCCTGAACGGGGAATGCGGCGCATTCAATCCCCTTTTGTTGGAATGCCTCACCGATATCCAAGCCGAGCTTCAGGAAAAATCGCAAAACATCGCTGTAAATCATTAAAATTTCACACATGCAAAAAGCAGTGACCTGGTTCGATTGAATGAACAGGGTCGCTGCTTTTGCTTTGCGGAGAAAAAATAGTATTCTGAGTATGTCGGAGGAAGTGTTCTGTCCACCCCAGCCGTTACGTTTTTGGATCACCCCCGCATGTGCGGGGAAAAGACCATGCGGTTCATCATCGCATCGACTGTGTCGGGATCACCCCCGCATGTGCGGGGAAAAGGCGGTCGGACTAGATCATCAGGTCGATATACTGGGATCACCCCCGCGCATGCGGGGAAAAGGATTATGGAAGAATAAAAAAAGAAGACCAGCCACCGTCCAAAGCAACTGATCTTCAACACCGAACCAACGGCGAGCCGGGAGCCTTACCCCGGCCGCCCTCTATTTTAACAGAGTAAGGCTAGAAAGACAACAGGGTAACAGCATGAAGTTCATTGACATTAACCGCGAGGGATCACCCCCGCGTGTGCGGGGAAAAGAGAATTTTGCTTCTTCGATGGTTGCGGCCATGGGGATCACCCCCGCATGTGCGGGGAAAAGGGATAGCATAACGCAAAACTGAAAGGAGTTTTGGGATCACCCCCGCGCGCGCGGGGAAAAGCGGGTAGTTGCGGGTGGTCACGTTGAGGTCTACAGGATCACCCCCGCGTGTGCGGGGAAAAGACCTTGTGCTCCGCAGTAAGCATCTTGAAATAGGGATCACCCCCGCGTGTGCGTGGAAAAGTCTGTCACGCTGGCAGATGACGCTTTTTTACTAGGATCACTCCCGCGTGTGCGGGGAAAAGGCTGCGGTTTTGCCGCCCTTGGAACCGCCCCAGGGATCACCCCCGCGTGTGCGGGGAAAAGCTGAGCGTGTAAATATGCCCAGACGCTTCCGGAGGATCACCCCCGCGTGTGCGGGGAAAAGTTAAAATTCCCTCTTGCCATTATGATACCTCACGGATCACCCCCGCGTGTACGGGGAAAAGCTGTTCCAGTCGCCGCTGTTGCGGTTGCCGCTGGGATCACCCCCGCATGTGCGGGGAAAAGTTCCATCCAGCATCTGACCGCAAGCTTGGGCGAGTTCGAGGTACAAAAAGGTCATCCGGTCCCGCACCTGCGGCAGTGCCTGCAGGTCTGGCCGGATCATGCCCGGCATCTCCGCCATGGTCTTATCCTCCACGCATCACGGTCAGCAGGCCAAGGCCGTAGGCTTTGCCCCGGCCCATGCCCTGACACAGCAGGTTCCGGAACGCCTCGGGGTCCGTCACCTGCAAAATGCCCTCATACGTCACCGCCAGCAGCGACACCGGGCGGGTGCCGCGCTTGGCAAAGTGGTGCCACTGCACCCGGGTCACGGTAAAGGAATCCTCCGTCAGGGCAAAGCCGTGCTTTGCGGCGCGATCCAACAGCCACTGCTTCTGGTACTGTGTCGTGCAGTGTGCGGCCACGGTTCCCCGCGCTGCGGGTTTTTGGGCGTCTTTGCAGCTTTTGGTGGGGTTGGCCGCCAACCGAAACTGCCAGCGGCTGCCCGGTGTGATTCGCGCCAGCAGCGGGTCATAATTCCGGGACTCTGGTGCCGCTCCGGTGCCAAACTGCTCCACAACGCCGGAGAGGTCCGGCATCTCCTCGCTGAGGAGGAGCAGATACAGCTTTTCGCCCAGCCGGTCCAGCCGCCACAACCGACGGCGGCGCTCCCCGGAAAAGGCACTTTCCACCGCGCCATGGAATTTCTGTGGTGCCGCCAGCGCCGTCATGGTGCTGCGGCGGATGGGGTCAAGCTCTACACGGGATAAATACATCTGCACTCCACCTCACAATTCACAGAATGGGTCATGGGCGGTCGGCTCCGGGGCCCCTGCGGGCTGCCGGAGGGAGATCTCCCGGGCCGAGCGGTAACCGTACTGCCGGTGCCGCGGGTCGTAGGAGAGAGGCACATCCCGCTGGGGGACAGCCCCCGGCTCCTGCGGTGCGGCATCCGCCACGATGTGGGTCGGCTTGGGCCCGCCGGGGCAGAGTGCGGGCTCTGCCTGCAAGGCCTCCACAAGGCCCTGCTCCCGCAGGCCCAGGCAGAGCGGCAGAGTGGGCGGGCAGGCACGGCGGCCGAGATACAGCGGAAACACCGGGTGGGTCAGCGCCTCTGCCAGTTCCTGCAGCAAAGCGGTGTCTTCACTTTCCAGGCCCACCAGAAAAACAGCATCTTCGAGGTAATGGCGGTAGGTGACATAGGAGCGGTCTTTCTCCTCGTTGCGGGCCATGTGGAAATCCACCAGCAGCTGGCCCTCCCGCTCCACCCGGACGCCAAAGCGCAGCTGCGCCAGCCGGGTCAATGGCTCGGTCTCATCCCGCCGCAGGCCCAGCGCCGCGGCCAGCAGGCCGATGACACCGCTCTTGGTAGGCTCCCGAGCCGTTTTCCGGGTCTCGAATTTGGAATCCGCGCCCCACGCCTGCAAAGGCGCTGCCAACCGAAGCAACAGTGTTGCCATCATTCCACCTCGTTTCCAGTCAGGTTCTCCTTAACAGCTTCTTCCAGTGCATCCAGCATGGTGTTCAGCGGCTGGGCCGGGGCCAGTGCTTCCAGCCCGGTGCCCACGGTAAAGCTCTTTGCAGGGGCCTCCGCAAAGCTCTGATACAGCTGCTGTGCATAGGCCTGCAACGCGCTCTTGGAGGGCTCCGCGTAGCCCTCCGCGCTCTTCCGCACCGCCCGCTCAAAAGCACCACAGAGGTTCACGGGCTGGTCCTCCCGGATGGTCACATAGACGGCATCCGGCAGAGTGCGGTTGGCAAAGGTGTTCTGCTTGCCCGTGGGCATGGAGCGGATGAACGCCTCACCAAAACTCCTCACCACTTCGGCTGCTTTTTCCGCGCCCAGATGGCGTTCAAGCTCCATCACATTGACGGTTGCATAGCGGTACAGGGTTGCAGAGTTGTACTCCACGGTGTCCAGATGGCCTGCGCCCGCGTTGTCGCTATCCGGACAGTCGTCCACGGCGGTAAAGTAGTCGTATTCGTTCTGCACCGCATGGGTAGAGATGCTGTGGGCCACCTGTGCGGCGGCATCGTAATTCAGCGAAGTTGCCTCAGCCACCATTCTGCCAAACAACACCATATCTACCGAAGGAGCTGCACCCAAAGCATCTTTATACTTTTTGGACTCTGTACAACCCTCAATTCCCAGTTCCGCCAAAGCACTTACTTGCGCCTTACTCAGAAAAATCAGCGTTTTGAGCTTTTTCTCATCTTTCTTCTCGTTAACTTTGAGCCCTGTGTTTTTTACTACTTCCTTTGCCAACTTGGCGGCATCCATGTCCGGGGCAAGGGCGGCGATCTCCTTTTCCACCAGCTCCGTCACCTTTTTGGTGCGCTTGCCCACATCCTCTTCGTCCAGCAGGCTTTCCTCTACAAAGGCCTGCCGCATGGCGTGCTTCCACGCCTGAGAGGAGACCCGGGCGCGGGTCACGCCGCCGTAAATGGCCGTTTTGGGGCTGCCCGTATCGTCCCGATTGATGCAGCTGGGCGGCACAGTCTGCAGCACATGGAAGTCAACATACAAACGCTTTTTCATAAGTCAGTTCTCCTTTTCCTGCGTCTCGGACGATTCGTTCTTCTCGTAGCGGTAGAGATCCTGCCCCCACCGCAGACAGATGTTGGCGGGCAGCTGTGCCAGCTGCGGGGCATCGCACTGCAGCCCGTACAGGTCAACAGCCAACTGCGGGTAATCCAGCGGGATGCTGTCCGGCTTTGCGGCCCGCAGCAGCTGAATCATTCCCCGCAGATGATGGCTGATCTCGGTAATTTCTTCGGCGGTAGCCAGCGCGTTGAACCGCCGCAGAATGCTGCTCTCGGTCCAGTCCTGCCCACTGGCCACGGTCTGCTCCGCCAGCCTGCGCACGGCCCGGCCCAGCGTGCAGCCGAGCTGGCTCACGCACACAGTATCGTTGCTCTGCTGGTGCAGGGCATACAGGGTCAGTGCCAGATAGACCGCCCACTCTTCATGGGAGGGGCCATTTGTGCCGTAAAAGCTCGCAGGCATCCCCTGCAAAAGGCCGCCCCACAGGTCTGGAAGTTCCCCGGGTGCATGTCCGATGCCCCGTCGCAGCTTTGCCAGCTCTGCACGCCGCTGGTTCTCCGGCAGACCCCAGAGCCATTGAATCTTGCCGTCCACATAGCCCCTGATGGCCTGTGTGCGGCTCTCGTTTTTCTCACTCATGCCGTTCCTCCCTCATCGTTTGTTTTCGGGTAAAGTTTGTACAGCCCCGCCCGGAAGCGGTTATAAGCTTTGGGAGCCGTGTACAGCTCCATCCGTTCGGTCTTTTTCCCGGCGTCCAGCTTGACCCGGTGCCCTACCAGCGCGGCGCTGCCAGCCTCCAGCACCATCTGCTGGCCCAGCTGCTCTGCAATGCCGCGGGCGATCACCTGCCAGCGGGCTGTGGTTTCGGTCATGTCGTCTTCTTCCGGGTCGATGCTCCGCAGCCACTGTCGGAACGGCTGGTCTACTGCAAAATAGAACTGGGAACGGGCCGGGGCGCTGGCATTTCCGTTTTTATCGCCTGCGGCAGTGGCAATATCCTGCGCCAAGTGCCCCACCAGAGAGGCTGCCTGCTCGCACCGGCTAATTTCCTCGGTGATGCGGTTCTGCCAACCATAGCCCAGCTCATTTAACAGAGAAAGGCTCATTGCAATCTGGTCTGCATAGACCCCTTTCATGGATGCACTTTGCGCTCCATATTCAACACCAACAGCACATATTTGCAGGATTTCTTTTTTCTTTAAAAAACTACATCTTTGTAAATAACCATTCCACTGCACCACGCCCGGAATATGCTTTCCGTCACCTATAATCGAGGAAAATTCCCGCCAGAGCATTTTCTCCATATCGTGTTTTTGCGGGAGATAGCATTCTGGACTCTCTTTCGTTTGCTTCCGGAGTCCCCATAGTGTCATGGGTTCTGCAAATGCGTTTTTCTTATCAAAGAAATCTCCACCCAACAATGTATACCGGACCACTTTTTCATTTTCTCGTTCCAACCATATCCGTCGGCACTGCATTGTTAGAAGTTCTGCATAATTACCTGGGCAGACGATTTCCGTCCGCTCTTCGCTTCTTGGTTCTTCCAGTTCCCAATTGGGTCTTCCTTTTTCCCAAAGCTCTGCCCTGTCGTTTAAAAACATCAGATTTCGCATCAGTGTTTCAAACAGATTTACACCTTTCACATATACAAGACCCAGTTGCCCCAGCCATCCCGGGCTCATGCTGGGTCTATCCTTTGCTTTTTTCTTTGCGGCTGCATCGTCATAGTTATTGAGAAATACCAGCCACCTTGCTGCTTGTGCATATGTCAGTGCATTCTTTTCCACACCAGCATAAGATGCAAACATATTGTTTTTGTTTTCGCTTTCAAACACTTCTCCGTTTAATTTTCCGCCTTTAAATGGGCTTCCAATTTTTGCCTCCGGCACCTGCCAGAATGGCCGCTCCGGGTGGAAGAGCCAGAAGCGGTCTTTCCACTGCTCCAGATAGTCCCGGATGGGCTGCTCCGGGAAACGTTTCAGTTCCCACAGCGCTCCCCAGCGCTCCAGAGCGGTTTCTTCGTCTTCCAGCGGCTCCGGCTCCCCCACTTCGTTCACGCGGGAAAAGACCGTAAACAACACCGCCAGCAGCAGCCGCAGCATGGCCGCGTCCTGGGTGGGCATCTCCCCTGCCAGGTCCATGTACTCCTGCGCATGGACCAGTGCATCCGTCAGAGAAACTTCCTGCACGGTATTGTCCGGCAGACGGACACGGACCCAGGGTTCCGTTAACAGGTTAAACTCAATTTCCTGCATCAGCTTCCTCCTTTTCATAAATCAGACCATTCTCACGGTCATAATGGAGCGTCATCCCCGCCAGATGGGCCGTCAGCGTTTCATCCAGCAGTAGCACCAGCTCCCCGCGCAGCATCGGGGAGAGCTGCCATTGGGCCAGCAGACGGCGGTTGTCCGCTTCCAGCTCGTCAATGACGCGTTTCACGTTCCATTCCTTGCCAAACACTGCCGGGAGCCGCAGTTTCTGCCGCGCGATCTTCAGCGCCTCCTCCGGCTGCGGCGGGCAGTCGGACGCTACCGTCCGGCCTCCTTCCTGCCACGGCAGGAAATGGATGCTGCCATCCCGCCCCTGCACCATGACCAGCACCTCAACAGACGGGTCGCCGTCACGGACAGCCGCCCGGGCCGCCGGGTCAGAACAGGCACCCTCGTCTGCCATCCAGCCGTCCAGCGTATTGAGCCGGGGGAATTTTTTATACACCTTCGGGTGATGCACCAGATAAGCCTCTGCCCGGTCCTTTCGCTTTCCCTGTTCCAGTTCATAGTTATGGCACAGCTTCTCACTGGCGGCATCTTCGGGCAGTTTGTCCTCCGCCGCCCAGCCATACACCTGCTGTACCAGCGGGGAGATCTCTTCCGGCAGGCGGATGGTCTGAGGCAGCAGTTCCCGTGTCCGCCAGAGCAGCCACTTGCCGTAGACTGCCGCACTGCCCTCATCAAAGGCATCCTCTCCGGTATCCAGCACCGCGCAGACGGCTGCCTGCATCGGCTGTGGGCGGCAGCGCCAGGTGTGGCGGTGCAGACGGCCAATGCGCTGTAGCAGCAGGTCCATCGGGCAAAGTTCCGTCACCATAACGTCAAAATCAATGTCCAACGACTGTTCGAGCACCTGCGTGCCCACCACAATGAGTCCATCCCGCCGGACCGGAGTCGAGTGCTTGCCGATCCGCTCCATGAGCTCCTGCTCCCGCGCGGCGCGGTCCGGCATCAGGAATTGTGCGTGGAACACCTGCACTTCTTTTTCCGGCAGAGCTTCCCGCAGCATCCGGGCCACGGCCTGTGCCTTTTTAACGGTGTTGACGATGACACCCCCACAGCCGCCCGCCTGCATCTTTTCGCGCAGGAAGCCGGGCAGGCCATCTTCCGTCAGCGGAACCGTCTGTACCGTCCGGCTGGGCGTATCCAGCGGAATGGTCGTCTGGCGGACTTCCTCCCCATCCGTCCAGGTCAGGAGCGGATAGCCGCAGCTGGTCTTCCACGGTGCATCCGGTGCGGGGGTCCGCTTCTGCTGGTAGGCTTCCACCAGCTCTGCCCGCCGCCGGGCCGGCAGCGTGGCTGAAAGCAAGATCACCGGCACCCGATACCAGCCCAGCCATTCCAGCGCCCGGTCAAGGTAGCGGTTCATGTAGGCATCATAGGCATGGCACTCGTCGATGATCACCACCTTGCCCGCAAGGCCGAGGTGGCGCAGCATCACATGCTTTTGTTTGAGCGCCGCCATGAGCAGCTGGTCCACCGTGCCAATGACAAAGCAGGCCAGCAGCGCCTGCTTGCTGCCCCGGAACCACTGGTGCACCTGCACCCGGTGCTCGTTTGTCTCGGAATCGTCCCAGTCGTCTTCTACCTGAACGGTCTGTTCCTGTAAGCGGATATACTCTTCGTTCAGCTCTGCCATGCCGTGGGCCAGCCGGATGCACTTTAGCAGCCTGTCCGGCTGGTTGTCCGCCCACTGCACCAGCCGCCCCAAAATTCCGTTTGCCGTTGCCTGCGTAGGCAAGCCAAAGAAGATTCCACCCGCGCCAAACCGCGCCGCCAGAATTTCCGCGGCTGCCAGCGCAGCCTCCGTCTTGCCTACACCCATCTGGGCCTCTAAAATCAAAATTCCCGGGGCGCTCACACTGTTGGCTGCTGCCACGGCAGCAGCCTGTACCGCGTTGGGTGGGAATCCAAAACGCGCTTTGAACTCCTCTTCGTCCACAATAGAAGTCTGCGCCTCCCAGGGTGCCGTCAGGTCTTTCTCATCCCATTTATTCCAGGCCCGTTCCGCACGCTCCGGATAAGCCACTTCGTTCCCCAGTTCTTCTACCGGGATCAACGGAAAATACTCGGTATTGCTGGCGATCCAGTCCGCCATGATAAGCAGTCCTGTCAGCAGAATTTCTGTAGGCGGAGTCAAGTCCGGCAGCTCTGCCGGGTCGTCGTAGCCGCAATCTTTCAGCGCTGTCTCAAACAACTCATCCCAGCAGCTTTCCCAAAATGCCTTTTCTCCTTTGGGGTAGTAGTTGCATGTCCAGCTCACCAGCTGAGCTTCCACTTCTTCCTGCTCCTGCGGCTTGCCGTGGTGGGCCCCCGCAATGGAGGCGATTCCTGGCGGACACTTCAGCTCTATCAGAATCGCTTCGCTCGCCCGGGCATGAGGTGTTTTCTTCCGATCCTGCTCCGGGCAGGTCAAGGTGGTAAAGCGCTCAATTCGCTGCTTTGCCTCTGGCAGCAGCGGCATCAGGACACTCTGAAAGGCAACAACGCTCTTACCAAGATCATGTGTCCAGCCCAAAAAGCGTGCCAGCGCGATCAGGGCTTCTTCGTCCAGATCGGTTGCTTTCTTCACGCTTTCCGGCAGCCACTTCCGCACCAGCAATTCCATGATCTCTGCCGTATCCCGCAGATGCATCCAGAGCGGCAGCCAGAGGCTCGTATTATTCGGATCGGTTTTGCCCGCCAGAAGCTTTGAATGGGTCAGTTTCATGCCGCGCCTCCTGTTCGTCCGGTGTGTGTTATTTTCCGAGATAGATATAGCATTGTGCTTGTACTATAAGATGGACTTTTGCAATTTTAAAGCATTTTTTCTTTATTTTTTCAAAGCTAGCACCGATTCCCCACTCTTGTCAATTATTTTTCATGGTTTTGTAGGGAAGCACAAAGTTTCTACTCGCTTTTTGTGCACAAAAAAACGCCCCAGCTTCCTGTTACGGAAACCGGGGCGGTTCATTATGCTTTATTCGTGCTTTCTCAAGCCCTCACGCAATTACTTGCGGGGATTCTTGATAGCAGCCTGGGCGGGTGCCAAAATTGCAGAGCGTTCGCAACAGTGATATGCCGTTTCTTTAACACGCTGTATCTCCAAAGAACGGCTTCACTGTACTAAGAGAAACTCCGTTACGCTTTGCTTTTTCCCGTTCATAAGTCACACGGGTAACTTCCTCAATAAAAGCTCGGACTTCCGGCGTTGCTGTTGACCATGTGACATTAAAGCGTCTGCAAATTTGATAAAATGTGCGATAAAATGTCTCTCGCTCTGCATCACGCTGAAAATATTCTTTTGCACTCATCAAACACACCTCATTTCAAGTAAGTTACAAAAATGTTCATTGCCGCCTCACCAGAAAGTTCATAACGCGGTGCTCCACCAAAACTCGGCAATGGACAAGCTCCATAGTCCCGGACATAATGCTCTGCCAGCTCCGGAACCTTTGCCTCGAACGTGACCGTCCCGCCGCATTCATGGTCAATCGACAGCTTGATTCCGTACGCAATCAACACCCGGCCAATGCCCTGATACTTTTTAGAATGCCCGACAATTGTCGGATTGCTTTCCGGCTGGCTCTCAATGTAGGTAATATGGACCATCACGTCATTTTCCAATATTTCGTATGCAGCCAGCGCAACCAATTCGCCACTACTCGTCTTTAAGGCATACTTTTCAAAGGCATCATCCTGAATATAATCTGACAACCAGCTTGTTTGCCAGACGGGTTCTTTTTCAGTCTGTACCGCATTTTCAACTGGTGTAGACTGAAGGACAGAACGCCGGTCTTTGGCTACCAGTGCAATATGCGAACCGTCAACCCGACCCGTTCCTTTGTTCTGGAGCACAACATGACCCAGCAGCTCAGTTGTGATGCCATTTCCATCCCGGAGTGGAAGCTGGAACTGATGGCGAAGAAGATCTTTGAAAAGGCCTGGGGCAATCAGAACAAAGCCATCCTTCGTGCCTGCAAGATGATCGAAAGCTGCCAGAGCGGGAAAGCTACTGTACGAATGTCCGCTGCGCCGATTCAGGGCAAGATTGAAAAAATCAAAAAGCGCAAGTTGAACTACGCTGCCATGCGTGCAGACGGCGAACTGCCACGAGACGAATACCTACGTTTAAACAATCACTTGATTCAGATCATGTAGCCATACTGGTATCTCGCTATAATCTTTTACCCACAGAACGCTGATTCCAATACGATAAAAATGATTTTCAATTTGAAGCCGATCTTTTGATGTCAGTTGTTTTGTTGTTGTGTAACCAAACGCATCTGTACTTTTATATGTCATAGTAAAAATCGCATAATGTTTTGGCGGATTATATGCGGTAATTTCCAAAAGTCTTCGGATGTTCGGATCACTTAAACTGCACCCAATAAATAAACATGTATTTTCTCTAAAGAAGGAAAGTTGACTTGCAATCGGCCAACTATAGGGCTGATTATAAAGCATATTATAGTCGGCCTCCGTCAAACAAATCGATCTCATGTGAAGCATATCCAGTTGATTTCTCGTTGCGACTTTCGGCAAAAAGCCATGTACATGATACAATCGCAGACTTTGATTTGGTTGTCCATTCATGCCATAAAAGTCTGCACTATCCCGTCCGTTTGAATATCTTACCTTTGTTGTAAATATAGAGCAACATTTTATATCAAGAAAAGCCAAATACTGTTCAAGGAAGTCATCATAATTATAACTTAAGATCCTAAAATTTTGATCTTTTTGGCATCTTTGGGCTAATCGCGCAATTTCTCCCAGCTCGGTATTCATGTCCAAATCCCGTGCTGCATCATATAAGCTTTTATGAATCTGCCAAGCAAAGGTTTTCTCGCTTGCCCAGATATCCTTGCATAATTGAGCCGTTGGTAAGGCTACTTCCCCCAACTTCTTCAAAAACTGCCTTGGAATCATCCAAAAGATGCTTTTCTTCTATTTCTTTTTGAAAATCTTTCAGCAACTCATCCCAAGTCTTTGCGCCCTGTTCCTTTGAAACACCTGCACCTAGTACGATTGCAAAGCCATTTTGCTCTTTAATGCAAGTGCGTATTGCATTCGTGTAGATTTCATTGTTTTTCAAATACAAATCTTCGCTGTACAGCTTTTCAAAAAGCTGTATTTTCTCCTTATCACTCGCAATTCTTTTACAATCAATGCCTAATGAACATGCATGGCTATATTCAGTTGGATACTCTTCAATCCAATTGTTTATGACTGTCAAGTCCCACACTACAAAATTTGGATTTTCAAATTGAAACTCGGCATTTAAAACAAAAATAACTGTTGCATCATAGTTTTTTCTATAGTCATCAGCCAAACTTTTGATTCGTTTTGCTATCGGTGTACGGCTATCTATAAACTCGAAAATCACCAGATTTTGATATCCGGAAAATCCTTCTGGTGCAAGTGCATCAAAACGATTTGAAAATTTTTCTTTCTCCCCATTTTCAGATAATTTGTATTCAAAATAGAGCGGTTTGTTTTCTTCCAACGATTTTTTCTTCAAGACCGCCTTAACAAACGATAAAAATTCATCTCTTGATAATTTACCATTCTGCTCTTTCATGAAGTCCACCCATTTTCAACAAAGTGATTTTCACACAGAGTTCCTCTATAGATATGAAGTAATCTATCTTCAAAAATTTTTTAGTCCTCCTATCAGCTCACCAAGTTACTTTTGCTGTATCGGAGAAAAGATAAAGTTGCAGTATTGTTTTCCCAATTGGGTCATTTTAACCCCTTCCACCAAATGATATCGTACCAACTCAGATCCGATTTCCATTAAATAGTCACTTTGCGATGGAAAAACTTTCATTAAGTTTCCTATCGCAAGAAAATTGTCTTTTTGTTCTGATTGATCGAACCCGGTATAAATCAAATATAAATAATTTATAGCATCGGACGAAAGTCTTTCCGTTACGGAAAGAAAGAAATCATTTTTATTGCAGTTCCAAAAAGCATCAACTGTATTTATCAATATATTTTTGTATAAAATTCTTTTTTCTTCTATATGGTTACATATCACTTCATGAATCACTTTAACAAACATAGAATAAAATTGTGGCGTCTCAAATCGGCTATAGTCTATTTTCTTTTTCAAAGTTGCAATGTCTTTCTCTAGCGATTTCATAAATGTTGAATAACGCACACTCACTTGTTCCGGAACACTTTTATCTATAATATATGACAAAGGTCCGCCGATATATGGCAACGAAGCAAGTGCACCAATACTAATATTCCGCAGGCAATCAGCTTTCTCCATCCATACCGCCTTCTTTAGGTGAAAAAATATAAGTCAAAAATTCCCTTCCCAAATCGCTCAAAAAGAGGCCTTTTCTTCCCATCCTCTTTTGCATTTGCTGACTTGCTATTATCAATCGATACCGTTGGCAATCGGTTATCAACGCCCTCATATACTCCATATCTTCTATACCATAGACTTTCGATATAATTTTATAGATGTCTCTTTTTTCTATATCGCCATCTAGCATTTTCAGCTCACCTTTAACATCCAGTATATAGAATATATGCAAAATCATTATTTCATCCGGAACTAATGATATCACTAACTTCGCAAAAAAGTCTATCTTGTTAAATTCTTGAGGTTCAAGGACAATATGTATTGTCAAATTTCTGAACGCTGTAATTTTTTCACTTCTATATTCTTCCATAGATTCCTTGAGCAATCTTGTAAAGATGCTATAGAACTCCGGTGTGTCCAGATTAAAATCATCTACTTTTTCTTCAATTTCTTTCAAATCAGCCTCAATCTTCTTTATAAACTCATTTCTTCTTTTTTCTGCTTCTGATGGAATATATTTATCGAGAAGAAATGAAATCGTACCACCTATATATGGAACCGTGGAGGTCAACGCAATCAAGCTGTTTCGTATTAAATCTTTTTTGTCTGTGCCTTCCATCAAACATTCTCTCCTATGCAAGAAAAAACAGATGTTTTCAACTATTAGAAAATCTCGTAATCTGGCTCCAATGCCGGTTTTATAGCCGCATCTATAATTCCGTCAATGCGACGACAAATCGAATCATTATCATTGGCCAATAAGTGTTATTATAAAGCATCTCCTTTTATCTGTTCTTTGCTCTGGCATTTTTACATTTTCCCCTCCATTACAGAAACCAAGAGCTTTTATCTTCTTTATCCTATCAGATTTTATTTCCGGGGAGACTTAATCGCAGCCTGGGCGGGTGCCAAAATTACAGAGCGTTTTGGAATCACATATACCGACTTATATTCGTTTCTATGGCTTCGTATCATCGTACATAGTAGTGTCGCTTTAGCCACATTGCTATTCCATCAAGACCCGGATACACTGTTCTCTCATTTATATTGCACTGATCAAGCATATCCCTAATGTGCCATTTAATAGACTTATCTAGTATATACTTTACCGTATTGCATGTATTCTTTTCAAAAAAATCTTCCAAATTCACGATTTCTCTAGGAAGAATTGAAAAATAGGAGTATTGATTGATGATTCTTTGGTCACTTGAAAAAGGTTCCAAAAGAACCATGCTGTCAGACTTCATTGCATCATCGTACTCACTTGTATTTTTTGCAACCGTTTTCAACATTTCCGTTGTAAAAAGCTTTGCATGTTCCTTGTCTAGCAACTCTTTATAATTTTCCGGCAATAATTCATTCAACTCGTCAATATCTATCTTCCATACAACTGCATCATGTGCTTCCATTGCAGTAAAATCCTCCCCACTTGTTGCAAAATGCAATGCAATCAATGGTGAGTAGCTCCAATCCATCAAACGAGTCGGTAGACCATGATGTTGTCCAGCAATCATTCTTTCCCAACAAGAGTCATGATTTGCTGTCGGAAGTGCATACTTATAAAAATTTCGAAGAATACTCGTTTCTAATTCGGTAGATTTTTCTTTGCAATTTCGATAAAGACTCGTTTGCAAAGTATATGTATCGTTTGGAAGGCCTCGAAAAAGCGCAGGCGATCTATAGTGCATCAGCTTGTCATCATATTGAGTTTCCAACACAACTTGTTCAACATCTTGAATCGAAGCGATTTTAATTTTTGTAACCGACATAGTTTATTAACCACCTAGTTCTATACTCGTTGAACCATCACATTTTTTACTCTTCCAAATCCGCTAGCCTCTACCGCATTACTTAGCCATTGCTGAATAATTTCTCCCGGCAGTAAATCATTTCCTCTAAAATCAATTTTAATAGCGTTTGGCAAAAATCTCAGTCTCATCATCTGTAGCGGAAGCGGTGCAGAAATCAACTTATCCCTTAGTGATTCCTTTTTTCCTTCGTCTACTACATCTGGATCAAGGGACTCCAATATAACACGACACTGGTATCGATATTCTCTTTCGGAATCAAGCACTTCAATTTGAGTTCTCTCTGTCATTTTTTCTAATTGATCCAACTTCTTTAAGATGTGCATCAGAATTTCGTCTGTAGAACCTTGAGTCAAATTTCCCTTTGGGGAAGATTTCACAATCGACAAAACCTCCGCATCTGCATCTATCTCATGAATTATATCATGAATTGGGCTTCCTTTCTTAGATATATCTAAGTTAGCCACATATTTTCTGATAGCCGCTTTTAAGTCCAGGCTTCCTTTAGGATCATTGATATAAAAAATCGTCCGCTCCGGCATGACATCAAATGGAAGACTCGTTCCCTTTTCTGCAATCGTAAGTACAGGTTTTCCCAAACAGTACCGAACTGCCAATTCATACATTACATTCGGATTGTTTCCCGTTAAATTAGCAATAGCAAGCTCATCTTGATAGATTTCCTTTATGATTTGCTTTGTTATTGTTCCTGTCTCTGTGATTTTATGAGCTGCCACAACCTCATAATCCGGCTCCAATGCCGGTTTTATAGCCGCATCTATGATTCCATCAATGTGACGACGAATCGAATCATTATCATTGCCGATAGGTGTTATTATAAAGCATCTCTTTTTATCTGTTCTTTGCTCCGGCATTTTTATATTCTCCTCTCCAAACCCGACTATCTTTTCACTCAATAATGCTTTACTTCAACTTTACTTTTGCCATCTGACTTAAAATTGCATTCTTTGCGCCATCACTCAAATAGGCCTCATTTAGCGTTTTCTTAGTATAATTCAGATAAGTTCCAGCCGTTTTCTCTGTCAGAAGTGCAGTAAAGTAACGTTCCCAGCTGAAATAGTCTTTGCCATCGATGTAGTCAGACGGTGTCTGCAATATCTGTGCAACCTCCGTATCTTTCAGGATTCCAGAAGAAAGTATCAGCCATTCAAAGGATTCCGGCAAATATAGCACTAGATTTTCTCTTGTCTGCACCAACTGCAACACTCTATCCATTTCCGGGCCAAAGGTAGCGCCATCTGCAATTACCAAGATTTTTTCATCTCTATGAGCTTTCAAATAGGAAAACACATTTGACTTTCCGTTTGCAGTGTCACACTGCGTTTGATGCTCTGCGCAGACCGCATCAAAGAATTGATAACCCGAATTGCTGTCCTCAGTCAAGATCTTCTCCGGCTTAATATTCTCAGTCGTACTATCCGGGTAAATTCGATAGAACGAATGATA
>OIXA01002391.1_pt1 | contig 21703 bp, 24 predicted proteins | sample 1587721 | NCBI WGS metagenome assembly OIXA01 (sample SAMEA3888900, study PRJEB22519) | human gut metagenome | biome: human gut; feature: human-associated habitat; material: faeces | place: Denmark | collected 2013 | reverse complement strand
CTGAAATCCTCTTACTATTTTCAAATGCCAGCACCACACTACTCCAGGCAAGACTTTTACTTTTCTCTCTACGATCTATCAGCAGCTCTCTGTTATACTCTCCGTTCTTACCGACCTTTAATTTATATCGGAATGGTAATCCTGTTGCCGTTTTAAATGGATACTCCTGAAATGCAATAACAGCCTGCCACAGATTTTCCTTTGATGGTATTTCCTGTAAAAGCCGAACCTGTTCTTGTCTATTCTTATATGTCCGGCATCGCTCCGCATTTAGACTTATCTCTGCTGCATTATAAATTCCCTTTGTGTAGGGCAGATAGGAATGAACCGATGCTCTGGAAAGACCTGTGAGTTTCATAATCTCCGGAATCTCTTTTCCTGACTGATGCAGATCATTGATTTCTGTACATATATCTGATGTGAATCTAGATATTTTCCCACTTTAAATTTATATGTTAATTTGTTATTTAAAACAGAGGATATTCCGCCGTCATATGCCATGAAATATCCCCTGCTTTATACTTTTTATTATTCTATATTCTCTCTTTATTAACTCAATTTGAATATATAGACGGCTATTCTCTTTTTTGCTAATTGCTCTTTCCGCTAAATAATATGATATCCATGCTGCCGCAATCGGTACAACCACCCCTACTAACAAATTATTTAGTGGAAGACTTTTTACTAAATTCATTACTTTTTCTATGACTATTCGCTTATGTACTGTTTATCGAGTTTTACGACTTCTTCGAAGTCTGTGATGTTGCTTCGTCCGCTTACCTGCCACATTCCGGTAAGTCCCGGCTTGGTTGCGAGGCGGGCACGGTGATGAAGTTCGTATTTATCCCATTCGTCTACTGTTGGCGGGCGGGTACCGACTAAGGACATATCGCCTCCTTATGTCAACTCAGAAACAACTTTTTATACAAAAAAAGAGCTTCTGATCAATTCTCAGAAGCTCCGCTTATTTTTTTCCATATTTATCCATTTATTTTCTATCAAACATATTTTCCTATTATTTATCTTCTAGTACTTCGTGCATAAAATTATACAATACGTCTGGATAACAATATTTCTCTTCAAGGTAATTTTCTACCAATAGCTTTAATTTTTCCATCTCTTCCTGCATCATTTCTGTGTATCCTAGCAAACTATTAAGGGGTAATACGCTATTGATTTTTACCATCAACCCTATAGTATTATCTAAAGGAGATGCTACTTGTGAATCTTCATGATAAATTTCAAATAAAAAAACAAAACCTTCCCCTGATTGCAAAAAATAAGACTTTGATTCTTTTATAGAATTTGTCGCATAATCAAAATCGCCTCGTCCATTTTCCAATTCTTCCAAAATATCCCTTCTATTTTTAAAAGAAGAAAACGGTTTCCAATCCAATTTTCCCTCTCTTGTTTTTTCTATTAAACCCTCAACAAAACCTTCCACTTGATCTCCCATCATAATGCATATTCTCCCTTTCTCAATATATTCAAAATATCTGAAACTATTACATCAAATTTTTGAGAAGCTTCCCAGTTATCTTTTTTCTGTCCATTTAACTCTTTTGATATTTCCATCAATTCTCTACGTTTTTCATTAATGAAATCTATATCCTTTTCCGATATGATTCTGCCATATCCTCTTAAGTCATTAAGGCTAGCCAATACATCATTACATAAGGAATATGTTATAACTCCCTCTTCTGCTGCAACCTTTCTTTTTAATTCTAATCTTTTTATACAGCCTTCTTTATACTTATTAAAGCGATCCTTATCTACAGCTTTTGCTTCCGCTTCCTTTATATCTCTTTCAATTCTCTTAGCAGACCGCATTGTCTTTATCGTTATAATCAGGCTAATTATTCCTACTATTAATGAGACAATTCCTATTGTATTGCCTATTAAAGAAGATTTCAATATTTCTATCAAATTTTACTTACCTCTCTTCGCATCCTACATAAGTAAAAATTCATCTTCATCTGATGTTTCAACTGTATATGTATGTCTAGTTTGTGACATTAATATATTACTATTTTTCGAAAGTTCCTCAGATAAGCGAAATTCATCTGGATCGGATGTTTCAATCGTATTTGTTTCGTACAATGTAGGTCCATATAACTGAAATTCATCTGGATCTGACTCTTCTACTGCATGAGTAAGATAAGTCGGATTTCCCATTACAAATGCGTCTGGATCTGAAGCTTCAGTTGATTTTGTAAACAAGGTTGGTCCTGATAGCTTAAATTCGTCGGGATCTGACATCTCAACATTTTCAGTTAATACAGTAGGTCCTTCTGATTGCAACATAAATTCATCTGGATCTGATATTTCCATTGTGGCTGTGTTAAGAGTTGGATTACTTGTCATTTCCATTCCAATAGTATTTGTATATTCACTTAATATATGTTTTCTTAAATTTTCTTTCATAATTATTTCTCCAAAATTATTTTAATCTGATTTTTCTGTAACGTATTATCTGACATCCATATAATTTTCTGATTTTGAAATTCATTTAATTTATTGGCAACATCAGCATCGCTAACCTTATTATACAAAACAACTACTTGCGAATACTTATCTGTTTGAAGCTTTGCAAGTATTAAATACCAATCTGCTGCTGACTTGTCGTATGTACTCTCTATTAAATTTACATCTAACGTATATACGTTATCTTCACCGGAAGGAACAATTACACTTTTTTTACTGAACGGTAAAAATACAGAAAAAATAATTGTCAATATAATAACTGTTATTATCCATATCTTTGTGTTCATCACAAATGAAACATACATATCTGCTTTTCGTTTAGACTGTTGCCAATCATAATAAATTTGCCAGGTTTGCTCTTTTTGTTTTTCAGTACTTTTCTTCAAATCTCCAAATGTACTTGCCATAAAACCTCTAACATTAATTGCTTGAAATATCCATGCACATAAATTTATATTTGCATAAATTAACCAAACAACAATAAATATACCAAACAAATTTAATGAAAAAATCGTATCCCAATTTACTAAGGCAATCGCAATTGGTATCACAGTAACTATAATAGTTGTAAAAGCATTTATTTTATTATAACTAACGTCCACTCTTGACTGTTCATCAGATAAATGCCTTAATAACGCTTCTTTTTCAATATCTTTATCTATATCTGTAGATAATTCATCATAATGTTTTGTATAACCTATCTTCAATTGATTTGCTTTCACAGTTGTCAAATTAAAAGCATCCATATCCGAAAGTTTTTTTATTCTAAACCAGATCATCTTCTTTCCTGGTTGTTTAATAGGAAATGAAAAAAACTGTATTTTTTTCTCTCCAAACAAAATGCTTATTATACTAAAATAATATTCATGTTGAGTAGCACCTTTATTTGCTGCTAAAAAACTTAAATCATCCGTCAATGCAAATATCGGAATATATGCCCATATAAACAAAAATAATCTTTTTATCCACATATTCTTTCCTTACTTAATAAGATTATCTAGTATCTTTTTAGAAATATCAAGGTTAAGACTTTGCTCCAACCATAACCATTGACCGTTCGGATTCACCTCAAGAAATACCCATTTATCTTCTGGTGTTACAATGAAATCAAATGCACCGAATATCAAATTAAAATCATCCATCATCTGATAACATTTTTTTATAATATCCTCCGGGCAAATAATTAATGTATATCTATGATTTTGATAATCCAATCTCCAGTCAATTTTATTTTTTGTATCAATCCTCACAGCATATACTTCTCTAGCTATAATTGTAAGGCGAACCTCATATTGCTTTCTAATATATTGTTGCAAATATATCGGGGTTAAGCTAATATCTTCTTTAATTCCTTTAAACATATTTGTTTGATATAATTCCCAACCATTCTTACCATATGTTTTCCCAGTAGTCAACGGTTTTATTATAGACATCAGCTGTGTATATTCACCACCTTTCTCCTCATCATTTCCAATATATGACTTGGGAATACTCCAACCATACTTACTTGCATAAATCATTTGATATACTTTATTTTCAGTTTTTCGAAGAATCGAAGGTTTTGTAATTACCCTTCCAGGAAAAGAATCAACTATACCATTAATAATTGAAATTATATCTCTCTGAATTAATAAATGATACTGAGAATCATACATTCTTAAATCCGGGAGCATTGGTTTTCTATAGTATATTGAATATATACTTTCGGAATCTATTGTTGAATATTTATCAGAGATGCTCCAACCACTATTACCTATACAAAATCTATATTCTGAAAATTTATCAACATCAACTCGAAAAAAATCTACTATTTCAGAATATTTTTTCATGATATATGATACTGTTTCATCTACAGAACTTGTAATTATCAATATCTTTTTTAATTCCATAGATTATACCCCCATTCTAAGGTATCAATTATAAATTATTTATTTTATATTACCATACAGAGGATATTTCAGCAATAAGTCGTAAATGTTTTTCTTTACTCCTTCAATTCACGTTTTTTAATCCAAAAACTACCATTTTCTGTTCTTCCAGATACTCCCCTTTAAAAGAATACGTCTTTTCCGGATTTAGTCCCCATCCGATGAGTGTCTCGTACACGAATTGCTTACTGTGTATCTTAAAACTTCTATGTAATTCCAGAAATCCATCAGGTACACGGACAGACATAGTATCCTTGCCATCACAAGCTATTACTGCAAGTGATTTTTCTTTCATATTTCTGAGCAGGCATATATGCGAAGGATTTCCCAGTGCTGCAATTACACCCACACCGATGTTAATGGAATCCCATTTGCCCTGTAATGCCAAGGTTGGTACTGGTATTTTCTTCGTTATTTCCATTATCATCGACTCCTTCTTCTATATTTACATTGCTTTGTGGTTGATTTTCTATACGATAATCAGGCACAGTTGCTTCCATAGGTGCTTCTGTACCTTCTGTATTGTTTCCTATTGAATTTTCATGTTCCGGCTGTTGTTCCTTGTTGTAGTTTCCGAAATCTTCAAAAAGATTTAACTGCCGGTATTGTTCATATTCTGTATATGACCGACCAATACGGTTTTTATAGGCATCCGGATAATATTTAACCTGACGTTTTTTTGTTTCTCCTGTAACCGGATCAACAAATTCTTCTTTCTTTGGTGCAAACATGATTGCTTCTTCCATTTCAAAGACAAGGATCAGTCCACGATCAGAAGCTGCTACACGACCAAGCACTTTATATCTGCACTCACGGTTCCACCCCATTAAATGATATAGATTTTCTACAAAATCTACGGATGTGATATTCTTATTCACCCATTTGCCCTGTTTGTTGACTCTGGCCCATTCTACAGATGCACTTTCTTCCTCTGCACAAGGTACAACAGCCAGCCTCTTTTTTCCCGTATTTACGACTGTGAGAACATGTTTTACTCCCTCAAATAACCGGATTGCTGCCATATTAAAGGTCAGCTGTCCATATTTAATACTTACTGCTGGTTTCTTCAACATGGAAAACTGTGTTCTTGGTGGCAGTTCATATCCTTCAAAGCTCTCATATTGTAGTTCCTCATTCTTTTCCATACGGGAACGTACAAGTTCTTGTATCAGTTCAAACTCTCTTGCTGTAAAACTTTGTCCTTCCTGATTATTTGGTCTGTTATCTGTGGTTTCTCCCATATTCTCACCCCTTACATGGTCATCAGAAGTTCTTCTAATTCATTCACGATTTCCTGCCTGGACGGTATATGTCCTATGACTGGATTTTCTACTACAACTCCTGTTTCCTCTATATCTTCTTCTGTTATGGCATTAATCATGCTGTCCCTCTGTTCCCGGATAAAATAATTAATGCCTATCCTTCGTTTCATCCATTCTTCCGGATAAGCACATATAATACCATTGTTTTCTGGTTTGTTTTCCTGCCCTGTATCTGTTTTGTACTTTACAAATCCAAAAGGCTGGTTACTTTCTTTTTCTACATCGGGATGATTTTTATACTTTTTACCAACAATAATCTGTGGTTCATCCAATGAAAACACAAGTATTTTTGACATTCCTCTTTCTTTTGTAATACCACGGAATTTAAAGCTAAATTCTTTTTTCCAATGTAAACTCTCATAAATCGCTGTAGAAAATGCCCTCGACGAAATAGATGAGACAAGCTTTCCATCTTCTTTTTCCCATTCAAGACAGTTTGGGTTATCTGGTGTTGTCTGCCGGATAATGATTGTCTGGATAATTGGATGATACAATATCTCCACCCATCTGCAATAATTCAGTTTTTCATGGCAAGCCTTACTGAATTTTATCCTTCTTCTACCTACAGTCAATGCAGGAAGGCTCTTATTTAGAAAATAAATTCCGTGTGGAACCTGATACCCGGATAATGCCATGGAAACAACTTTTCCCTGTTCCTCACCTGACCATATCCGGATCTTATGATTCAGTTCTTCTAATTCTTCCTCTTCATATACCTCTTGGCAAATCTCCAGTAAAGCACTGCCATCTATTCCGCCCCAGCCTGGACAGATAGAAACAAAACCTTTTAAATTTCCTTTGTGGATCACCGAAAAATCTGGAACACCCTCTGTCATTTTTCTGGAACTTTTCTTTACCATCTGTGCCGCTAGGGCGATTTCCCGTGATACGATTGGCTCATGATGATCTTCTTCATAAGCGGATACCCTGTCATGTTCATTTTTCTTTGATTTATGCTCAACATAATCAATAACTATAGTTTTTCTGGCTTCCAGATCTCCCCACCGACGCTCGTTTGACATAACATTCATGACCATAGAAGCATTCCAGTCGGTTCTTCCTCTGAGTGTAGGACGTTCCCGTTCTGTCAGGATCTCTGCTATTTCATCACAATCATAACCGCCTATGTATGCAAGAAAAATAAAACGGACTGTTTTCGCTTCTTCCGGCTGAATGATCAGTTCTCCTTCTTTTGTGTGGCGGTATCCTAACAGATCAAGCACTGGATATTGTCCTGTACATATCCTCTGGTCATAAGAAAGTATCATTCTCCTGCTTTTATTTGCTGATTCCCAGTCAGCAAGCATCGCATGGATAGAGAGATTCTGTTTACAATCCGGATCAAGAGTATATATATTTTCTGTCTCAAAGTATACCCCTACTGGATGGGATGGATTCATACTTTTTAGCTGACGTACTAATGTCATACAATCAGACATATTTCTTGCAAACCTTGATACACTGGCACAGAGAATCAGATCAATTTTCTTCTGAGACGCATCTTCGATCATTCTTTTAAATTCTGTTCGATGTTGAGTAGATGTGCCTGACTTTCCCTCATCACTATATATCTCATGCAAAGTCCAGTTTGGTGTATCTCCAACTTTTTTCGTATAATATTTTGTCTGATTTTCTATAGAAGAAACCTGATTTGTACTTTTGGTACTTACACGGGCATATACTCCAACTTGTTTATGTCCTGTATCGGATATGGTTGGCTTTGGTTTTGCTTCCCGGATCACACCATTTCCAGAACGTGGTTTTCTAACACGGTTTCGGATTTTCTCCCTCTGCTCTTCAATTTCATTATGTCTTTTTTCCCAGTCACCTATATCTGAAGAATCTGTAGAAGAAATAACGTTTCCTTCGGTATCTATGATTTCACAATCCTCGATTTTCTCTGTATCTACTTCCTCGGATTCCTCTACTCCATAAATATCTTCAACAGCCAACTTCTCTTTCAACCTCCTGCTTACAGTTCCTGTATTCCCTGCAGTATCTTTTCCTTCCATTTTTTATACTTTGCTTCATCCAGTTTCACATAATCATCTGCCATTTTTTCTAATGCTTCTTTCTGCTGCTCTGGATTCATGATCGTATTAATATGATATTTCTCATCTTCAGTTACCAATTCTATAAGCCCTGGCATTTCTGAAAGAAATTTGAGCAGATAGCAAAATTCTTCACTATTTGCCGCCAAATACGCTTTCGTCTGGGCAGCAATGCAATCAACTTCTCCATTCCGGCAGGCTTTTAGCAGATGGAGCATCTGTGGTCTTTTATATATTAACTTTTGTCCGGTAATATCTACATATACGCCTTGTAATATCCATCCCGGAATCTTATCGCATTTTTCTTTATAATATCTCTTATGATAGCTAAGAGCTGCTTCCTTATTTTTTTCCCATAGCTTTGCTAATTTTACATAACCAGCTACTCTATAATTAAAACTCATTCCTCATCAACTTCTTCCTCTGGTTCAGGCATATGCCAATACCATATTCCCTGTTTTCTGTATGCTTCTATGCCTATTTCTTTTTGCACAGTTCTTATTGTTCTTTCTTTAATTCCAATCCTATCCATTCGCCGTATAATCTCTGCACTTGGTACATCTTCTACCGATAACATGATCCTCAGATACTCGGATGCTTTTTCTTTCTTGGTTGCTTTCTTTGAACATACAACTGCTTCTGCTCTTTTATCAATATTACATTTTCCTATCCATTGAAATCCTTTATCTGGATTCATAACAAATCCTACGGCATTGCTCTCTGGTGCGAGATTAGATTTTACCTGATACATATAACGTATCTCTGGATTCTTTTCATCTCTTGAGATCATAAGAACACTTCTGCAGATTGCTGCTATATCTATACTTCCTAATCCTCGGTACAGTCTTTTTCCTCCAGAAGATTTTGTCATATGTCCAATCATCACCACCGCACATTTATATTTTTCTGCAACTTTCCCAAGTTTACGCATAATGGAACGGACATGGCTTGCATTCTGCATATCCGCATTAGAAGGCATGAATGCCTGAAGTGGATCTAATACAAGAAGCTTTGCTTGAAAACTCCGAATCGTTTTTTCCAGCCGGTCATCTATAAATGTCAATCCCATATCTGCATCATCTATAAATGCAACCCTGTCACAATCTGCTCCTGCTTCTTCTAACCGTGGTTTTATCGTATCCCCCACATTATCTTCTGCACCTTGATATATGACATTCCCGATTTGTTCCAGCTTTTTTCCATCTGGAAGAAGTCCTCCTCTGGTGAGAGCTGACGCAATATTTATCATAAAAGTAGATTTTCCATCACCCGGATCACCCTGTAATAAGGTAAGTTTTCCATATGGAATATACGGATACCATAACCATTCCACTTCCTGCTTCTCTACAGTAGAATATATCTTATAGTCCTCTTTATTTTCCATCATGCACCTACCTTGTCATCCTCTTCTCACATATCTTCTAATTTCTTATTTTTCTCACTCATGCTTTCCACTAGATCAGCTATCATTGTGTATTCTGCCCTTGTAAGCCCTGATACATCCAACGTTCTATTTGACACCTGAAATCCCAAAAGATAATCTGTACTCACATGATATAAAACAGCTAATCTAATCAGAATATCATACGATGGCTGTCTGCTATCATTTTCATAGGCACTGATCTGCCTTTTATTTACACCTATTATATCTGCAACCTGTCCCTGTTTCAGTTTTCTCTCCTGACGTAGCTGCTTCAATCTGTATCCTAAAGAATCTATCATGTGCGTCGCACCTTCCTATGCGCCATGACTTACTGCACGTAACACAAATTTCTTTTCCTTTATATTATCATTTATAGGTCGGCATTTGGCAGATTCCATTCGCCTTTTCGCAGACCTTTCCCGCTTCATCCGCATGTCCTCGACTAGAAACAGTCCCCTGTTTTGCAGCCTTACAACCTTGCAGCCTTGAAATATATTTTCGTCCAAAACATTGATAAAATGGTACTTTTCAGAGATTTTTATTTTCCTTTTCACTGAAATTCATCTCCTTTTCTTTGCAGCCTTACCTTAAATTTTGCAGCCTTACTCATGTTTTTGCAGTCTTACAAAATCACAACTTTTTTCACTTCTTCGCATTATGGTGACTATGTTCACCATATTATTTCATAATTTCAAATTTTATAATGTAGGCAACCTATTTCTCAATTCCTAGAAAGGTAATTTTGTATATGATTGACTACACACCTCTATGGAATACCATGAAAGAAAAAGATATTTCCCAATATGACCTTCTAAATCATGGTATTGATAAACGTACCTTACAACGCTTACGAACAGATCAGAATATTACAGCTCTGACTATTGAAAAACTCTGCCAGATACTTCACTGTACACCAAATGATATTATACGATTTATTTCAGAAGAAGAAAAATAATACCGCTGAAACACGAAAGATTCTTCCTGTTCAGCGGTATTTTTTATACACCCATCTCAAACATTTCCAGCCCGTCCAGCATCATGTCTACATCCATATCAAGTCCGCTTTCTGATCCCTCCACACCACAATCTTCCCTTGATTCACATACCGTTTTTTCATCCATTCTCTTCATTGAGCTTTCTATCTGTAAGAGAAAATTTTTATCGTGCAATAATTCTTCTTTTACCTTTTCTATATCAATTCCTGACATACGTTTATCAGGAAATAGTGCTTTTCTTTCCTTATTATATATCCATGCATGAACGAGTTCCGTGATCAAAGCTGTTTTACATCTCTTTTGTGTTTTTAAGAACTCACCAGCTTGCCTTTGCTTCTCATTTTCTTCATCAAATAATAAAACAATTCGTATCTTTCCCATCTCTTCATCCTTTATCCTCTACGAATACGGGCAGCTGCTAATTTCTCATAACCGATTGCGTTCGCCTTCACATCATCAATAAACTCAATATATTTAAATTCCGGTGACTGTTCAATCTGCTTTTTCAATAATAAACTTCCTCCTCCAAGAAAAATAGCAGGATTTGTTCTGAAATCTGTCACATGTGCATGAAGTTTATTAATAATCATATGTACCCAATCATCTGCCATACGATAAATCTCCTTAATAATCTCCTCTTCTAAAATAGTCTCCTCCCCCATTAAGACCTGTTCTACATCTGAGGAATCCAAATGAATCCCATAATTCTGCTGAATCCTGTTAGAAATCTCAGATCGAAGTACCGCCATACCGGAACGTTCACTTACTCTCACCGATAAATCTGGTTTTCCATTTCGAATCACTAAAAGGTCTACCGTTCCATCGCCTATATCAATGCAGTTTACTGTCCGGTACTTCTTTAACAGACTCGCCTTAAAACACATGACCGCTGCAAAATTCTGCGGACTTACAAATACATCTTTCAGATAAAAACTAACCGGTTTGTCATTCATTCTAAAACTGATGCCATGACGGGAATGATCAATAAAATACTGTTTAAATCCTACTGCCTGCTGCCCAAAATCTGCCGGCGGCAAACCCACTCCAAGAACAACATCTTTTCCTGTAAGGTTAATATTTTTCTTTCGTGCCTCCTGCACAAGTGTGAACAAAGTCAGAATAAAATAGTCATCATCCACCGTTTTATCTGCTTTAAACGGCATTTTTGTTTCCGATAAAGTATAATAAGCACCTTCATATTCCAGAATATCTTCATTCATAAATCGTCCTGGCTGTGCAGTATACCTTACAATTCCACATGGGAACGAAGATGTTTCTCCCTTCATATTTCCATTACCATGATCAATTCCAAAAATTATTTCCGCCATCTGCTCTTCCTCCTGTACTTATACTTAACTGTATCTTAACTTGCTGTTTCATGTACACATTTGTGACAGTTAGTTGCGTTTATATGACTCCTACTGACACTTTTATATCACTTTTGTATGTGTTATTATATTTATATTTCACTTATGTGTATGTACATACTATATATCACACTTTTGTGTATGTCAATATTATTTTTATCTTTTTTTGTACCACCATCTGAAAAAAGTATGTTATACTGCTGATGGAGGTATTAAGAATGACCACAGGAGAAAAAATACGTTATTTCAGAACTTCTCATGAACTTACTCAGGAACAACTTGCTTCTCAATCCGGATTAAGCATAAGTGCACTTCAAAAATATGAATCCGATGAAAGGAAACCAAAGCCTGAGCAATTATTGAAGATTTCTGATGCATTAGGAATTAGCATTAATATATTTATGGATTTCGACATCCGTACTATTTCTGATCTGTTTTCACTTTTATTCAGAATGGAAGAACAGGCAAACCTAAGATTTTATAAAGATACAACAACTGATACTATCGGTATTTATTTTGCAAATGAATACATCACTGAAAAGATTTCTTCTTATGCAGAAATGCTAAGAGAAATTGACAGCATGAACCCTTCTCACCAGGAGCTTATGCACACAAAGATTCAAAATGAATTATTAAACGATAATACATCTATACAAGAAGTTTCTGTAATCACTTCCTCTTCTCATAAAGACGCCGTCTCTTCTCTCGCTGTAGAAGAAAAACTTCTTGATATTATTTCTGACTGCACTCCTGCAGAACGGGAACAAATTTTAGATGCACTTACTTTCCTTAAAAACTGGATGAGAACAGCAAAAGAAAAATGATATAGAAAAAGCCCAGAGTTTGAATTCTCTGAGCTTTCTCTTGTCTATAGAAGTTTCGTCCACAGATTTTCTTTTCTTATCTTCTATCTGGATATACCATAGTATTCCAAACAGCAATCATAATAGTGGATTATTCATGGATTTCTAATGGAAGATTATCTGGATCATGGAAAAATGTCATTTTCTTTCCAGTATAATCATCTAAGCGTACCGGTTCTGTTGCTATTCCTTTTGCGTTAAGCTCCTTAACCGTATCGTCAACACTTTTTACCTTAAATGCCAGATGTCTCAAACCAAGTGCCTCTGGATAATTCACACGGGCCGGAGCATCCTTTATAATAAATAGCTCAATCTCCTGCTCTCCACAAGCTAAATCTATTTTATAATCATCCCGTTCCTTTCGATAATTTTCCCGGATTATTTCAAACCCCAGTAAATCAACATAAAAATGTTTTGATTTCTCATAATCGCTTCCTATAATTGCAATATGATGAATTGTGTCAAACATTGATTTATCCTCCGTCGTTTTTCCTATAAGTTTATCACAGTAAGATTCCTCTGAAAACACATTAATTCTCTGTTTTTTTCAATTTTTCATACAGTCTAAAAATAAATTCCATGTCCAATACTTTTTTACCTTCTCGTTCACTATTTCCTATGTAAACATGCTCTGCCTGATCTATTAACTCCTGTATCACTCTTTTATCTTGCTGAGCAGTTTCTCCATCACTAAGCAACCAGATACATCCCGTCTGCATTTTAATCACAGCATCCATACTTGGCAATGTTTCAATTTTTATATTACACCCAGAAAGCTGTGCAAATTGAATTACTCGTTTTGTGATATTCTTAAACCAGCAATACTTTTCTGTATTCACGATTCTATATGTCTGTTTTTCTTCTCTCTCAGCATTCTGGATGATGTTTTGCAACTCCATATCGCTCTTCTTTTGTTCTAATGTCCTCTCTTCTTTACTCAGTTCCGCATCGTGTTTCTTCATTGCAGCTTTCATCTGTGCAAACCATTTTTCCTGCTCATCATAATAAAAGTGTTCTATTTTCACTTCTTTAATCCCCTTTACATATTCTAAAATATATGTATTTCATGCTTATTATATAGTGAATATATTCACCATATCGACATATAAAATTTCTAATTCTCAAAATAATGTTTTATTATTTAAAAGCAAAAACTATTGTTTCTAATAACTTTTTCATATTTTCCCATTCCTCCGCTACGAAAATAGTATCTCTATTTTGAATTTGATTACGCATTTTGTGAAATTTATGTTTTATATCATTTTTATTAGAAATCACTCCCTGATACAATGCTTCTTCAATACCATTTGCCTTTTTAATTCGTTTTCTAGACTCCCATTCGATGGGATAATATTCTCCGTTAGACTTAATAATAGATTCTGGCAAATACAACTCAATAGATGCCGCTTTTCTATTAATATCATCAAGCACCATAGAGCCATTAGGTGCAATAGTTGGATACTTACGAAATATTTCAAGTTCTGGATACAATAATATTCTAAAATTGTCTGGCCAGTTCTTCACCTTATTTAATAACGAGCATTTACTAGCGTATCCTTCCGCATCATTATCAAAAATTGCAATAAATTTGGATCTGATTTTAGAAAAATAAAAAGTCTCGAGATTTTTAATTATAAATGACGTTCCTCCCTCTCTTTTTCCACCATTTTTTCCATCAAAATCCATGAAATAGAATAAGTCAGAAAGATGAGGGTACAAATGTGACATTGCAAATTCAAGAATATCTTTGTCACTTGTTCCTTCAACAAGAACAATTATTTTTTCAATATCTTCCGTTGCTTCCAAAGCCTTTGGTATACAATCATCTGCCCATAATTCCAAATTGGAAAAATCTAATTCTATCTCTGCATCATTTGAACAACATTCCAGTATAAGCCTGTATATATATGCATAATGGATTATCTCGGGATTTAATGCATAAAATGATTCACTATCTTCCTCCTTCAATGCATAAAATATAACCTTATCACATTCCGTAGTAATTCCAATATCATTTAGTGTTCCACTAAATTGTATATTTCCATTTGCCACTTCATAGCTTATAATTTTTTTCATGGCATTTTTCCATTTTCTAAATGAAACATTTTTCTTAATTCTTATTTGATTTCTCTTATCCTCTTCATCATAATCCCCAAACAAATGATATAAAAAAGATGAATAATCTACCGCCTGAGTCATCTTATCATTAAATATTTTTTCCATATTGCTAAGACTGAAACCATATGCATCTAAACGTTCTTTTGCACATTGTACGGTTGTTTTATAAAGATATTTAGTATATGTACCTTCCTCTTCATCACAATCATCTACATTTTCATTAGGGATTACAACTAGATCGTTTTTTGAGAAAAATAGTCTCACAATATCTTTATCTAAATAATTTCTAAACCAACATAATGATAACTTTCCAATTTTTATTTCTGCATACTCACTCATAACCATATCCACTCTTTCTGATTTTCATGATTTTTCCATACATTCTATTTTTATTTATTATCATATCATAAAAAATAGAGTTAATGTATATATTTTCATATTCATACATTAACCCTATATACTCTATTTGCGAACTTCTGAAATCACACTACAATTTCTAGCTTCTTTTAAGTTATGTTACATAATTCATTACTTCCCTTTTACTTTTCTCACAAAGAAGCTGAATAGATACCCTATTACATATCCCACTGCACGAATTAGCAACAATACTGCAATAAAGCTGCCTATCAAACTTCCAACAATCACACACAATGCCAGCATTCCAAGTATTCCAGATAAATCCCAATGCCACGGAATAACGAAAAACATATATGGGATTCCTACCGGAACACCATATACCAGCATCAGCCGGAACCAGTCGATTTCTCCATCTACCAGATACAGATACTTTCCAAGCCATCCGATCAATGCCAGCACAGTTATCATCAATACCCCTTTATACATAAAATTTTTAAATGTCATGCACCCTTCGCTCCTTCCATATATTTTGAGATCACCTTTTGTAAAACATCATCAAATCTTAAAATTACTTCAATCCGTTTTTTATCATACACATACACCGTATCAATCATCGTATCTATAATCTCTTTGGTCAGCTTTCCTCTTTCTATCTGTACCTCCAACTGTTGGACTGCTGTTCTTATCCGGCTTCTGTATCGTTCTTCTTCAATGATCACACTGGCAAGTGCTTTTTGTTCGGATTGTATCTTTTCGATTTTTTCTGTCAGCTGTTTCTTCACTGTTATATATTTTTCTCTGCTAAGTACGCCTTCTGCATAAGCTTCATACTGATGGATACGTTCATTTTTTAATTTTTCCAGTTCCGATTCCAACACCTTTTGTTGTCTTTTCCCTATAAAACTATTATCCGTATATTTTTCTTCGGATTCTCTTTGCACCGAATCCAATATCCTTAGTATCCTTTTTAAAGAGTACCAGATATGTCCCTCTATCACAGATACCGGATACGCATCTTCAGAACAATGAGAATATCTTCCTGCCTGAGCTTTATGGGGACAATATATTTTTGGATGAATACCACTATCTGTATAAGCTAATGACCTGTGGCAGTTTCCACACCGCACTTTTCCTTTCAGAAGGAAGTCTTTCGCACCACGATATTCTGGCTTTGTCATAAACATAATAGATGCACTTGCTACTTCATACTCTTCTTCCGTAATGATTGCCGGATTGATATTCTTCCGGATAACGACATCTCGTTCTGCTGTCTTTCTTGTTACTTTACTTCCAACCGCTACCGTATGCCGTCTTCCCATAACTAAAGCACCTGTGTACTCAAACCTTCCAAGAATTGTACGGATCATTCCGGTATCCCAAACAACTTCTTTATCTGGCATTTTATAATTCCCCTGCCGCAGCAATCCGTTCATCTGATTATATTTTCCAGGTGTCGGCACCTTCTGCTCGTTCATGTAATAGCAGATCTGAGAAGTATTGCAGCCTTCCATAGCTTTATCAAATATCATACGGACATATTTACCTGCTACCGGATCTATTTTCCAGCATCCATGCTCTTCATCTTTTAAATAACCAAATGGAGGTTTCGAGCCTGTCCATTTTCCGTTCTTCCATTTCACTTTCAAGGCACTCTTTAATTTTTTGGATATATCCTTGCTGTAAAGATTGTTGACAAGATTATTGATTGCCATATCTAATCCCATCGTTTTTCCTATGTACTCTTTACTGTCATAATTATTGTTTAATGAAATAAAGCGGATTCCCAGGAGTGGGAACACTTGCTCCAGATAATCTCCAACTCCAATATAATCTCTCCCAAATCGTGAAAAGTCTTTTACAATGACGGTATCTATTTTTCCTGCCTTCGCATCTTCTATCATTTTCTTAAATGCCGGACGTTCAAAATTCGTTCCGGAATATCCATCATCCACATATTCTATGTATTCATCACTCATGTCCTCTCTGTCAGTGATAAAATTAACAAGAAGCGATCTCTGGTTGTCAATGCTGTCGCTTTCATCTTTATTTTCTTTCCCTAAATCTCCATCTGCTATAGAGAGTCTTAAATACAATCCATTAGCCAATCTGAACACCTTCCATTTCTTCTGCTATCTGCTGGAATTCATCCTTACATTTGAAGCACACATGGATACTCCCATTTGCATATACTTCTACATATTCCACCAGTTCTTGTACAAGTGCCTCATTATATTCTCTTTTATCCAGATATTTTTCCATATGATTTACCATATCCATATATCGGTTTGCTTTCTTTTCCAAGATTCTTTGATTCTGTTCTTGTACCTGAAGCTCTTCCCGGAGATTTTGGAGTTCCCCTATATAGCGTTCCTTCATCATATCAAAATCATCTTTATCCACAACACCTGCTACATAATCTTCATATAGTCTTGTATTGCGTTCTTCCGTCTGTGCGATCTTACGCTCCAATGTCCTTACCTTTGCCGCTGCTTTATAAAAAATATTGTTTTCTTTTGTTGCACTTTTCATTTTCTGCAAAAGCAATTTTCTGTCACACATACTTTTGATCAAAATCTGGATCTGATCCATCACAAGGATCTTGAGTAAGTTTCCTTCTATCAAATTTCTGGAACATTGTTCATTCCCACAATAGTAATCGCTTCCCATTTTTTCATTAGTTGTATAATTATGAGTATATCGTCTGAAATACATAACGTTCCCACACTCGCCACATCGGACCATTCCCGGAAAACTATCCTGATACTTTTCTCTGTCCTTCATACATCTGGACTGGCGTTTCTTCGTTACCTTATGAATCTCTTCTCTGCTTTCCTGCAATTCCTCATAATCATCCCTCGCAACCAGCGGAGTATGCATATCTTTCTGCACATCCCACTCTTCTGGTACTGTACGATACTGTTTCACTCCTTTGTACAAAGATTGTTTCAATTTTCCTGTGACAATATCTCCTGTATAGGTTGGATTTTCTAATATTTTTCTGACAGTTCCTCCATTCCACTTTGTCTCCTCAAGTGGCACTCTTGCTATCTTTCTTTTTTCTTTCTGTCCGGGTGTCGCAATTCCCAACAGGTTCAGCCTGTCAGCAATTTCTCTCTTACTGACTCCCAGCAATGTCCATTGGAATATCATACGCACAACCGGGGCAACCGTTTCATCTACGACCTGTCTTGTTTTATCCTCAGAACGGACATAGCCAAATGCAACCTTAGATAACGTGATATTTCCGTTCCGCTTTTGTGCTTCCTTTGCCGCCAGGATTTTTTTAGACATATCCTTTGCATACATGGCATTTACCATGTTTTTGATGGGAACACTTATATTTTCCCTGTCCTCCTTTCTGGAGCTATCATAATCATCTGTAATCGCAATAAAGCGTACATTTAACTTTGGCAATATAGTCTCCAGATAATATCCTGTTTCCAGATAGTCTCTGCCGAATCTGGATAAATCTTTTACAACGATACATTGCACCTTTCCAGAACGAACATCTTCCATTAATCTCATAAATCCAGGACGTTCAAAATTTGTGCCTGTAAATCCATTATCAATGTATACCTCTTCCAGTCTCAGATCCGGATGCTCTTCTATAAATCTTTCTACAAGCATCTGCTGCACAACTAATGTTTCATCCGTTTCATTTCCTCCGTTTTCAACAGACAGACGAATATACGCAGCCGTATCCAGTAAGTTTTCTTTTTTGACAACCGTTTGTATATTAGATTCTACGTTTCTGTTTTTTCTGCTCTTTCTTGCCATCCCTATTCCTCCATCCATTCTGCTGGAAAGTATTTTTTCCATTCCTGCCTGGATAAACATACCTGCACTTCTTTAAAATCTCTTATCAATACTTTCTCAATCCATTTATTGATATGCTCTGGCTGTAGTTCTTTCGGAAGATTCTCTTTCTTAAAAGTCTCTAACCATTCATTTTTATTGCTATATGCTTTTTCGATAACGGATACCTCTTTCATAAGTTCACTGAAATCTCCATCATACATACTAAGCTGATCCCGTATTTCTTCTTTTCCCACCAGATATTCTTCTTCATTGATTTTTCCTGTCTGGTAGTTCTGATATAATGGAATACGCTCTTTTTCCACTTGCTCCATCTCTTCAAAGATTGTCCACGCTCTTTGTGAATACTGCTTCAACCATTCATATTTTTCTGATTCTGCTTCTCTGGCTGACAGCTTCTTTTTTATCTGTTCTGCCAGTTCCATTTCTCTTTGTATGGCTTTTCTTACTTCAGCAATCACGGTTTCAAAAGAAATGTAGGTACTTTTATCTCTTGGAAGCTGATTCGTCCCACTTGCGAAAAGAAAAACCGTTTCCCCCGTTTTAAAATTTCTCTGTGATATTTTTCTTCCTGTCTCGGCATCAAATATCTTTTTTACAAATAATCCATTTTTACCTGGTCTTGTATTTCTTGGCTTCTTTCTCTTATCGAGAATCTCCTGCACTTTTTCAAACATGCCTTCTTCCAAAATAGGAGCTATAGGAAGTGTACAAATTTTTTTGTTGATCGTCTTTTGCCAGTAACCAGCATACGCTGTGCATCTAAGGATTCTCTTTACAGAGCAGAATAACCATTTATTGTCATATGTCGGCCATACCTTATGACCGACTCGTGCATTATGCACCATCGGAGATTCTATTCCACTGTCATTTAAAATTTTCACTATATTTGCAATCGGCATACCATCTAATACCATCTGAAAGATCTCCCGCACAACAACTGCCGCTTCTTCATCAATAAGCAATTCCCTGCGGTCATCAGAAAGAATGTATCCATACTTTTCATCATGCACGGTATAAAGTCCCTCCAGCTGTTCTCTGACTGCATACTCTCTCATGCCTTTTAACTGAACTGCCGCATACCTAGCTTTCTTTATATATTCATATAATTCTTCTTTCGTTTTTCCAATGCTGATAAATTCGTCCTGTACAACTGCAAAATGTATTCCTGCCGGGACAAATGTTTTTACTAAGACATCATCTGCACAGGATATTGTCCTTCCGCATCTGTCAATGCTGTCTACAACTACCATATCAAATTTGCGGTTGATCCCATCTTTTGTCAGTTCTTCAAAAACTGTGTTCTCTTCTGTATCTTTTTTTCTGTCGCAATACTTTGCAGATAATGTCCATCCCTGTTTTTTCAAGTATTCCTGTATATGCTGGTCCTGCTGTTTTATAATATCCGCCGGAATCTTTCCGTCCTCTTTACAGGAAGTCGTTCTGGTATAACTTACGCACCGCATACAAATTCTCCTTTCCGTTCCTGCCGCTCACGTATGATCTGCACTGCTTCTATCATTTCCTGCATCTCGTCACTATACTTGAACTGAATCTCAATCTGCTCCTTGCTATATACAATGATCTGCTCTATCAATGTAACAACTGCTTTCCGGTCAAGGCTTTGGATATTTTTATATTTTTTGAAATCTTCTATCCATGGGTGCATCCGTTTTTCTTCCGCAGATAACTTTTCTTTCTTCTCTTCCGTTTCCTGTTTTGCCTTTTCTGCTTTCTGCATCTTCTCTGTGAATCTCTGATTATATTCATGGTACTCTTCTCTGCTGACAATACCGTCTACCATATCCTGATACAGTCTCGCCTTTAAGTCTTTATATCTTTCCACTTCCTCATAAAGTGCCATTAACTGCTGTTCTAATGACCGGTTCTCCACTTTCTTATAAGTATCCATTCCATTTTTCTGTATGATTTTTTCTGCTTCAATCAATAATGTGATTTGCTTTTTTATAGAATCCAGGACAACTTCATAAATCATTTTTTCACTGATCAGATGAGAGCTGCATCCCTCTTTGTTCTTATAAGTGGAGCAATGATAATAACAGTATTTTTTTCCTTTTTTCGTTGTGCTTCTCTTGACCATGTTCTCACCACAGTCCCCACAACGTACAAATCCAGAAAACAAATAAACGGATTTTCTTTTCGGAGCGATCCGGGTATCTATTTCCAACAGACTTTGTACATATTGAAAACTCTCTTCCGGAATAATTGCTTCATGTGTATTTTCTACACGAATCCAGTTTTCTCTTGCGATAGGAGAACTTTTCTTCACCTTATAATTGACCTTTCGGTTTTTGCCCTGAACCATTGTGCCTATGTAAAGTTCATTCTGCAAAATACGGTTGATGGAAGTGACTGCCCATTTAGGATCAGAACCGGAACGGAATCCACTGTTATAATTCATCCCCCGGCTTCTCTTATATTCCAATGGCGGCAAAACTCCCATTTCATTTAACCGGGCTGCTATTCTTTGTGAACTGTACCCATCTATTTTCAGATTAAAAATAAGCCGTACAATATCTGCCGCATATTCATCAACAATAAGATGGTTCTTATCTTCTGGATCTTTTAAGTATCCATAGGCTGCAAAGTTTCCAATAAACTGCCCGTTTTTTCTTTTTACATCTAACTGACTTCGGATTTTAATTGAGATGTCCCTGCAATAAGCATCATTGATAAGATTCTTAAACGGAACAATGATCTGATCTGCATCATCCGATTCTGCAGCACTGTCATAATGGTCTGTGATTGCGATGAACCGTACACCCATGAATGGAAATATCTTTTCCAGATACCTTCCTGTTTCAATGTAGTTTCTTCCCAATCTGGATAAATCTTTTACGATGATACAGTTGATCTTCTTCCTTTTCACATCCTCAAGCATCCTTTGAAATGCCGGACGGTCAAAAGATGAGGTTAGATAACGATACTTTTTGAAACACAGTAAAATCAAGGTTTTTC
>OIXA01002382.1_pt1 | contig 21743 bp, 15 predicted proteins | sample 1587721 | NCBI WGS metagenome assembly OIXA01 (sample SAMEA3888900, study PRJEB22519) | human gut metagenome | biome: human gut; feature: human-associated habitat; material: faeces | place: Denmark | collected 2013 | reverse complement strand
GTGGAGGTCACAGAACAGATGGAGCTTCCATTCTGAAAATGACAGCCCGTTGCACCCCCTGTTGCTATCCCGTTGCCGAGCCGGTTGCCGGGGAAAACCCCTTATTTCCGGGCTTTTCTCCCTTATAACAACCAAAACAACAGAAAAATAAAAGAAAAGTATAAATAGTAACCATCGCCAGATTGAGATTGTTTGCAAGGTCTTTTGAAGCCCGTTGCCGGACTTCGTTGCCGACACCCTCTGTCTGGCTATTTTCATGTATGGAGGATAACTGCCTATGGCAAAAAACAAAACAGAGATTCATGTTACAACGGTGTTTGACGGGGAACTGGACGCCACTGATGTGTTCGTCAGCCTGATTTCCCAGAAATACGGAAAGACAAATACAAAAGAATATCTTGCTAAAAAGAAAGATATGAGCTATAATGAAGATGAGGTTCAAAAGAGCCAGATACCGTCTGGATTGTGTGGGTAAATGGCTATGATGAACGAAATGGAATACAGAACAATCGGTTCGGCACTTGCCGGGGGCTATCGTGCGGCGGTCTATTGCAGGCTGTCAAAGGACGATGACCTGCAAGGCGAAAGTGCCAGTATCGCAAACCAGCGTGATATGCTGGAAAAATACTGCGAAAAGCAGGGATGGGAGGTTGTGGCAGTCTATCAGGACGATGGCTTCACAGGTCTTAATATGGAGCGTCCTGATTTACAGAGAATGTTGAGAGCCATTGAGCGCAGGCAAATCAACCTTGTCATCACGAAAGACCTCAGCCGACTGGGGCGTAACTATCTGCAAACCGGGCATTTGATTGAGGACTTTTTCCCAAGAAACGGTGTCCGCTATATCGCCATGAATGACGGTATCGACACCCTGCGGGATAACAACGATATTGCCCCGTTCAAGAATATCCTGAACGAGATGTACAGCAAGGATATTTCCAAGAAAGTCCATTCCTCTTATCTTCTGAAAGCGCAGAAAGGACAGTTTACCGGGTGTCTTGCCCCGTTTGGGTATCGGAAAGACCCGGAGGACAAAAACCATCTGCTCATTGACGAGGAAACCGCCCCGATTGTGCGGCTGATTTTCGGATATGCCCTAAACGGTCATGGTCCGAACTATATCCGCAGACGGCTGGAGGAAGAAAAAATCCCCTGCCCCACATGGTGGAACCGGGAACGGGGGCTTCGCAATACCCGCACCAAATGGGAAAAGAAAGACCCGGAAAACGGGCGGTATATGTGGGACTTCTCCGTTATCAAAGACCTTTTGATGAATCCCGTCTACACCGGGGCGATTGCTTCCCAGAAAAAGGACTACCGTTTCAAAATCGGCACGATTGGGGAAAAGAAGCCGGAGGACTGGATTGTGGTGGAGGGACAGCATGAACCGCTGATTGACCGCATGAGCTTTGACATTGTGCAGAACAAGCTGAAATCCCGCCAGCGTCCGGGGCAGACCAATGAAATCAGCCTGTTTGCCGGACTGATAAAATGCGGCGAGTGTGGGAAGTCGCTGACGGTACGCTACACAAACGCAAAACATCCCCAGCAGATTTATTCCTGCAAGACCTACAATGCCTTTGGAAAGAACCACTGCACCCAGCACCGGATTGATTATGACACCCTTTACAGCCATGTGCTGCGGAAAATCCGGGAATGTGCCAGAGCTGCCCTGATGGACGGGGAAGCGGTTGCCGACCGCCTGACCAATACCTGTGAAGCCGAGCAGCGGGAACAGCGGGAAGCAATGGAACGCTCCCTTACAAGGGACGAGGAACGGATTGAGGTTCTGGACAAAATGGTCATGCGGCTTTATGAGGATATGATTGCAGGGCGTATCAGTGAGCAGAATTTCAACACCATGCTGGAAAAGACACAGACCGAGCAGACGGAGCTTAAAGCAAAAGTGTCCGAGGGCAGAAAGCGGCTGTCCGATGAAGTCCAGCTTGCCAATGACGCAAAACAATGGGTGGAAGCCATTCAGGAATACGCCAACATCACAGAGCTGGACGCAGCCACCCTCAACCGCTTAATCAAAGAAATCGTCGTGCATGAGCGCATTGACGAAGATAAAACAAGACACATTTCTATCGAAATTCATTTTAATCTCAAACCCATCCCGGAGGTGGAACAGGTCACTGCCTGACCTGTCCCGCCGGGACGGTTCTCTTAAAAACACCATATAGATTTTTTGTACGCCGCCGCCCGCCATCGAGCAGAGTTTTACACCTAATTGGGGATAAAACAGCTCATGGCCGGGGGCGGCGTGGCACTCATCGGCGTCATTCTCGTACCCCTGCTCTCCGGCCTGTTCGGTTAATCGCCCGCAAGAATCCTTCGCGGCGTCCGCCCCTCGGGGCGGGCGCTGCGGGAAAGGAGGGTAAAGCCCATTGGATTTGATATGGCAGAAATTCACCGAATGGCTGAAGGAGCTGCTGGTCAGCGGCATCATGGACAACGTGAACGGACTGTTTGACAACGTGAACAGCCGCGTGGCGGGCATCGCCGGGCAGGTGGGCGCTACGCCCCAGGGCTGGAACAGCGGCGTCTACGGCATGATCCGAACGCTGTCGGACAATGTGATTTTGCCCATCGCGGGCGTGATCCTCGCATTTGTCATGACGCTGGAGCTGATCCAGCTCATTACGGAAAAGAACAACATGCACGACGTGGACACCTGGATGTTCTTCAAATGGATATTCAAGACCGCCTGCGCCGTGCTCATCGTCACCAACACATGGAACATCGTCATGGGCGTGTTCGAAGCGGCTCAGAGCGTTGTCAACAGCGCGTCGGGCATCATCATATCGGACACGTCCCTGACGTTCAACGAGCATATCGCGGGATTTGAAGCTGCGCTTGCGGAAATGGAGGTCTGGTCGCTGCTGGGGCTGTGGCTGGAGTCCGTGGTCGTGCATCTTTCCATGTGGGCGCTGACCATCTGCATCTTCATCATCTGCTACGGCAGAATGATCGAGATCTACTGCGTGACCTCCATCGCGCCCATCCCCATGGCGACCATGGCCAACCGGGAATGGGGGCAGATGGGCCAGAATTACCTCAGAAGCCTGCTGGCGCTGGGCTTTCAGGGCTTCCTCATCATCGTCTGCGTGGCGATTTACGCGGTGCTGATCCAGAACATCGTGGTGGAGAGCAGCGTCTCGGCGGCCATATGGACGTGCATGGGGTATACGGTGCTGCTGTGCTTCACGCTGTTTAAGACGAGCTCCCTTGCCAGGAGCCTGTTCCATGCCCACTGACGGAGGTGATGAAAATTGGCATACGTTCCCGTACCCAAGGACTTGAACGCGGTGAAAACCAAGGTCATGTTCAATTTAACAAAACGGCAGATTCTGTGCTTCGGCGGCGGCGCGCTCATCGGCGTACCGCTTTTCTTTCTGCTCAAGGGCCATATCGGCAGCAGCGCGGCGGCTCTTTGCATGATGCTGGTCATGCTGCCCTTCTTCCTGCTGGCCATGTACGAAAAGAACGGTCAGCCGCCGGAGAAGCTCATCCGCAACATCGTGCAGGTATGCTTCCTGCGCCCCAAGCAGCGCCCGTACAGGACGAACAATTTCTACGACCTGCTGAACCGGCAGGATATTTTGGATAAGGAGGTCTACGCGATTGTCCACAAACAAAACCCCCGCAAGAAAGCTCACACGAGCCGAGCGAAAGCAGATCGACGCGGCGATTGCAAGAGCCAGGCGTCAGGATAAGCGAAAGAAGTCCGCCCAGGACAGCATCCCCTTTCAGCGGATGTACCCCGACGGCGTGTGCCGCGTGACGGACAATTACTACACGAAAACCGTGCAGTTTCAGGATATCAACTACCAGCTCAACCAGAACGAGGACAAGACCGCCATTTTCGACGGCTGGTGCGATTTCCTCAACTATTTTGATTCCTCCATCCGCTTCCAGCTCTCCTTCATCAACCTCTCCGCCACGCGGGATACCTACGCCCGGCGCATCGCCATCCCCTTGCAGGGCGACTGCTTCGACAAGCTTCGCACCGAGTACACCGGGATGCTGCAAAGCCAGCTTGCCAGAGGCAACAACGGGCTGATCAAGACCAAGTACCTGACCTTCGGCGTGGAGGCGGACAGCCTGAAAGCCGCAAAGCCCCGATTGGAGCGCATCGAGACGGATATCCTCAACAACTTCCGCCGTCTGGGCGTGACGGCGGAGAGCCTGAACGGGATGGAGCGCCTGCGCCTGCTGCACGGGATGCTCCACATGGACGAGCCGCAGCCCTTCCGCTTTTCGTGGGACTGGCTGGCTCCCTCCGGGCTGTCGGTGAAGGACTTCATCGCGCCCAGCGCCTTCGAGTTCAAGACCGGCAGCAGCTTCGGCGTGGGCAGCAAGACCGGCTGCGTATCCTTCTTGCAGATTTTAGCGCCGGAGCTCAACGACCGGATGCTGGCGGATTTCTTGGATATGGAAAGCTCCCTCATCGTCAGTATGCACGTCCGGTCCGTGGATCAGGTGAAGGCCATCAAGACCATCAAGCGCAAGATCACCGACTTGCAGAAGATGACCATTGAGGAGCAGAAAAAGGCGGTGCGCTCCGGCTACGATATGGATATTATCCCCTCCGACCTTGCCACCTACGGCACGGAGGCGAAAAAGCTCTTGCAGGAGCTGCAAAGCCGCAACGAGCGTATGTTCCTTTTGACCTTCCTTGTGGTGAATGTGGCGGACAACAGGCAGCGCCTCGGCAACAACGTCTTTCAGGCGGGCTCCATCGCCCAGAAGTACAACTGCCAGCTCACGCGGCTGGACTTTCAGCAGGAGGAGGGCTTCATGAGCAGCCTCCCCTTGGGGCTGAACCAGATCGAGATCCAGCGGGGGCTCACCACCTCCAGCGTGGCGATTTTCGTGCCGTTTACCACCCAGGAGCTGTTTCAGGACGGCAAGGAAGCCCTGTACTGCGGGCTGAACGCCCTTTCCAACAACCTCATCATGGTAGACAGAAAGCTGCTGAAAAACCCCAACGGGCTGATCTTAGGCACGCCCGGAAGCGGCAAGTCCTTCTCTGCCAAGCGGGAGATCGCCAACGTGTTCCTCGTCACCAATGACGATATCATCATCTGCGACCCAGAGGCGGAGTACGGCCCGCTGGTGGAGCACCTGCACGGGCAGGTGGTGAAGATCTCGCCCACCTCCACCGACTACCTGAACCCCATGGATTTGAACCTGAATTACAGCGACGATGAAAACCCGCTGAGCCTGAAATCCGACTTCATCCTGTCCCTGTGCGAGCTGATCGTGGGCGGCAAGGACGGCCTCATGCCGGTGGAAAAGACCATCATCGACCGCTGTGTGCGCTCTGTTTACCGGGAATACCTGAGCGACCCCCGCCCGGAAAAGATGCCTATTTTAGAGGACTTGTACAACGAGCTTCGCAGGCAGGATGAAAAGGAAGCGCAGTATATCGCCACGGCGCTGGAAATCTACGTCACCGGCTCCCTCAACGTGTTCAACCACCGCAGCAACGTGAATATCGAAAACCGCGTGGTCAGCTTCGATATCAAGGAGCTGGGCAAGCAGTTAAAGAAAATCGGGATGCTGGTGGTGCAGGACGCGGTGTGGAACCGCGTCACGATCAACCGTGAACAGCGCAAGTCCACCCGCTACTATATCGACGAAATGCACCTTCTTTTGAAGGAGGAGCAGACCGCCGCGTATACGGTGGAGATATGGAAGCGCTTCCGCAAGTGGGGCGGCGTTCCCACGGGCATCACCCAGAACGTCAAAGACCTGCTCTCCAGCCGTGAGGTGGAGAACATCTTTGAAAACTCCGACTATGTGTATATGCTCAACCAGGCTTCCGGCGACCGGCAGATTCTGGCGAAGCAGCTCAACATCTCGCCCCATCAGCTCTCGTATGTGACCCAATCCGCCGAGGGCGAGGGGCTTTTGTTCTACGGCAGCGTGATCCTGCCCTTCGTAGACCGCTTCCCCAAGGATACGGAGCTGTACAAAATCATCACGACAAAATTGTCCGACCTCTCCGAACAAACCGGGGAGGAAGCAAAGGACGCCATTACAGAGTAAGGAAGGAGAAAAGAATATGGATAACCACCTTATGATTTTTGAAAGCGCAGATTTTGGTCGGGTACGTTCCGTACTGAAAGACGGAGCTCCTTGGTTTGTTGCGGTTGATGTGTGCAAAGCTCTCGGATTGAACCAGGTTACGCGCGCAATGTCCAGATTGGACTCGGATGAAGGTGGGTTACTTGAAGTACCCCACCCCCAGAACGCCGATAAGACGATTGAAATAAATGCAGTAAGTGAAGCCGGACTCTATCATTTGATCCTTTGTTCCAAAAAGCCGGAAGCGAGAGCCTTCAAGCGCTGGATCACCCATGAGGTCATTCCCTCCATCCGCAAGCACGGCGCGTATATGACGGATGCACTCCTTAGCCGGATGGATGAGCACCCCGAGCTGATCTCGGAGTATATCGGCAAGCTCCGTGCGGAAAACGCAAAGGCGAACGCCGCGCGGGAGGCGCTGAAAAAGGCGGAGGCCGAGAACGCGCGGCTGGCTCCGAAGGCCAGCTACTACGATTCCTTTGTGGGCGTTGAGAGCGTGACCTGTCTTCGCTATACCGCCAAGGAGCTGGGCGTTCCGCAGAAGAAATTTATCGGCTACCTGCTGGAAAAGGGGTATGTGTTCAGAGACCGTCACCGCAGCGACCGTGTGTTTGTCAGAGCCGGCAAGCGCAACGACCCGCTGTTTGTGACCAGGGATTTTTACCTTCCCAACGGCACAAAAAGCGAATACACCCTCGTCACGCCTGCCGGAAAGGCGCATTTTCTGAAAATCGCGGAGAAAATCCGCGTCTGGGAGCCCCGTGAGGTTGCAGAGGGCAAAGACGCCAGCGAACAGGCCGTCTTTGCCGCGTGCGTATGACGATCCAATCCCCCACAGAATCGAGGTGATGAATATGGCAAAACGCTCGCCAAGGCTGATTTTCACCGAGGAAGAACGCGCCCTGCCGGAGCTGGAACGAGCTGTCCGCAAGGCGGACAGGGCGGCGGTTAAGCTGGAAAAGGCCGAAGCGAAAATTCCCAAGAAAACCGTTAAGGTCAAAAAGCGCGTTGTGGACAGTGAGAGCGGCAAGGTCACGACGCGCCTTTTCTTTGAGGAGGCGGACAAAAAGCGTCCGCCCTCCAAGCTGGCGCACGCCGCAAGGAAAGCGCCGCTGGATACCGTCCGCAGCGCAGTTCACCGCAAGCTCCGGGAGGAGGGCGACGACAACCCCGGCACGGAGGCGGCGAACACCCTGACCGAGACGGCGGAGCGCACCTGGCGCATTGCGGAATCGGCGCACCGCTCCCATGCGGAAAAGCCCTACCGCAAAGCGGACAAGGCGGAAGCCGCCGCAGACAAAGCCAATCTCAAGGCGCTGAACAAACAATACGAGCAGGAATACGGCAGGGCTTCCAACCCCTATTCCCGCTGGCAGCAGAAGCAGGCCATTAAAAAGGAATACGCCGCCGCAAAAACGGGGAACGGCGCGAGGAATACTGTCAAAGCGTCCGAGACCACCGCAAAGGCGGCCAGGCGCGCCGCCGAGGGAAGCAAGGAACTCGGCAGCTTTTTTGTCCGGCACAAGAAGGGCTTCCTCATTGCGGGCGGTATCGCCGCCGCGATACTGCTGCTCATGACCTGCATTTCCTCCTGCTCCACGCTGTTTCAGGGCGGGGTGTCCGGCATTGCGGCCTCCACCTATCCGCTGGAGGATGCTGATATGCTGGCGGCGGAAGCCGCCTACTGCGCCATGGAGGACGAGCTGCGGGAATACCTGAACAGCTACGAAAGCACCCACGATTACGACGAGTACCACTTCAACCTGGACGAGATTGAGCACGACCCCTATGTGCTCATTTCCATGATTACCGCCCTCAAGGGCGGAGAATGGACGATTGACGAAATAGGCGGGATTCTGGAGACGCTGTTTGAAAAGCAGTATATCTTAACGGAAACCGTCGCCACGGAAACCAGATACCGCACCGAAACGCATATCGGCTACTACACCGACGAAAACGGCAATCTGCAAAGCTACGAGTACGAGGTGGAGGTTCCCTATACCTGGTATATCTGCCATGTGGAGCTGGAAAATTTCAACCTCTCCCATGTGCCGGTGCATATCATGTCCCACGATCAGCTCTCCATGTACGCCGTGTATATGAGCGTGCTGGGCAACCGCCCCGACCTGTTCCCCGATTCCCCGTATGTGAACCGGTACTACCACACCCAGTATGAGAAGTACGAGATACCCCCGGAGGCGCTGGCGGACGAGCAGTTCGCCGCCATCATCAAGGAAGCGGAAAAGTATCTGGGCTACCCCTATATCTGGGGCGGCAGCTCGCCGGACACCTCCTTCGACTGCTCCGGCTTCGTTTCGTATGTCTACAACCACTGCGGCCTGCATTGGAGCTTCGGCAGGCTGGGCGCGGAGGGTCTGCGGGGCATATGCGCCTATGTCTCCCCGGAAAGCGCCCGTCCCGGCGACCTGATATTCTTTGAAAAAACCTACAACACCGCAGGCGCGTCCCATGTGGGCATCTATGTGGGCAATAACAGGATGCTCCACTGCGGCGACCCCATTCACTACGCTTCCATCGACACGAGCTACTGGCGAAGCCATTTTCTCCAGTTTGGCAGATTACCTTAACAACAACCATATCAACGCAAAAAGGAGGATGTTATGAACCCGCGACTTGAAAAGCTGCGTCAGGAGCGCGAGAAGCTGGCGGAAAAGCTCACATCGCTGACCGCACGGCTCAAAGCCTTGGACGAGCAGATTCTGAAGCTGGAAAACACGGATATTGTGGGCATCGTCCGCGAGAACGGGCTGACCATCGAGCAGCTCGCGGCGCTGATGGCGATGCTGGAAAAGCGTCCCACGGCGGCGCTGCCCGACGAATACAGAAAAACGGAGGAATTTGTGGATGAAGAATAAATGGAGATTTTTTGCCGTGACGCTGGCCGTCGTGCTCTGCATGACGGTCTTTTCCGTTACCGCTTATGCAGGCGGCGGCGATATGGTCGATTCGACAATGGGCGACCCGACCATGGAAAGCCCAACTGCAACCACACAGCCGGAGAATACAAATGCCGGTGAGCAGACCCCAAACGGACAGACCCTGACCGTGCTTGTGACCGAAAATGCGGACGGAAGCCATACCGTGACCATCGGGGATCGGAGCTGGACGCTTCCCGCCAAACGGGAGCAGTCCGGAAAGGTGGTCAACGTCCGCACCTATTTGAACCTGCGCACCGGCCCCGGCACGGATTACACCGTGATCGGGCGTCTGCTCAACGGCGCGGAGGTGAAGGTGCTGGAGGAAAGCAACGGCTGGTACAAGGTGGTCGTGCCGGAGCAGACCGGCTATGTATACGGCAAATACCTTGAGGTTCTCAACACCTCTGCGGGAGGCGGTGAGAACGACACGGATACTGCGGGACTGCTGGAGATACTGCTGCAATATTACGCCGCTGCCGGAGGCTCCGCGCCCCTGACCCCGGACGGCAACCTGACGCTCATGGACGACATCGGCTCCGCTTTCGGCGCAGGCAAGCAGTTCATCACCGTGACGACCAAGGGCGGCAACACCTTTTATCTCATCATCGACCGGGACGATAAGGGTAATGAGAACGTCCATTTCCTGAATCTTGTGGACGAGGCCGACCTGCTGGCGCTGACCAAGGACGGCGAGAGCATCGTCCCCGCCTGCGCCTGCACGGACAAATGCGCCGTGGGCAAAATCAACACGGGCTGCAAGGTGTGCAGAACCAATATGAGCGAGTGCGCGGGCAAGGAAGTTACGGAACCCACGCCACAGCCCGCTGAGCCTGCGGAGACCGCGCCCGAAAAGAGCGCCAACGGTGCGGGGCTCATAGTGGTCGTCCTCCTGCTTCTGCTGGGCGGCGGTGCGCTGTACTGGTTCAAGCTCCGCAAGCCCAAGGCCGACACCCGTGGGGCGGACGATCTGGACGATTACGACTACGGCGAGGACGAGGAAGATGAGGACTACGAGTTTGAAGCCGAGGACGAGACGGACGCCGGGGAGGATGAAGAAAAGTGACACAGACAGTCAGCACAGAATCGCCCATGGAGCCGTCTCCCCGCGAGAGGCTTATTCAGATCATGAAGCGCGAGCAGGCGCTTTTCATTCGGCAGACGCTCTCCCAAAAGCCCGGATACCGGGGCGGCAAGAAAGCCTTTGAATACTTCATTCGGCAGAAGATCGTAAAAGCCGTGGAGGCGGGCTGCGGGGACGCAGAGGCGCTGCTCCGCACCCCCAAGCCCGTCAAATCCATCTACTACGACTTCAAATACTATTTCGACGAATACAGCTACGCAAACTGCGACCTGTATGTGGAGAAGGCCATCGAGGACTGCGGGAACAACACCCTGCGCAAGGAGTTCCTGCGGGCAAAGGGCTGGGACGCACCGGATGATTTCGATATCAACGATGAGGAGGAATAAAGAAATATGAACGAATACCGATTGGTTGTGTGTGAAAAGCCCTCCGTGGCAAGGAGCATTGCCGCCGTTCTTGGCGCAGGCAAACGCGGGGACGGCTTTCTTTCGGGCGGCGGCTATCTCGTCTCCTGGTGCTTCGGGCATCTTGCGGAGCTTTCGGACGCAGACGCCTACGACGAAAAGTACGGCAAATGGCGAAGGGAGGACTTGCCCATCCTGCCGGATAGCTGGCAGTACACCGTGGCGAGGGACAAGCAGAAGCAGATGAACACCCTGCGCACCCTCATGCACAGGGAGGACGTTTGCGAGGTCGTCAACGCCTGCGACGCCGGGCGCGAGGGCGAGCTGATCTTCCGCACGGCGTATAATCTCAACAACTGCCGCAAGCGCGTAAAGCGGCTCTGGATCTCCTCCATGGAGGATGCGGCTATCCTTGATGGCTTTGACAATCTCCGCGACGGCGCGGAGTACGACAACCTCTACGCCTCCGCCCTCTGCCGCAGCAAGGCGGACTGGCTGGTGGGCATCAACGCCACCCGCCTGTTTTCCGTGATGTACCACCGCACACTGAACGTAGGGCGCGTGGTGTCGCCCACGCTTGCGCTGCTGGTGCAGCGGGAAGCGGAGATCAATGCCTTTCAGCCGGAGAGCTTCTACACCGTCCATCTGGACTTTAACGGCTTCTCCGCCGCAGGCGAACGCATGAAGGAGCAGGCAGAGGCGGAGCGGCTTGCCGGGGACTGCAACAGCAAAGCCGCCGCTGTTACCTCCGTCGTGCGGACGGAAAAGACGGAGAAAGCCCCGGCGCTCTACGACCTTACCACCCTCCAGCGGGACGCGAACCGCTTGCTTGGGTACACGGCGCAGCAGACGCTGGATTACCTGCAAAGCCTCTACGAAAAGAAGCTCTGCACCTATCCCCGCACCGACAGCCGCTACCTCACCGACGATATGGAGGGCGGCGTAAACGCGCTGGCGCTGTGCTGCGCGGGCGTCTGCGGCACGGAGCCGCCCGCAGCCGTCTGTTCGGGGCAGGTGTGCAGCAGCAAAAGGGTCAGCGACCACCACGCCGTCGTTCCCACGATGGCGGCGGGCGAAACGGATTTGGAAACCTTGCTCGCAGGCGAACGGGAGATTCTGCGCCTTGTTTCCCGTCAGGTGCTTATGGCGGTCAGCGCACCCTTCGTCTATCTGGAGACCGAGGCAAGGCTGGACTGCGGCGGAAATGCCTTTGCCGCCAAGGGGAAAACAATCCTTCATATGGGTTGGAGGGCATACACGGAAAAGGGCAATCAGGACAGCACCCTCCCGGAGCTTTCCGAGGGACAGTCGCTTCCCGTTTCCTCCTGCGCGGTCAAAGAGGGCAGAACGACCCCGCCCAAACACTTCACTGAGGATACGCTTCTGTCGGCCATGGAGACGGCGGGCAAAGAGGATATGCCGGAAACTGCGGAGCGGCGCGGGCTGGGAACCCCCGCAACAAGGGCGGCGGTCATTGAAAAGCTGGTGGCCACGGGCTTTGCGGAGCGCAGAAAGGCGAAAAAATCTGTACGCCTCGTTCCCACCGAAGCGGGCGTGTCCCTCATTACCGTGCTGCCCGAACAGCTCCAGTCCCCGCTGCTCACCGCCGAATGGGAGCACCGCCTCAAGGAGATCGAGTGCGGCGAGCTGGGCGCGGACGAGTTCCTCGCCGGCATCCGCGATATGGTCGCAGCGCTGGTTCGGGACGCTGCGCCTGTGGACGGCGCGGAGGTGCTGTTCCCCTCCGGCAGACCCGTTGTGGGCAAATGCCCCCGCTGCGGCGCAGAGGTCACGGAGAGCAAAAACGGCTATTTCTGCGAGAGACGGAGCTGCAAGTTCGGGCTGTGGCTGGACAACCGCTTCCTTGCCGCCAAGAAGATCAGCCTGACGAAGAAGATGGCTTCCTCGCTCCTGACGCAGGGACGCGCCTACGCCAGCGGTATCTACTCCGAGAAAACCGGCAAGACCTACGACGCATTCATCGTGCTGGAGGACGACGGTGCGCGTTCCTCCTATAAGCTGGACTTCACCAAATGACCCTCGCAGGCTCCCGCACGGGCGTTTCATTCCCCTGCGGGAGCCGCTGTTTTTACCATGATTCAAAGGAGGTATGCATGAAATGGCTGAAAAACAGACCAACAAGGAACGGCTCAAGGACATCACCGACAGCATTGAGACGGGCATAAAGGAGCTGTTTGAGAGCGACAAATACAGGCAGTACCTTGCCACCATGAGCCGCTTTCACCGCTACAGCGTCAACAACACCATGCTCATCTATATGCAGCGCCCCGACGCCACCCATGTGGCCGGCTTCAACAAATGGCGCGACCAGTTCGGAAGGAGCGTCAAAAAGGGCGAAAAGGGCATTAAGATCATCGCCCCCACGCCCTTCAAGAAGAAAATCGAGCAGCAGAAATTAGATCCCGACACCAGACTCCCCCTGCGGGACGAGAACGGCGATATTATCACGGAGGAAAAGACGGTGCAGATCCCCATGTACAAGCCCGTGGTGGTGTTCGACGTGCAGCAGACCGCAGGCAAGCCCCTGCCGGAGCTGGCGGCGAACCTTACGGGGGACGTGCAGAATTACGAGATGTTTATGGAAGCTCTGCGCCGCAGTGCGCCCGTACCCATCTTCTTTGAGAAGCTGGCGGAGAATATGGACGGTTACTTCTCCGTGGACAAACAGCGTATCGCTGTCCGCGAAGGCATGAGCGAGGTGCAGACGGTCTGCGCCGCCGTCCATGAGATCGCCCACTCCAGGCTCCACAATAAGGACGAAATCGGAGAAAAATATCAGGAGGTCGAGCTGTTCGGCAAGCCTGCGCTGTTCTCCAACGGGCGCATCGACCGGGATAAGCTGCCGGAGGGCTTGTATGCGTATGACCTGCGCGGCTCGGATTACGATCCGGGGCTGCCCGTGACCATTCAGGAGCACGTTGTGGTGAACCACGCGGCAACCGTTATTGCCGCAGCGCCCATTGAGCTGCCGGAGCAGGGCTTTTTGTATCTGGGCGAGGACGGGCTGAACTTCACGGGCGGCGAGCAGACCGTGAAGGAGTTTCTGCACGCACAGTACCCGGAAAAGGCAAAGTTCTCCCGCGCCGCCGAGGAGATTCAGGCGGAGAGCATCTCCTTTGCCGTCTGCGCCTATTACGGCATTGAGACAGGCGAAAACAGCTTCGGGTATCTGGCGACTTGGGCAAAGGACAGGGAGCTGACCGAGCTTCGCGCATCGCTGGAGACCATCAACCGAACCTCATCCTCCCTGATTACGGATATCGACCGCCATTACGCGGAAATCTGCAAGGAGCGCGGGCTGGATAAGGAGACGGAGAGCCTTGCCGCCCGGCCGGTGCAGGAGATCGCCGTGCAGGAGCAGGAGCCGGTCACAGCGCCGGACAACGGCTGCGTCCCCGACCCTGCGATTTCTGTTGAGAGCATGAACGCCTACGGCTACACCGATTCCAATATGCTGCCGCTGACAAAGGAGCGTGCGCTGGAGCTCATGGAACGGGACGTGAGCGTGTATATGCTTCACACGGACAACACCGAGGCCATGGCCTTCGATGCGGAGGATATCCGCAGCTTTGACGGCGTCTTCGGCGTGGAAGCCTCCGAATGGGAGACGGTCAAAGACCGCTTCGCACCGCCGGACTATGAAAAGGCGTTCCTCAGTAACCCCGCCGACAGCTTTGCCATCTATCAGCTTCGGGATAATGATAATACGGCGCAGCTCCGCTTTATGAACGCCGAGTATCTGGCGCAGAAGGGGCTTTCCATTGAAAAGGGAAATTACGCCGCCGTCTATGCGGGCAGCCTCGACCGCAGGGGCGATACGCAGGACAGGTTGGACGAGCTGTATGAGACCTTCAACCTCCGCCGCCCGGAGGATTTTCGCGGCCACAGCCTGTCCGTCAGCGACATCGTGGCGCTGAAGCAGAACGGCGTGGTATCCTGTCATTACGTGGATTCCCGGGGCTTCAAGGCGCTGCCCGACTTCCTCAAGCCGGAAAACTATCTCAAAAACGCGGAGATGGCCATGGAGGACGATTACGGCATGATCGACGGCGTTATCAACAACGGGCCGAAGCAGACCGTGGCGGAGCTGGAGGAACAGGCAAAGTCCGGCAAGCCCATCTCCCTCATGGAGCTGGCGCAGGCGGCGCGCCGGGAACAGGCGCAAGCAGCACGGCAGGAGAAGAAGCCATCCGTGCTGGCAAAGCTCTGTCCTCCCGTCAACGAGCCGAAAAAGACAGCGCGTTCAAAGCGCGCGGAAAGAGAGCTGCTATGATGATTTTTACCAACGATGAAATGAACCTCATGTGCATCTACCAGAGCGACAGCCGCAGCGGGCTGATTGCCGCCCTCACCGAAATGCGCGGATACCTGGACGAGGACGAAGCCGGGCTGCGGGAGCTGACCGACAGCGCCCTGCAAAAGCTGGACGAAATCACCGATGAGGACTTCGCAGCGCTGGAGCTGGCGCCGGACTTCGACACGGACGAATAAGGTGGATGCGGCGGGAGCGGCTTTCGGGTCGCTCCTGCTGTGATTATTCTATTGAAGAAAAGAGCGTGTTCACGCAAAAATTTTCAACAGAGCGCATCACAAAAGAAAAAGTGTCAATACGGAGGCGTATTCTCTCCGGAAAACGCACAGAATGAGCAGGAAAGAATCCGCACTATTTTTTTGAAATCACTTGATTTTCACCGGATAGTTGCGTATAATAAGACTGCGAGGTGAAAATATGATAAAGACAACAGCGATGCTACTGGAAGAATTGAAGGGATACGGTTCTCCGAAGTCAAAGTTGGCGCGTATGGCGGAGCGGGGCGAATGCTTTCCCATTACAAGGGGACTATATGAAACTGACCGGAACGCTCCTGCGTACCTGCTTGCGGGCAGTATTTACGGGCCTTCATACATTTCCTTTGAATATGCCCTCAGCCGCTACGGGCTGATTCCCGAAGCGGTATATGCCGTTACCTGCGCCACCTTTGAAAAGAAAAAGAAAAAGAAGTACGAAACGCCCTTCGGAACCTTCACCTATCGGGATGTGCCGTCCGAGGCGTTTCCGCTGGGGATTCGGCTCGTGCAGGAGGGCGATTATTTCTATCGGATCGCAGAGCCGGAAAAGGCTCTGTGCGACCAGCTCTATACTATGCCGCCCGTGCCGAACACACAGGAGCTTTTCCGGCTGCTGACGGAGGATTTGCGGATTGAGGAATCGGAGATTGGGAAGCTGGACGAAAATAAGGTTTGCGAATACAGCGGAGCGTACCATACCACGAACATCAAAAAGCTCTGCTCGCTTTTAAGGAGGCTTTGACATGAACAGCGCCATTGAACAGATGCTGAAAAGCTACCATGTAGAGAATATCTACGACAGAAAGAACGCTATGAAGGAGATCATGCAGGAAATTGTGCTCTGCGGCTTGTCCCGTGCGGGCTTCTTCAAAAAAGCGGCGTTCTACGGCGGAACCGCCCTGCGAATCTTCTACGGTCTCGACCGCTTTTCCGAGGATCTGGATTTTTCGCTGGAAGCGGAGGATTTGGACTTTGACCTGACCGCCTACTTTCCCGTGCTGGAGAAGGAAGTGAAAGCCTTTGGGCTGAACGTGGAGATTCAGGAAAAGGAAAAGACAAAAGAAAGCACCATCCGCTCCGCCTTCCTGAAGGGGAACACAAAGGAACATCTCCTGCTGTTCTACGCGGATGAAAAGGTGGCGGGAAGCGTAGCGAAGAATGAAGCGGTCAAGATTAAGTTCGAGGTGGACGTTAACCCGCCCGCCTTCGCCGCATTCGAGCACAAATACCGGCTGCTGCCCGTGCCGTATGAGGTGCGGCTGTACGATATGCCCTCCCTGTTCGCAGGAAAAATCCATGCTGTCATCTGCCGTGCGTGGCAGAGCCGCATCAAGGGCAGGGATCTGTACGACTATGTATTCTATCTTTCGAGGAACACCGCCGTCAATCAAAAACACCTTCAGGCACGATTGATTGATTCCGGATATATTTCTGCCGATGCGGACTGTTCCTTGCCGAAAATCAAAGCGATGCTGGCGGAACGCTTCGACAGCATCGATTACGCACAGGCAAGGCAGGATGTGGAGCCGTTCATTCACGATTCCTCCGTGCTGAATATCTGGAGCGCAGACTTTTTCAAACAAATCACGGAGGGACTGACTGCGGTATAGTCCCCGACTGAAAACCGAATACCGCCCTTACATAGAGCGTCCGTTCCGGGCGCTCTAAATTTATGCCATGAAGGAGGAGCAATATGCCGAGCAAGCTACAAACGTATATGCAGATGGCGGACGAGGCGCAGCGGCAGATCACCGGCAGCTACCGGGGCTGGACGGGCTTTCTCACCACCGCCGCAAGGCTGTACAAATACCCCTACGCCGAGCAGGTCATGATCCACGCCCAGCGTCCGGACGCCACCGCCTGCGCGGAGTACGACTTCTGGAACGAAAAGATGGGCCGGTATGTCCGCAGGGGCTCCAAGGGCATCGCCCTCATCGACAGCAGCGGCGAAAGGCCGAGGCTTCGGTATGTGTTCGACGTGTCGGACACGGGCGGCAGAGAATTTCCAAAGAGCCGCTACCTGTGGGAATACCGGGAGGAACACGCGGACGCGGTAAGCGCCATGCTGGAAAGCCGCTACGGTGTGGACGGAAAAGGAGGGCTCCCTGACCAGCTTGAGCGCATCGCGTCTCAGCTTGCGGAGGAATACTGGCGGGACTATAAGCGGGATATCCTCGCCATCGTTGACGATTCCTTTCTTTACGGATATGATGAGTTCAACGTAGGAGCGGCCTTCCAAAGCGCCGCCGCCGTCAGCATCGCCTACTCGCTCATGTCCCGCTGCGGGCTTGAAGCGGACGACCGCTTCGAGCATGAGGATTTCCTGAGCATCTTCGATTTCAACACCCCGGAAGCCGCCGCTGAGCTGGGCACGGCGGTGAGCAGGATCAACGGAGAGGTGCTGCGGCAGATCGAAGTCACCATCAAGAATTACGAGCGCGAGAAACTCGCGGAAAGGAGCCATAGCCATGACAGAGCTGACCTACACCAAGAACGGGGACTACCTGATTCCCGACCTGACGCTGAGCGAGACGCCGGAGGACGCGAGACCCCTGGGCAAGTACGGGAGACTGCGCAGGAGCTACCTTCAGGAGCACAGACCGGGGCTGTACAGCCGTCTGGTGCTGTCGGAGAAGCTGTTCCCGCATCTGCGGGAGATCGACGAGACGGCGAACCGGAGGCTGGAGCAGATGATGCCGGAGCTGATGAAGTCGGCGGGCGTGACGGAGGAGCTGAAAGCCCGCGACCAGATGAAATGGGTGGGGCTGATGAACAGCCTGAAAGCGCAGGCGGAGGAGATCATCCTCAGCGAGCTGGTGTACAACTGACCAATGACGCGCCGGAAGCGGAACCGGCGCAGCCTCCGATACCGCAGGCATACCAACTGAGCCTGTTCCCCACGGAGGAAGAGCAAATCGCATATATCGCAGAAGCGGAGAGCTACACGCCCTCCGCTTTTTCCATGTCCATCCCGCAGTCGGATATCGACCATATTCTGCGCATGGAGGGCAACGCCGATTATGCTCGCATGAAGATCGCCACGGAGTTCTCCAAGGGCAAGAGCGTGGAAGAAATCGCGGCGTTTCTTCAAAGCACCTTCCACGGCGGCAACGGCGTCGTCACCGAAAACGGCAGATATTCCGCGTGGTACGCAGAGGACGGCATCCACATCGCCAATGGGGACGCGGCAAGATACCTGACCTCTGCAAAGGTCGTAAGCTGGCAGGAGGCGGCGGAGCGCATCGGGCAGCTTTTGGAGCAGGGCGAATACGCAACCAACGTAGAGCTTGCGGAAGCGCCGGGGCACGAGCGCACGGAGCTGGCGCAGTCTATCTGGTATCTACGGCAGGATTTAAGTGAAAAGGCGCGGGCGCAGGGCTATCTCTCCTGCCTGTCGGATATGCGGGGCGGCGGTTTCCCGGAGGAAACGGCGCGGCTTGCCGAGCGGCTGAGAGACTCTGCGTTCCGCGAAGTCCTCATGGACGATTTAGCACAGCTCCGATCCGACTGCCGGGAGGACAGGAGCCTGCTGCGCTTTCACTACCACAAGCCGGACAAAATCGAGCAGGGCCTGCGGGAGCTGCCCCTGCCCCGCAGAGAATACCGTGCCGAAATGGCGGAGATCCCCGCCGTGCAGCGGTTCATTACGGAGGACGAGATCGCCGAGACCCTGACCCGCGGCAGCAATATTGAAGGGAGCAAGGGGCGCATCTACGCCTATTTCAAAGAAAAGCATACCCCCAGGGAGCAGGCGGACTTCCTGAAAGATGAATACGGCATTGGAGGCAGCTCCCACGCGGTATCCGGCGCGTCCCACAGCGGCGAGGATCACAGCGGCAAGGGCGTCAGCCTGAAAAAACAGGACTGCCCGGAAATTCAACTGAACTGGGCGAACGTCGCCAAGCGTATCTCCGAGCTGATCCGCAAAGACCGTTTCCTGACCCCGGAGGAAAAGACACAGTACGAGCAGCTTCAGCGGCAGACCGCAGCGCGAAGTGCAGCATGGAATGACTACAATGCCGTAAAGGAAGCCCACCCGGACGACCTCGTGCTGTTTCAGGTGGGGGATTTCTTTGAGCTGTATGGCGAGGACGCAAAACAGGCGGCGGAGCTGCTGAATATGAACCTGACCTCCCGCAGTATCCCCGGTGCTGGCCGTGTGGAGATGTGCGGTGTACCGTCGCACAATTTAGAGATGTATGTAGAGAAATTGCGCGATAAGTATGATGTGACGATTGCCGAAGCGCCGGACTTTAGAGGTGAGCGCCGCGTCTATACCCTGCGTTCCGTTGACCATGAAGCGGAGGCCGCCATCGACGCGCAGGAAGCGGAGTTCGGTGCAGATGGCACAAGGGTGTTCCGCGACCCCGCCGCAGAGCAAGTTCAGCCCACGGTGCAGGAGCTGTTCGAGAGATACCGCCTGAGCGTGGGCAACGCGCTTTCCAAGGATGAAGCATTTCTCAACGCCTGCCGCAATTCCGACCGTCAAAACGCCTATCTGGAGGGCGCGGCGGCAATCCGGCGCATCGTCACAGAATCCGGCGATTTGCAGCTCACACGGCTCTATTTCGATATGCCCGCGTTCCACAACCGGCTCCATCAGGAGCTTTTGGACGAGCTCTATCCCACGCTGGCGACCACGATAACGCCCTCGCCCTACAAGGTGACGCAGGAGGACATCGACGCTGCCTTGCAGAGCTGGAACGGAAAAATTGAAAGCAAGCAGGCGGTTGTTCGGTATATGGCACAGCACGGGCGTGAACGGGAAGCCGCCGCATGGCTGGCGCGGGAGTACGGCTTGAAGGATACCTCTAAACCGCTGCAAATCTCCGTGGGCAATTCCGAGCCGGTCACGCTGTCATGGGCAAAGGTGCAGCGGCGCATTGCGCAGCTCATCCGAGAAGATAAATTCTTCACAGAACAGGAAAAGTCTCTGCTGGAAAACAACCCGGACTATCGCCTTTTGGGTCGTTTGCGGGCAGACTGCGAATACTTTCTTGGCGCAGGCAACCGCGCAGAAAAGCACCTGTGGGCGGGCAGCGTCTATGCACAGATCGTCAAAATGCGGGAGCTTTATGACGCGCTCCCCCAAAAACCGGAATGGCTGACGAAAGAAATGATTGATGATTATGCCGAGCGGATGGCACCACGGTATCAGGTTGTGGCATATCATCACTTTGAAAACGGCTTTGATGAGAAACGGGACTATCAAACGCTGGAAGAAGCAGAAAAAGCCGCACAGGGTTATGTGGACGGCACGATGGAAAGCGACGGCTTTGCGTATGACGGCGCAGCTATCTACGACCAGCAGGCACGGAAGTATCTGCGTATCTACGGCGATTACCCGGATGAACGGGCGCACGCAGAGGTAGCGGGACGTGAGCCGACCGCAGAAACCATTATCCCCGCAGACCGTTTCCATGTGGTAAGCCTTGACCGGGGATTCCGTACCCTGTACGCCGTGTGGGACGACGAAACCCACGGCTACCATGTGGACGCGGACGGCGTGACCGAGGAATTTACAAGCGAATGGCAGGCGGAGGCGTACCGGCTGGAGCTGCAAGGACAGGCGGAGCAGGCGCTTATGGAACGGGCAAAGGGACTGATCTCCGACTTCTGCCGGAGCGAATACGGCTCAGAGGCGGATTTCAGCGACCCTACCAAGATTGGCATCGCCTACACCACTGTCACCGACGATGAGATTCCCGTTCAGGTGAATATCGACCTTGTGAACTTCCGGCTGGAACGCTATCTGAATGATGAGCATCTGGAAACCCGGCAGTACGGCTCTTTGCAGGAGCTTATTACCAACGAGCTGGAAAATCTCGATTTCAGCGACCTCATTCATGTTTCGGATGAGGACGTGGAGCAATACCGTTGGCATGAGCCAGAGGAAGCAGTTACAGACGTTCCCGAAACGGCTCCTGCCCCGCAGAGAGAACCGTTCCCGTATTCCGTAGGCGATACGGTGTATCTGGAAAACGGCAAGCCCTATATCATCGAGAGCATCGGCCTTTTTGATATTTCTCTCCGTGACCCGACGCTTCTCTACCCTATCTCCCGTGCGGAGAGCAGGGAGAGCTTCGCACGGCTCATGGAGCGGTATCCGCAGCCGGAAAAGACCGCCGCAGAGAATACGGCTGTCCCCGAAAAAGAACCAAACCACACCTACACCGAGGAAACCGTGGCGGTATATCCCGGTGACAAAAACAACCTCCCCTATGATGTAGAGATTCGTACTCTGCGTTTTGACGAGCCGGAGCATGACCCACCCTCTGCGGAACCCGCCGAGCCTGAACCTCCTGCTATGAGCGAGGAAGAAGCGCTGCTTCTGGAACAGGAAGGCCGAGCGGCACTTTCAGAAATGGGCGAATTTGTGCCTGATTTTAATGATGCCATCTCTCAGGCCGAGATCGACGAGCCTCCCACACACCGTCATGCGGTATCCATTTCCATTGACGGCGAGTGGCAGGGCTTTCCCAGTGCCGACGCTGCGGAGCAGGCCGCTTATGCGGACTTCAAGGCAGCAAGCCACCGCAACGCGCAGAATTTCCACATCACCGATGATGCCCTCGGCGTCGGCGGCGCAAAAGCAAAGTTTCGGGCAAATATGGCGGCTATCCATCTCCTGAA
>OIXA01002380.1_pt1 | contig 21752 bp, 19 predicted proteins | sample 1587721 | NCBI WGS metagenome assembly OIXA01 (sample SAMEA3888900, study PRJEB22519) | human gut metagenome | biome: human gut; feature: human-associated habitat; material: faeces | place: Denmark | collected 2013 | reverse complement strand
TGCTGTTATTGTAATAGTCAATATACTCGGCAATCGCCTTGGAGAAGGCTTGAAAGGAGGAATGTGGACGAAAAAAGCCATGACCCGGAGGAAGAACAACCGGACGAGGATACACCTCGCCGTCCCTCGGTGCTGGCGGCGTTGGAGGAAAAATCGGACAAGCCGGAGCCGGTGAAGCCCTTCAAAAGCTATCTGGATAAGGACGGTGATGCCCGGTGAGCGACCGCCGCGACCAGCAGCTCCATTTCCGGGTCAGCAAGCCGGAGTTGGAACGGATTCGGAACAAGATGGAATCCAGCGGCATTCTGAGCATTGGCTCCTATCTGCGAAAGATGGCGCTGGACGGCTACTGCCTGAACCTTGGCCTGCCGCAGCTGCGCTGCATGGCGTATCTTTTGCATTTGAACGCCACAAGTGGCTCAAGTGTTCGTTAGCAAAGTGGCTCAAGTATTGGCTGTCACACGGGGGTGATTCAGAATGGCTGCAACACGTTTGATTGCGCTGCACAAAAACAAAGGCAAGTCGGTTGCGGCCTGCCTGAAAAGCCGCACGGACTACGCGAAGAATCCTGACAAAACGAACGGGGGAGAGCTGGTCAGCAGCTACGAGTGCAGTCCTTTGACCGCAGACGAAGAATTTATGCTGTCCAAGCGGCAATACGAACTTTCTACAGGCCGCAGACAGAAAAATGATGTGATCGCCTATCAGATACGGCAGTCTTTTCGTCCCGGTGAGATCACCGCAGAGGAGGCCAACAAGGTGGGCTACGAACTGGCGATGCGCTTCACCAAGGGCAAATATGCGTTTATCGTTGCCACTCACATGGACAGGGAACACATCCACAACCATATCATCTACAATTCCACTGCGCTGGATGGAACACGAAAATTCCGGGAATTTTTCTTTTCAGCGTTGGCAGTGCAGCGGTTGAGTGACCTGATCTGCTTAGAGCATCAGCTCTCCGTCATTGAGATAAAGCCTTACCGGGAGCGGCAGAAGCGCACGCTCTATCCGCCCAAAGAAAGCAATCGTGACCGGCTCTGCAGCGTGATCGGTAGGATTCTGGCTGAAAAGCTCAAGGACTACGAGGACTTTCTGCAAAAGCTGGAGCAGCAAGGCTATGAGGTCAAACGCGGAAAGTACACCTCCGTCAAGGGCGCACGGCAGAAACGATTCATCCGGTTCCGCACTTTGGGGGCAGGGTACAGCGAGGAAGAATTGAAAGCTGTCCTTGCCGGAGAAGCGGAACATCGGCCTCGGCAAAAGTGCCCGGCACCGGAACAAAAATTTCAGATGCTGGTGGACATTCAGGCAAAACTAGCCGAGGGAAAAGGCGCGGGCTTTGCCCGATGGGCAAAGCAGCACAATTTAAAAGAGATGTCCCGGACGCTGGTTTCCTTACAGGAAAATAAAATCGGCAGCATTGAGGAAATGCAGGAGCGTGTGGACGCTGCAACTGCACGCTATCATGAACTGGGCGATTCCGTTAAAGCATCAGAAAAGCGACTGGCAGAAATCGCGGTGCTGAAAGCGCACATCATCAACTACGCCAAGACGCGGTCTGCTTATGATGCCTACCGTAAGACCGGATACAGCAAGCACTTTCTGGAAACGCACCGCACAGAGATCACGCTGCACAAGGCGGCGAAAGCAGCGTTTGACGAATCCAATTTGAAAACGCTCCCCAAGGTCAAGGAGTTGGACGCGGAGTATTCCAAGCTGCTGACAGAAAAGAAAGCGCGCTACCCGGACTATCGCAAAGCGAAAGAAGAAATGCAGGAGTTTCTTCGAGCGCAGAAAAATATTGAGCTTTTCTTCGATGAGGAAAAGAAGCCAGAGCAAACCGAACCTTCCAGATAAACAATACGACCCTGAGAACTTTGCCGCTTATCCGGCAGGGTTCTCAGGGCCTTTTTTGATTATTCCTCAGTCTGTACTCGGAACAGCATTTCCGGTGCTTTCAATTTGTTTAGCGATCATGCTTTCCAGTTCCTGCGTAATCGTTGCGCAATTTGCAACACGGTAATTCCAGAAATAAGAAACACCTTCGCACTCTTCCACGGACAAATCGCTGTTGACCAAAAGCAAGCTTTCTGGTGTCACGTTCAGCTTTTCGCACAGAGAAGCATATTTTCCATAATCAATGCTTCGGCTGGATGATTTGGCTTCTACCCAGAAAAATTTTCCATTGATGGAGAACACGACATCCAGCTCATGCGTGTTCCCTACGGATGCCGTTTCTGAAAGGACCACATTGGAGCAAACCGAAACTTCTGCGCCCTGCTCCTCTTGATAGCGGTTCAGGATCTGCTGAACCTGATGTTCTACAAAAAGCTCCAGCCACTTTCCGCTCAAAAAATGCCGGACGGTTTCATTTTGCGCAAGTTCATAGACGATATTCTGCGGATAAATCACAATGGCTGCAAAAAGTCCCATTTTGTCCCACGTCTGAGCAATCTCTGAAAGTGCGGCAAACGATTTTTTGGACGCACCCTTTGGGATACGGAACGAAAAAGAGCCGTCGCTCTGCATATGTGTTCGGATAAACTGCAGGAAATCCACCACCACCGGGTCGCAAAGAGCCTCGCCTGTTTTCCATGCCATCCGCTGAACAGCAATCGGTGGGAGTTTTTCCGGCACGACCTGCTGAACGATTTTATACCCACAGCGTTCCAGATGCTCCAATGCGGTCAAAGGCTTCGGAGGGATTTTTTCTTTAACTTCGGACTTTTCTGCACCGGATGTATTCTCAGTCAGATAGTTAAACTTCCATCCGTATTCCCAAGCAGGCGAACGGGTCAACACACCAACTGCATGAAATCCGCTGTCCGGTTCCTCCATCGGAAATGTGATTTTGTTCTTTTGGATATTGATTTGGAGCGTTTTGTTTTTCAGTGCTTTCTGATAAGCATCAAGAAAAAATTCCTTTCCCTTATACGCCAGCTCACTGGAATTATTTGCAGAAAGACCAGCATTTTTTGCCAAAGAGAGGAGCAGACCGGTCGCTTTGGGCAGTTCAAGGATATGTTCCATCTGCGCACCGTCCGGAATATTTGCATGATCGGACTGCGGCGGTTCGTCTGCCGGAAATTCCTTTGCCGGTGCGGAAACTTCGGGCGTCATTTTTGAAGCAGTCTCAGACTTTCCGGACTTGGGCAAAGGTTTTGGCTCCGTGTAAACTTCCGCAATGAATGATTCATAGGAATCGATACACGGAAGTTTTCCTGCCGCTGTAAGGCCTACATAGATTGCAGCCGCCCGCGAGGAATCGCCATAATACTTTTTAGAATCCGCTGCGGCAGCAATATCAGAAAAGGCATTATATCTGCTCAGCTGCGCAGCCTTTTCAGGGAACTGCTTCAACGCACGGCAGTAGAGCCACTCAAAAAATGAATCCGGGTGCGGCTCTATCGGATACTCACTCCCTTCCAGAGAGTAGCGTAGCAGCTTTCCATTGGTTCGCAGCCGAGTGTCCTTATGGACTTTGGATGGCGCACAGGTCAGAAGGTCAGCGAATGGACCACCATGTTCAAATACCATGGCGGCTTCAAAAACCGTGCTGATGGGCACATCCTGCGCAACAGAATCCAGACGCAGCAGAAGCCGCAGAGAAGAAACAGCCTCACCCTCCGGCTGAGCGGATGCAGCGCTGACTTCCAGAATTGAAACATCCGGGTCTGTTGTATGGACGGCATCATGGACGGCACGGATATTCTGCCGCTTGCTACCTTTTATCCATGTGAATGTCACCGGCTGTTCTTTGCAATAGGGGTAGCCGGATATAGGAAAACAAATGGTTCGTGTAGCCATGAACACCTCCAGCTTTTTAGAACAAACAGGTTTATGTAAATCAAGTATAGCACAATCCCGGATGTGCTGCATAGCACTATTTTCTGCTTCCGGGAATCCATCTGTGCAAAAAGTGCCGATACCACAGGCATCGGCACTCAGATTAAAAAGCATTTTGCAAAAATGCGCAGCCTGCATCCATCGGATGCAGAACACAAGGGGTTTGGGCACAGCCCAACAAGCATTTTGAATTTGATTTTTAGAAATCGGATTCAAAAATCGTGCCGTGGTACCACGGCGCACTGCTTGCAGAAGCTTTGAAGAAAAAGAGTATCAGACGGGAGTATAGATATAAATGTTGCGTCCCATCTCTCCCGTTTCAACATCGAAGCTTCCCGATGCTACCAGTTTTCCGTTATGAGTTATCTCAACATAAATATCCCAAAGGCCAGCAGCCTCCCAATATGCTTTCGGCGATTGACGAATCTCTACATTAAGGTCATCCGGAACTCCCAAATCTTTTGCAATGATTCGCAGTTGCTGATCTGTAAAGCTATCTCCCTGAGATATTTTATCTGTGGGGTCGTCCCATTCGCAGATGTAGGCACATCCGGCATCAATTATTCCATCTGCATCATTCCATGTCCCATCCTGAAAATTTTCATAGAACATTGCATAGTGCTCAATACCATCCTGATTGCTCGGCTCACCAGAATGCCAGTTTGTATAAGATGTGCTGGTTCCATTGACCCATTTCCAGTTTCCTTCAGAGCTTTCATCGCTGAATCCAAAGTAGGCATTCTCATACCCTTTCGCTTTCATTTCCCTTACCTGCAACAGAATGTTGAACTGTCTGGCTATTAGCGCAAGTATCTTGAGTGGAGCTTCTTTTAATGCTAATAAGTCATAATACAAATCCAGTGCCTGTTTCTGTTTCTTATCTGCCACTGCTTCCACCATATCAAATATCTTATTCTGCACTCTTACAGTGCACAGTTCTTCCACATCCTTTGCCGTAATGCCTTCTTCTTCATATTTGTAGCATATCAATTTCTCGACTTCATGGCGGATATTCTCCATATCTGTACCGGTCCTGTCCAACAGAAGATTCAGTGCATCCGGGGTAATCAACTTATTTTCCTTCTTGAGCAGTCCCATGATCCACTTCTTCAAGGTATTCTCATCCTGTACATCACAGACTGCCGCATAACCATTAGACGACACTGCTTTAAAGAGCTTGCTTCGCTTATCTACCTCTTCTTCAACAAATATCATATAAGTAGTTTCAGGAATATGTTTGAGGAAATCAACCATTTTCTCATTTCCCGTCTTCATCCAGCCACTGTTTTCAATTACAATCACTCTTCGCTCTGCAAAGAAAGGCATAGTCCCTGCCATATCTACAACTTCATTCGCATTGATGTCTTTTCCGGCATAGATGCTGCAGTTCATAGTATCATCCGGCGACACCAGTGCGCATTTCAGTTTATCACGATACTGCTTACGCAGATATGCTTCTTCTCCATACAACAGGTATACATGGACAAATGTTCCCTCTTTGATATCCTGTATGATTCTCTTCATCGCTTCACCATGCCTCCTGTTAAAGTTTCACTATTCTGCCAGCAATACCATCTTATCATAGTTACCCGTCTTTTGCCATATATCTCCGATTTTCATTTTGGAAGTGCCATATTATGTTCTTTTATCCTTAACCGCTTACCTGAAACAGTCAGCATAACTGCCCCGCTTTCATCCGTTCTGTAGACTTTCGTTCCAACCTGCCGCAATCGTTCCAATACTTCCGTATGAGGATGTCCATAACTGTTATTCTCTCCACAGGAGATCACTGCTATATCAGGCTGCAGCTGATTCAGCAAAAGCTCAGAATTAGAGTATCGTGAACCATGATGCGCCACCTTATAGCAATGACATTTCCAGTCTGATGGCAATGTCCTAGCCACTGCCATCTCTCCATCTTCTGTCACATCCCCGGTAAACAACGCATGGAACTCACCATATTCCAGCTTCATCACCAGCGAATATCCATTACGGTCCTGTGCCTGATATTCTGCCTCGGGATGCAGGATCTGTAATCTCATTTTTCCCGCTTCCATATAGTCGCCACTTTTTACATGACGCAGGGGGACTTTCTGCTCTTTACACAATTCTCTTAGTGCTTCATATTTCTCATCCTTCTTTGCAGCCTGTGCAATGACGACCTGCTCTATCTGGATTCCCTGCGGATTCTCCAACAGCTCCCTCACACCGGATATATGATCTTCATCCAGATGCGTCAGAAACACAGCATCCAGTCTGGCTGTTCCCGTATATTTCAGAAATGGAACCAAGGTGTACTGGGTAAGCTTACTCTCCGAAGTGGAACCACCGTCAATCAGATAATGTTCTCCCTTATCCGTCTCCAGCCAGATGCCATCCCCCTGTCCTACATCCATCACGGTTATTTCCAGCTTCCCATAGGTTCTATGCGTCAGCATTATAACCGCTGCAAGAATCCAGGTCATTTTTAACCAGTATGGAATGACCTGTGTTCTCTCTTTCTTCAGATACTGATGGATTACATACAGTAATATTATAACAATATAAAAAATCACGATTCTCCACACGGCTGGTCTTCCCACAATCCAGGTCGAGCCGGGTAGTTTCAATGAGCCTTCACACAACAAATCAAATCCCTGCAATATCAAATGGCAGCCCTGTGCCGCCAGATAGGCGGTTCCACGCATGACCCCCCAGGAGAAAGCACCGAAGCCTATACAAACCAGCCCCAAAATCATGACCATTCCCATTGCAGGAATAATCAACAGATTCAGCAGAAATGAATAGATTGGGAACTCATAATAAAACCACAGCATGATAGGAAAATGTACTGTAAAAACAGCGAATCCACCTGCTAACCCCTCACGTATCTTTGTTAATCTCTTATATATCCATGCTTTATCTCCCATTCCTTTAAATGACATCTGTGTCATGTCTGTTTTTATCACATCCAGCATACAGCCGATTCCAAGAATTGCCCCAAAAGACAGGAGAAATCCTGCATGATACAGGTATAATGGCTGTTCCAGCAATACGCCTGCTGCCGCAAGTGCCAAAGCTGTCAGCATATCATAAGTTCTATGCAGAAGCTGCGCCCCCATCTTTAATGCAAACATGAAGATGGCACGATATGCAGAAGTACTCATTCCAACCATATCTCCATACAACAGCATCAGAATGATTGCAACGACTGAACACAGCCAGCCCGGTATCCGCAATCTTCGCAAGGCTTCATACAATCCCATGCCAAGAATCGTAATATGTACCCCTGATATAGCCAGCACATGTGCAATCCCGCTTTTCTGATAGAGCTGCTTCTTTTCGGTATCCAGCTCCTGCTTATTCCCCAGCAGAACTGCCTTCATAACGGCTGCATCCTGTTCTTCCATGCACTGTTCCAATATTCTCTCCAATTGTCTGCGCAGACGATAAAGAGACTCCCGATAGAAGCTGTATTGCCCGCTTTGTGTCAGGAGTCTCCCATTTTTTATCTGATAGTATACCCTCTGCACTCTATAGTATTCTCTCTGGTCAAAGCCGCCTGGATTTCTGCCCTGTCTGAAATTCATTGCTTTCCCCTGGACTGTTACCATACTGCCAAGCTTCGGTTCTGTTACATCTGACATGTAACACAGAAATCCCTCTTTGTCCTTGTCCTCAAGATATAGAATCAGATTACCATCTTTATATTCCTTTGCCGTAACAATGCCCTGTCTGGTCACAACCTGTCCTTCCTGTTCCTCAGATAAGGCATGCTCCTGCATCGGCTGTATGTGAAGCATTATAAAAACAGCGGCCACAAATGCCATACATACTAAGCATAGTGGTCTTCTCATTTATTCTTCCTTTTCTATTATTATGACTTTTGCATGATACCAACGGATTGTTCCGCACTACGTGGTATCATTGTAATAGTTGCAGATTTCTTTCAAAGATTGTAGTCAGATTATATTTATCACGGAACTTTACATCCTTCTTACCATCTATGGATATCTGCACTTTATTGATATTACTTAATTCTACCAGTGAATTAGTGATCGAATATATCGTGACGTCACTGGTTACCTGATTTACAGGCGTCAGGAATGCACTGTCCAGGTTGACATAACATATTCCATCTTTAACCGTCACACCAAGAAGCTTCGTGTCCGGATTAATTGTCGGATAGGATTCATCATTGGCAGGTCCTGCAATCAGCTGTTCCACAACAAGCTTCTCCATGGAAATATTGGACACATCAATGTTATGCACCAGCTCCCTGTTAATTGGAATCAGCCCATCTCCGGTCTCATTGGCAAAATACAGGCGAATCGTTACCTTTTCATAGGAATTCATCTGCTCGCCCTCGTTATCAACGAACATATCTGCTGTCATGATTCCAAGCGGGTTGCCCGCCATATCCATAAGCGGCTCTCCGGCTACTGTAATCATCACATACCCAACATCCGGTATCTGTGTGAGACTGCGCACCACCGCTGCTCTGGTCAAAACTTCTGTCGTTTTGGACAATTCTTTGTATTTTTCTCCTAAGGAGACTGTAACCTGCCCTCCATCCAGTGAATAATTGATGATATTAATTCCACCGGACAGCGTCGCCTTTAACTCTTTATTCTCAGGAACCGAGCATAATAAAGTCAGAACCTCAACTATCATTTCCTTGGTTGTGGTTCCTTCCAGATAATGCTGTTCTGTTACAATCTTAGTCTCACTCTTGTTCAGGTAAGATATCTCTACCGGAGTGCCTTCCTGCTCCTTCTTCGCACACCCACCCAAACATATGATACATACCGCAATGATAAGCAGCCATATCATATTCTTTCTTGTATTCATACGCTCTGTGCCTTTCCTGTTTTATACGGGAGCAATGTAGGATAATGGAAGCTTCACTGTAAAAGTAGTCCCTACACCTTCCTCACTGGTTACGTTTACAGAACCTCTATGCATGAGAATGGCACTCCTGGTAATAGCAAGTCCCAGTCCGGTTCCTCCTATTTCACGGGAATGTGATTTATCTACCCTGTAAAAGCGCTCATAAATATGCTCTATGGATTCCTGCGGAATGCCAATTCCTGAATCTGACACCTCTACGGTAAAGTATTGATGATCTGCATCCAGAATAACCTTCACCCATCCACCATCTACGTTGTATTTGATTGCATTTTCCACAAGATTGGATAATGCCAGGGTAAGCTTCACCTCATCCACCTCTGCATTGACCTTGCGTCTGCTCTCAAATACAAGCTTCACATTCGCCCTGGCTGCAATAGGTCCCAGCCGCTTCAGCAACAATTCCAGTAAAGCATTGATATCCATAGGCTCTACATTCATATCTGCTGAAGTCCTGGTCATCTTCACCAGTGCCAGAAGATCCGTAATGATCTTATTCTCACGGTCTATCTCATCCGCAATATCCGTCATAAATTCACGATACAGCTCTGCGGGTACATCCTCCTGTGCAAGCAGAGAATCCGCCAGCACCTTCATGGATGCCAGAGGAGTCTTTAGCTCATGGGACACATTGGAAACGAATTCCTGTCTGGAATCATCCAGTACCTTCATTCTTCCAAGCATCTGATTAAAAGCGTCACCGATATGCTCTGTCTCGATATATTCTGTTACATGAATCTCTTCATCCGTAAATCCGTTCTTTACCTCGTTGATAGATTCTGTGATCTTTTCAAATGGCTTCAGTACATATCTGCTCAGGAAAAAGGCAATGCCAAACATCAATACCACTACCAGAATCTCTATGATATAAGCACGGCTCTGGAGATATTCATAACTTGTAATAATTGAATCCATTGATACACTTGTAATCATAATACCTGTTATTTTAGATGGATTATTACTTAATACACTGTTCTTAGCCTGCGTTGTACCTGACTGTTTCTCTTCGATAGGTACTACGATTTCAATGTAGTTATTGCCCGCCATATGAGAAGAACTGCCTTCTCCTTTGAAGCAGCGGATAATATCTTCACTGATCAGCAGCTTGCCTTCACTGATTCCGTATGTATCTTTTATAATCTTGAAATTACCATCTATAATCAGTACACGTCCGTCATACAGGTTGGACAACTGCGCCAGCTCTGCATTCACCACTTCATTACTGCTGTCCAGCAGATAATTATAAGTCAGCAGATGGTCCGCAATAATCTTAACCTGCGTCTGTACTTCATTCACCCTGGTATTGACGGCATTTGCCATATATCGTTCCCGGATTCCCAGATACATGATAATTCCCGGAATGCTGCCCGCAATCAGAATAATCAGGAAGATTCTGAACCGCAGACTCCTGAATACTTTATTTTTCCTGATTTTGTCCCAAATCTTTGACACTTGTATATCCATGCCTTTCTTCAAGCCCTACTAATTTTTGTAGTAATAGCCGATGCCCCACTTCGTATGTACATACTTTGGTTCACTTGGATTGGCTTCAATCTTCTCACGCAATCTTCTGATATGCACATCCACTGTACGTACATCCCCCGGATAATCTGCTCCCCATACGAGCTTCAACAGATTCTCTCTGCTGTATACCTTATTGGGGTTCAGTACAAGAAGCTCCAGAACGTCAAATTCCTTCGTAGTCAGATTGATCTCCTTACCGCAGATATAGAGTCTCTTACCCTCACAATCAAGCTTCAGATCGCCTGTCTCTACCACCTGCTGCTGTTCTTTCTTCGTATGTTCTGACTTACCGGAGGTTCTGCGCATGATTGCCTTGATACGTGCCTTTACCTCCAGAATATTAAAAGGCTTCGTAATATAGTCATCTGCACCGTATTCCAGACCCAGAATCTTATCCATATCATCGCCTTTTGCTGTCAACATGACAATAGGCACATCCGAGAACTCTCTTACCTGCTGGCATACTTCCAATCCTGTTAATTTGGGAAGCATGATATCAAGCAGGATTAAATCATACTTGTTATTTTTTATTTTATCCAGTGCCTCTTCTCCGTCATAGGCACAATCCACTTCCATATCATCCTGTTCCAGGCTGAAACGGACACCCTTTACGATTAACTTCTCATCATCCACTACCAAGACTTTCTTACCCATGTCCCTGCTCCCTCTTCGGAATCTAACCGACTGTTATTTTATCCTTGATTTTCTCATACAGGCCGGCTTTAATACCTGTGACCATCTGTATGTCTTCTATCTGTGTAAATCGTCCACACTGCTCGCGATAAGCAACGATTGCCTCTGCCCTGGACTGCCCGATTCCATTCAGCTGCATAAGCTGTGCCACATCTGCGGTGTTGATGTTCACAAGCCCCGCTTCTTCTTCCTCATGCTGTATCTGTTGCTTCCTCTCCTGTACTTCCTGTGTTGTCAGTACAATGATCTGCTCTGCATCCTCAAGAACCTTCGCCTGATTCAGATAATAGGGGTCTGCACCTTCCGTCATTCCCCCGGCCGCTTCGATTGCCTCATAAAGCCTGCTGCCCTGCGGCAGCAGATACACGCCACTGTCGCTGACTGCTCCGCCTACATATACACAGATCATGTCTGCTTCTTCAGGCGTCTTTGTGGAATCAATGTCTGCTTCTTCACTGACCGTGGATTCTTCTATCTCCCAGGTAAGCTCTGCATTGTAGCTCCCGCATCCACTTGCAGTCGTTACCACGCACATTATTGCTGCAATTGCTGCAGCTCTTTTTTTCAATTTTATACTTAATTCCGTATATGATAGCTTTATCATGCTCTTAACCTCTTTCTCCATGATAAAGGCCCCTCTATGCATATATAACTTATTCTATGATAATTACCAGTCTAATACAAGTACTATTTTTTACATTTCACACTGTTGATCAATCCCATTTGAATACAATAAAGCCTGCGATTGCCACCAACGCTCCGATTGCCTTTCTCCAGACAAAGGGCTGCTTCTCTACCCCAAACAATCCAAACAGCTCAATCAGATAAGCAACGATGAGCTGGGCAATTACGATCAGCATAACTGCCTTGGCAGGACCTAATGAATCCATGCTCTTAATGACAGTCAGGGTTATAAATGCCCCCATAACGCCTCCCAGCAGAAAATATTTCGGTTCTACATTGAACAGAGAACGCATGGAGCTTCTGTCTGTAACGAGCCATGCGGCAATGCATAACAAAAAAGCCGTAAACTGTACAAATGCGTTGGCAACCCACAGACTTGTACTCTCCGTCAGTTTGGTATTAAAGACTCCCTGTACACTCATCAATGCACCGGAAAGCATCGCAATAAAAAATCCAATCATATCAGTAACTTCTCCTTTTTCGTTTACTCATATGATTGGATAAAATATCATTTTTTATTCGCTGTCGCTGCTTTCTTCATAACCGGTATCCGGCAGAAGTTCTACCTGTGGATCTTCTAATACTTCTTCTGTATAGGTTTCTCCGGCTGCCTGGGTCTTAATCTGCTCTGAAAGACTCCTCAGTTCTGTATTAGCATCCGCTCCATCCCATACCTTGGCAAAGCAGATCTCCAATTCTACCCAGAAATTACTGGTCTCCGTCAGCTTGGGGATAGGCACTGAATCAATATAATTCTGCACAAATGCCAGCTGTCTGTCATCCTCATAAGAAGTCTGTAGTCTGGCGGGGAGCTTGCCTGTCATTTCATACAGATCCTCACTGCCCTGTTCAGACAGGAATTCCACAAACTGATTGGCAATGTCCTTCTGCTCGGAATACCCATTGATAACCAATACATTGGTAACAGACATGCCTTTGGTAATCATATCCTGATTGATATCCGGAAGCTTGGCAATTCCATATTCATAATCGAATTCCCCTTTTCCGGAAGCCTCTTCCAGACGTTTCAGGCAATCACTTGTAGCAATTGTGTATATCGTCTTACCCTCCAGAAATTCCTGGATAACAGAATCATAGCTGGATTCCTTGGTATCAATGGAGAAAAACTGGTTCATCTCCTGATAAACCTTTAAGCTGGCGATAGACTGCGTATTATAAATATCAATATGACTCTTATCGTCTCCTGCATCTCCACCAACAGAAATATAGTTACCAATAAAGAAATAATTATAAAAGATATCTGATACATCCCATCTGAAGAAATACTCTACATTCTCCGGTGTGGAATACTGGTCTGCTATGGTCAGTATATCCGCTATAGAGGAAGGAATCAGGGAATCTGCATTCTCAAGTCCAGCCTCTGCCGCAATCTGGTTCAGATAGGTCTTATTATATAAAAGTGCACTTGTTTCAAAATACAACGGATAACCTACATAGTTACCATGATAGCTCACTGCATTTCTGGCTGCCTGACTAAACAAAGTACTGTCTTCCAGTGTCTTCGTATTGTTGATTGGTGTGGCAAGACCAGCCAGATATGCCTTTTCCAGCGAATCATTACTGAGAATATACACATCCGGGGTCGTCTCTTCATCTGAAAGGCTCGCCTGATTGATTGCTTCGAGATATTCCAGTCCTGATACAAGCTTCGTCTCCACTCTGACATCTGTGGCATTGTAGAAATCCAATGCCTTGTTATTAAGATAATCCGTAAGGGAATCATCCATATACCACAGGTGAATGGTCTCCTTATGCCAATCCAGAAGATTCATCCCGTCAGAAACCGGTGTCAATAATGTAATACCTGCAATCATTGCAGCCAGTACCAGAATAACTACCAGTACTGAAATCCATCTTTTTCTTAAATTCATGTGCATTCTCCATGTCGCTATTGCCCGCTTAACAGGGGCTTTTATTCAGCTTCAGCCAGACATGCATCCAGAATTGTTATCATTTCATCTACATTTTCTTTGGAAATTGTAAGTGCCGGGATAAATCGGATTACATGTGTGCCTGCATTAATTAAGAGAAGTCCTTTGTCCAATGCCTTGTTGATAATTCCTGCTACCGGCTTATCACATTCCAGTCCCTGCAACAGACCAAGACCTCTGTGTTCTTTCACGAAATCATATTTTAACACAAGTTCATCCAATTTACCAGCCAGATATTCACCGACTTCTTTTACATTATCCAGAATATTCTCTTCTTCGAAAAGGTCAATTACCTTGGATACGGCTGCACAGGCAAGCGGGTTGCCACCATAAGTACTTCCGTGATCTCCGCTTGTAAGAGAGTTCTGTGCTACCTTCTCAGTCATCATGAAGGCACCTACAGGAACACCACAGCCCAAAGCCTTGGCACTTGTCATGATATCAGGCTTAATGCCATAACGCTGCCATGCATACATATAGCCGGTTCTTCCCATACCGCACTGAATCTCATCCAGAATCAGAAGAATGTCTTTTTCTTCACAAAGTGCCTTTACCTTGGACATAAATTCTTCTGTAGCAGGGTAAATGCCGCCTTCTCCCTGAACAGTCTCGAATATGATCGCGCAGGTCTTATCTGTTACCTGTGCCATTACACTGTCAAAATCGTTCAACTCAGCGAACTTGATATTGCCGATCAGTGGCTCAAAAGCCTCTCTGTAATGAGGATTGCCTGTAACCGCAAGGGCTCCCATAGTTCTGCCGTGGAAGGAATGATTCATGGCAATGATCTCATGATCTGTTGTGCCATCCTTGAGGTATGCATATTTTCTTGCAGCCTTAATCGCTCCTTCGATTGCTTCTGTACCACTGTTGGTAAAGAATACTCTGTCCATACCTGATATCTTCTTGATCTTTCTTGCAGCTTCAATCGCAGGTACATTGTAATAATAGTTGGATGTATGAATGACCTTATCAATCTGTGCTTTCAGAGCATCATTATATGCTTTGTTGTTATAGCCCAGTGCAAAAACAGCAATACCGGATACGAAATCCAGATATTCTCTGCCATCCAGGTCATAGAGATGCACACCATCCCCCTTATCCCATACAATCTGATAACGGTTATAAGTATGAAGCAGATCTTTCTCCGCCTCGTCGATATATTCTTTCATATTCATGGCAGCTGTTCTCCTTCCTACAGAATCTTATCCACTTCATCATCCTTAACGATAGCTGTTCCGATACCTTTCTGGGTAAATATCTCCAGTAAAAGGCAATGAGGAATACGGCCATCCAGGATATGTACACGATTAACACCATTCTTGATTGCTGAAGTGCAGTTTGCAAGCTTTGGAAGCATACCGCCACCGATAAATCCATCATTGATCAGCTGATCCGCCTCAGAAGCAGACAGTCTTGAGATGAAAGATGACTTATCATTAATGTCCTTATACAATCCTTCAATATCTGTCAGGAATGCCAGCTTTTCAGCTCCTACGGCTTTTGCAATGGCGCATGCTGCATCGTCTGCATTGATATTGTAGGTCTGGAAATTATCATCCATACCGATAGGCGCTACGATAGGCAGGAAATCTCTCTCCAGCAGATCATAGAGAATCTTGGGGTCTACGTCCTTGATATCACCTACAAATCCGATATCTTCCCCATTGGAGTACTTCTTGTCTACCTTTAATAAGCCTCCGTCCTTACCACTGATACCTACAGCCTTGACACCCAGCTCCTGTACCATGGATACAAGCCCTTTATTTACTTTATTCAAGACCATTTCTGCGATTTCCATGGTCTCTGCATCTGTAACACGAAGACCATTGACGAACTTGGCTTCCTTGCCGACCTTGCCTACCCAGCGGCTGATCTCCTTACCGCCACCATGCACGATAATCGGCTTGAAACCTACTAATTTCAGAAGTGTCACATCCTTAATGACATTCTTCTGCAATTCTTCACTGCTCATGGCGCTTCCGCCGTACTTTACAACAATGATCTTTCTATTAAAACGCTGGATGTAAGGCAGTGCCTCTATCAGGACTTCTGCTTTTGATAAAATCTCTTCCATGTTCTTTTCCATTATATTACCCATACCTTTCCAATATCTGAATAATTACGAATTTAAGAGCGGTAATCTGCGTTAATCTTGACATAATCATAAGTCAGGTCACAGCCCCAGGCTGTCGCCTCTGCTTCTCCCTCATGCATGTCAACGTATACTGTTACTGCATCAGCTTTCATGATCTGTAATGCCTTTTCTTCATCAAATACAATTGGTGTACCGTGGTCAAATACCTGTAATCTGCCATTTTCACTTTCAAAGAAAAGCTCTACATCATTCTGGTCGAACTGCGCCCCAGAATAACCCATTGCGCACAGGAAACGCCCAAAGTTCGCATCACAGCCATAAATAGCAGCCTTGGATAAGTTGGAACCTACAATTGCTCTTGAGAGAGTTCTTGCATCCTCTTTGGACCTGGCATTCACAACCTTTGCTTCAAAAAGCTTCGTAGCGCCCTCTCCGTCGCCAGCCATCTTCTTAGCCAGATAGGTACATACATAGTTCAGTGCTTCAAAGAACTTGTCATATGCTTCACCCTTCTTGGTAACTTCTGTATTGCCAGCCATGCCATTCGCCATAACAAGGCAGGTATCATTGGTGGAAGTATCGCCATCTACCGTAATCATGTTAAAGGTATCTACTACACTTGTACTGAGCGCTTCCTGAAGGAGTTCTTTGGAGATTGCCATATCTGTGGTGATATATGCAAGCATGGTACACATATTGGGATGAATCATACCGGAGCCCTTGCTCATACCACCTACCGTAATTTCTTTGCCATCCAGTTCAAAAGACACTGCGATCTCCTTGGAGATCGTATCTGTTGTCATAATGGAGCATGCTGCTGTATGTCCTGCCTCCAGTGTATCTGACTTGGCTTCTACGAGCTTGGCAATACCTGCCTCAATACGATCCATGGGAAGCTGCATGCCGATGACACCTGTGGAACCAACCAGTACTGCTTCTGCGGGAATCCCAAGAAGCCTGCCTGTCACTTCTGCTTCCCTGCGGCAGTAGTCCAGTCCCTGCTTGCCTGTACACGCATTGGCAATTCCTGCATTTACTACAACTGCCTGTGCATATTCACTGTTTGCCACAATATCTCTATCCCATAATACAGGAGCAGCCTTTACCACATTCGTAGTAAAAGTACCTGCTGCCTTGCAAGGCACCTTACTGTATACCATTGCCATATCTTTTCTGTTCTGATACTTAATTGCAGCCTCTGCACCTGCTGCCTCAAATCCTTTTGCTGCGGTAACACCGCCATCAATAACTTTCATCTGCATGACCTCCTTTGTTCTGATTACTGGTTAAATGCAATAATGTTTTCCTTATTTAATATAAAATCATAATAATTTCTGTCTTCACGTTCTACCCATCCCACATGATGCCAGAAGGCGTTGCCTTCATCATTCTGTGTAAAGGCAATGAGATAGACCTTATTGATCTGTTCTTTTCTCAACGCTTCCATACAGAAGACAACCATTGTCTTGCCAATACCGCGTCTTCGGTAAGCAGGGTCTACACATACATGATAGAGGCATCCCTGTCTGCCATCATGTCCACACAGAATCGCACCTACAATCCTGCCATCTTCCACTGCTACTACGCTGGTAGTAGGATTACGGCGAAGGAAACGCTCCACACCTTCTCTGGAATCATCAATACTTCTGATTGCAAAGCCTTTGATCTTCATCCACAGAGCATGTACCTCTTCATAATCCTCAATCGTCATCAACCGTACCATTTCATTACACCAATCTTTCTACATATTAAAAGGCATTTCGAGCCTATCTTTTATCTTAACTGAATCCCTGATGAAATACAACATTTTTACCATATTTTAGTGAATATTTATTCGTACAATTTTTTTCATGATTTTTTTGTATTGTTTGTATTTTTATACATTTTATTATGTATATTATGCAGTTGCATTTGATTATTTTACACTTTTTATAGAATTTGTCAATAGTTTATGCATAATATTTCACTTGATTTATTTCATTATATGTTGTATATTATTTCCATGAGCAATATGCATACAGGCATAGACATCAATGTGAAAACATATCACGAACAAAGGAGATATCATTATGAAAGAAAAAGTTGTATTAGCTTATTCCGGCGGACTGGATACCACAGCTATTATTCCCTGGTTAAAGGAGAACTACGATTATGATGTAGTCTGCGTCTGCGTTGACTGTGGTCAGGGCGAAGAGCTGGATGGTCTGGATGCAAGAGCCAAGGCATGCGGTGCTGAGAAGCTCTACATTGAGAATGTGGTAGATGAATTCTGCGACGATTATATCGTTCCATGTGTACAGGCTCACGCTGTATATGAGAATAAATATTTATTAGGTACTTCCATGGCAAGACCTCTGATTGCCAAGAAATTAGTAGAGATTGCCAGAAAAGAAGGCGCTGTAGCAATCTGTCATGGTGCTACAGGTAAGGGTAATGACCAGATCCGTTTCGAGCTGGGTATCAAAGCTCTGGCTCCTGATATCAAGATCATCGCTCCCTGGAGAAATGACAAGTGGAAAATGGATTCCCGTGAATCTGAGATCGAATACTGCAAGGCTCATGGCATCCACCTTCCTTTCTCTACAGATTCTTCTTACAGCCGTGACCGTAACATCTGGCACATCAGCCATGAAGGTCTTGAGCTGGAAGATCCTTCCAACGAGCCTAACTATGATCATCTTCTTGTTCTTGGTACAACTCCTGAGAAAGCTCCTGAGAAGGGCGAGTATGTAACCATGACTTTTGAAAAAGGTGTTCCTACTTCTGTAAACGGTCAGAAAATGAAAGTATCTGACATCATCAGAGAGTTAAACAGACTAGGCGGCAAGCATGGTGTTGGTATCGTAGATATCGTAGAGAACCGTGTTGTAGGCATGAAGTCCCGTGGTGTATATGAGACACCTGGCGGAACTATCCTGATGGAAGCTCATCAGCAGCTGGAAGAACTGGTTCTTGACCGTGATACATACAGCCTGAAGAAAGAATTAAGCAACGAATTTGCAAATGTTGTATACGAAGGCAAATGGTTCACACCGAAGCGTGAAGCCCTGCAGGCATTCATGGAAAAGACACAGGAATATGTAACCGGTGAAGTTAAGTTCAAGCTCTACAAGGGCAATATCATCAAAGCCGGTGAGACAAGTCCTTACTCTCTCTACAATGAAAGCCTTGCTTCCTTCACAACAGGTGATCTGTATGACCATCATGATGCAGAAGGCTTCATTAACCTATTTGGTCTGTCTCTGAAGGTTCGTGCTATGAAGATGCAGGAAGTTAAGAACAATAATAAATAAGGAATAACACTATGATTGTAATCAGTATCATTACAGGCTATCTGGTTATTATGAATCTGATCGGTTTCGCAGTCATGGGCATTGATAAAAGGCGTGCGGTAAAAAGGCTCTGGAGAATTCCAGAGTCTACGCTTTTTATTGTTGCACTGATTGGCGGAAGCCTCGGTTCCATAATTGGTATGTATTTCTTCCATCACAAGACAAGGCACTGGTATTTCGTATACGGGATGCCTTTTATTCTTCTTGTGCAGATTGCCGCAGTTGCAGCTCTTTACTATTCACCGTTTCATTTCGAATTTTTTTAAGGAGGGATTGACACCATGCATATCGCTATCTGCGATGATAATATTGCGGATCGAAAGCATCTGGAACGTCTGCTTTCAAGAGAATCCGATAAGCGTATGGGAACCCCTAATCTGTTGTATGTGGATTCCTATGGCGACAGGGAACATTTTCTGTTCCACCCGCTCATGTACGACATGATATTTATGGACATGTCCGAAAGTCCTGCTTTGACAGCAGAAATCGTTGCTACTATTACAGAAATGGGGTTTACAGCACCTATCGTACTGTATTCATCCAAAATAGACTATACGCAGCTGCCTGACCTTCCACCAAATGTCATCCATCAGAAGAAGCCATATCTTCCTGATCCTCTGCCAGAGCTTCTGGCTTTGGGTGATGCCCATGTACAGGGGCATATTGAAACGATATCCGTGCATCTTACTGATGGATGCGAACATTATATTCCAGTTCGGGACATTATATATTATACACCTAGAGAAGATGGAAATGCCCTCTATATGAAAGATGGTACTTTCGTAGCCGTGACAGAAGATGCCGGACAGGTTCAGCTGCTGACAGAGCCTTATAAAGAATTCTGTCGTATCAATAAAAAAGTAATTGTCAACATGCGATTTATCTCCATGCTGACTCCCATTACAGTTATGATGCAGGATTATCGTGAATTTCACTATTCACCATTTCGCTATTCAGAATTAAAATTTTTACGTGAAGAAGTCAACGACATGGATTAGCTATTCAGGTTCATGCAAAGTAACCACATGGGCAAAAATTTAAGGGAAACGCCACCCTGACGTTTCCCTTTTTTATGTCTATTCTATGCGGTTACGATCACACCGCCATCATTCGCGTACATGCTGCTGATTCCTGCTGTGTCCATGATCAGTACGTCTTTAAACTTCACCTTTGACAGAATCTGTTCTTTCACACTATTGGCTCTTTCCGGATTATTGCAATGTGTGATCATCAGGCATTTCTTCTCCGCATCAACCACATCCCTGACTACATAATCCACCATTTTAGCCAGTGCTTTTTTGATACCTACTGACTGTCCCAGCTGTACGATACTTCCCTGGTCTCCTGCCATAACAGGCTTAATGCTTAATGTAGAGGCAACCAGTGCCTTGACACCCGAAAGCCTGCCATTCTTACGCAGTGTATCCAGATTATCCAATACAAAATAGGTATGCATCCCGTCTGTGAACTTCTCTATCTTCTCTGTAATCTCTTCGTATCCCATGCCTTCGTCTTCCCATCTGGCAATCTGCATGGCAATCTGTGTCTCACCGCAGGAGGCAGAACGGGAATCTACTACATAGATCTGCTTCTCACCATATGTCTCATGATAAAGGTTCTTACCTAATACTGCGCTGTTATAGCTGCCACTGAGCTTGGAGGAAAGTGTCACTACATACACATGATCCGCATCTGTGCGGTATGCTTCCATATATTTCTCCGGTGAAGGACATGCTGACCTGGGGCTGACAGGGCACTCTGCTACTGCCCGTAGGAATTCCTTCTGATCAAATCCATCATCATCCAATCGCTCATAGGAATCTCCCACGATCAGCGTCAACGGAACAATCTCGTATCTGGGATCATGTTTTAATTCTTCCGGTAATTCACAGCAACTATCTACAACTATTTTATAGCTCATATCTATATACCTCTTATATTAATCTTTACTATTTTATGTAGTTTTAAAAACTACATTTTATGTTAGCATATATTTTATCATTTGAAAAGATGTTTTAAAAATAATTTGCACTACTTTACTTCAAATGTTACACTTAGAATAAATGGGACGAATTGTGCTGCATTATGATAGCTGCACAATTCTGTAACCGTCAATATTTCAATTTGTGTAACTATTCAGAACCAATGTCACTTAGTTAAGCTTATTACAAATTAATGGATTTGTGTGCTTTTATCGTGAAAAGGATGTGGTAAACAAAAAAAGAATAAAACAGTCTTCGTTTAAAAAAGAACATATAAATATCAGGCATGACTTTAAGACAGACTTTCGTCTGTCTCTAAAATAGTGTATACTAGATTTGGCAGCTACTCCAGGTTATACAAAACGGTAAGAGAAGCTTGCTGGTTTTTGGACTCTATGCTGGCGGGCATAGTTCCTATTAGGCCTGATAGGTAGGATATACTTACTTATCAGGCTTTCTGCATTTGATGGTGCGACTCCTCTTAGAAAATCAAAACAGATTTTCATTGCGAGAGAAAAATTGACTTGGTACTCATGTTTGCGATTTCTACTTTTTACCGGAACATGTAAAATAATTATGGAACAGAAATTGTACAAAATGAGCCTGCTCCACAGTTCAAATGCAACATACTCTGTTTTTTTAGAGTGTAAATTAGTGGCTCCAATGGTATGCTTTAAGTCGCGAAAAGAAGTTTCAATGCCCCAGCGGAGATTGTAACAGTATTTTATATCGTCCGGTGTAAAGTCTTCTT
>OIXA01002360.1_pt1 | contig 21878 bp, 19 predicted proteins | sample 1587721 | NCBI WGS metagenome assembly OIXA01 (sample SAMEA3888900, study PRJEB22519) | human gut metagenome | biome: human gut; feature: human-associated habitat; material: faeces | place: Denmark | collected 2013 | reverse complement strand
GTCCATACTTTTTACGCTCTTTTTTCGGCATACTCTCTATATATTCGTTTGTAAGTTCTATCATTTTTTCCAGCATATTCCACCTACCTACAAGCCTTTTATTTCTTGCTATTATACTATAACTCGGTCTAGTTTTCAATATTCTTTTTTAAACATATGTTCTTTTTATTTTTCATATTTCCTTTGTACCATTCTTTAAGAAAAAAGTTCAAATTGAAATTTAGGATGATGCACTATCTTTAGTATCTGAAGCATTGGCTGCCACTCTGTACAAATATCGATTTCCCACCTTTCCGACTCTCTCAACAAGCCCTAACTGCCAGAGAACCAATAACACCGTACCTGCCAATTGTCTTGGGATTTTCACAAGCTTTGCAAAGTCTGCGCTTGTGAATTCCTCGGCTAACTCAAGTGGAAGAAGTTGAAGATAATCTCTTGCACTGTCTAAAACAACTTCATCCTCTAATCGAAGCGGAAGGCGGTCGAAGCGCTCTCCACCACGCTTTTTATCTTTGCTCCAGCCATTTAATAAGCGATACTCTTCCATATCCATCAAAACAAGACGCACATGAAAATTAGGATTCTGTAAAAAGTCGCGAATCGTATACAATTCTTTAAAGGCAAGATAAGGATTTCCTTTTTTCGGTGATTTTCGTTTCTGTGTTATTTCACCTGTTTCTTCATTGATCCAGCAAACCCACTTATCATAAGAAATCGGATATACTACTGTTACAGGATAGAGCGGCAAAAATTTTTCGAGTTTTGGTTTCAGGCGATATAATGCGCGTGTCTGAATCTCTATCACTTCACTTCCCGTAAAAATATCGGCAACACTTTTTTCAAGAATAATTTCATGGTGTGACTGATCCTGTTCATAATAATATTTTAAAACTGCATGAACTGTCTTTTCCGAGAGTGTTCCTATTCCATCCCTCACATGATCCTTTCCCACAACCTGTTCTAATGCATACGCAAAGCGTTCCCGCTGATTCTTCGTTGTACGTATCATTTCTGGCTGTATATTATTTGCCATCTTTAGTTTCTCTTTTCTTTACATTTTATCTTGATTTTTTAAATCTTTTGTGTATAATATGTATATACCGATATGTAGTTTTAAAAACTATATGCAGTAATATTCATATAAAGCTATTAAGAATTATTTTATCAGGAAAGGCAGGTATGATTATGAATACATCTACAGCATATTACAGCGGCGCTGAATCTATTTCAAATAAAAAATTTGCAAACAATCAGGCCCGGCGCCATACCCTATATATTAAAGACCCAGCAAGTGCAATAACACATTTTATCGGTGCTATTTTTTCACTCGGTGCATCTTCACCGCTTTTAATAAAAGCTGCGCAGACTCATCAGCCTGTAAATATCATTGCAATGATCATTTACTCAATCAGTCTTGTTGCTCTTTATTCTGCAAGTACAGCTTACCACACTATTCCAGCAGGACATCCTTATGAAGAAACGCTCAAAAAGCTTGACCATATGATGATTTTTGTGCTGATTGCCGGAAGCTACACACCAGTATGCCTCTTAGCAATTCCTGGCATGACAGGCTATATTCTATTGGCAGTCGTGTGGATTATTGCACTTCTTGGCATGGGTTTTAAATATTTCTGGGTTTACTGTCCAAAGTGGATCTCTTCTGTTTTGTATATTGCACTTGGCTGGGCATGCGTATTTGCATTTCCTCAGCTTCTAAACACACTGAGCACAGGATGCTTCTTATGGCTTCTTGCCGGCGGTCTTATTTACACTGCAGGCGGTGTCATCTATGCACTAAAATTGTCTGCTTTTGAAAATCGCCACATCAATTTTGGATGCCACGAGATTTTTCATCTGTTTGTAATGGCTGGCAGCTTTTGCCATTATATCGTGATGTATGTCTACCTGCTCCAATAATAAAAAGCCCCTTGATGGGGGCTTTTTTATTTTACTCTAACTCTGCTGCCAGCGCACTCATCTGCTCCTTGATCTGTGGCTTTGCCTGTTTGGTAACTGCACCGCGCACAGTCACTACCGGCTCTGCAAATGTCAGTTTCTTGCATCCTTCAAGCATCTTTTGCATCACCTTTGCTGCCATTGGTGCCCAACTGCCATTTTCGATAAAGCCAACAATGCGGTTTTGATAGTTATGCTCAACAAGCTGATTAATAAATGTCTTCATACACGGATAACAGTCTGCATTATAGGTGATTGAAGCTAACACTAAACTGTTACAGCAAAATGCATCAGCTACAGCCTGTGACATATCGCATCTTGCCAGATCATACACATGCACTTCTTTTCCTTTTTCTCTTAGGGTATCAGCTAGCAACAATGCTGCTTCTTTTGTATTTCCATATACAGAAGCATATGCAATCACAACTGCCTTTTTCTCTGGTGTGTAAGTTGACCACAGCTGATAAAGATTTACATAGTGAGACAGATCACTTGTCAGTACCGGGCCGTGAAGCGGACAGATTACTGCAATATCAAGCGCAGCTGCCTTCTTTAAAAGTGCCTGCACCTGAACACCATATTTTCCTACAATACCAATATAGTAGCGTCTTGCTTCATCATCCCACGGCTCATCACAGTCGAGTGCACCAAACTTTCCAAAGCCATCAGCTGAAAACAGTACCTTCTCACTGCTCTCATATGTAACCATAACCTCTGGCCAATGCACCATAGGCGCCATCACAAAATGAAGTGTATGTGCACCTAATGAAAGTTCACTCATCTCAGAAGCAACAATTCTTCTGTCTGCATAATCATTTCCAAAGAACTGCTTCATCATGACAAATGCCTTTGCAGTTGCCACTACTGTTGCCTGTGGATATTCCTCTAAAAAGCGGCTGATATTTGCAGAATGATCTGGCTCCATATGCTGAACGATAAGATAATCTGGCGTACGTCCTGCAAGCACTGCCTTTACATTTGCCATCCATTCCTCTCCAAAATGAATATCTACAGTATCCATAACTGCAATCTTCTCATCGAGAATCACATAAGAATTATAGGACATGCCGTTTGGAACTCGGTACTGTCCCTCAAATAAATCAACCTGATGGTCGTTAACTCCAACATAACGAATTGAATCTGTCACCTGCATAATTTTATCCTTTCATATCATGATGTCATTTTGTTTGAATAATTATTGTTTTGTTTGAATATTCTTTTTGCATTCATTTTGAATATTCTTTATCAACGCGCTTTGCGAATGATGACTGTCTTACTCTGCAAGTCCAAATGCATCATGCACTGCATTCATCGCACGCAGCGCATCCTTCTCTGGAATCAATACTGTTATACGAATCTCAGATGTTGCAATCATGTTAATATTGATATTTTCATTATACAGACACTCAAACATCTTTGCTGCAACACCTGGATGAGACATCATACCTGATCCAACTACTGAAAGCTTTACAACATCACAATTGTATTCGATATGATCAAATCCAAGCTGATCTTTACAGCTGTTTAACAGTTCAACTGCTTCATTCAAGTTATTGTGCGACACAGTAAAGGAAATATCTTTTGTTCCATCACGTCCTACAGACTGAATGATAATATCGACATTTATATTATTCTTTGCAAGCGTATGGAACAGCTTAAATGCACTTCCTGGCACATCTGCTATTCCTATTACTGAGATACGATCTGCCTCCCTGTCAAGTGCTACACCGCTGATCAACATTCTTTCCATTTTCTTTCCAACTCCCTTCACAATTGTTCCTTCGGACTCATTTAAACTAGAGCGCACAACAAGCTGTACTCCGTATTTTTTTGCAAGCTCAACACTGCGGCTGTGCAGTACTCCTGCGCCAAGCGCAGCCAAATCAAGCATCTCATCATATGAGATAGACTCAAGCTTTCGTGCAGTCGGCACAAGTCTTGGATCTGCCGTATAAACACCATCAACATCAGTATATATCTCACAAGCATCAGCATGAAGCACAGCTGCAAGTGCAACTGCTGTTGTATCTGAGCCTCCGCGTCCAAGTGTTGTATAATCATCATATTTATTTACACCCTGAAAGCCTGTCACGATAACGATCTTTCTGTCATCGAGCTCACGGCGAATACGCTCCGTGTCAATTTTTTTCAGACGGGCATTTCCATACGCACTTGTTGTCCTCATTGGTACCTGAAATGCATTTAATGATACAGCACGAACACCAAGCTGTGCCATAGCCATAGACATTAATGACACAGACATCTGTTCTCCGATTGTAAAGAGCATATCCATCTCTCTTTTTGGTGGATTTGGATTGATATCCTTTGCTTTTGCGATAAGTTCATCTGTATATTTTCCCATCGCGGAAAGTACGACTACCACGTCATTTCCAGCCTCATAATCGCGAATACAGCGCTTTGCTACATTAAATATTCTGTCTTTGTCGGCAACTGAAGTTCCGCCGAATTTTTTTACTATCAGCATGTTCACTCATTTCTCCGCAAAAAGCGGTCTTTCTTATATTTTATAATAATACCAGTACCCCATATGGTGCTACCTCATATGTACCTTCAATCTCGTTTCCTGTCAAACGATCTGTTACTTTTTTCTTTAGCGTAATCTCGCATGCCTGTGCCTTATAATTTAACACAAAGTACTGCTCACCGCGCTTTGCAAGCTCACATCCTTCTGGAAGCACAAGCCATGGCGCCGGTGTCTGAATACTAAGTGCCTCTAAAAAGGCATCTGCTGTCTCTTCTGCAAAACAGCCGCCAAAGTAAATGGCTAGTCCCTTGCCCGTATTCTTTGTCACAAGCGCTGGCTTTCCATCATAATAGTTGCCCTCGAAAAAGCCCTCTGCCTTACCGCCAAATGCCGGCTCTAGCACATCATTAAATACAGGTGCCGGAATGCGCTTTTTATTCCAATTGACATATTCCATTGGCTCCCCTGGCGCCAGGAATGTAAAATCTTCTACTGTAACACCGCAAAGCTCTGCTGCTTCGCCTGGCATTGGCTGCATCGGGCAGCGCCCGTAGATATCCTTATATCCAGTGCGGCATCCCATGACAAGCTTTCCGCCATTTGCCACGTACTGAGTTAGAATTTCAGCGCGCTCTTTCGTGAGGATTGCAGCATGAGGATATACAAGCAGTTCATATTTCTCCAGATCCTTAAGATTTGTTTCTTCCCTGAAATCCACAAAATCAAATGGAATATGCTTTTTCTGGAGTGAACGAAACCATCCATCTGTGCTGAAGTTTCTAAGCGGACCATGCCATACATCCTTTTGTCCATCCCACTCATTGTCGTAGTCGCATAAAATGCCTACAGCTGCCTCATATGGATGACCAGCTATGTCCTTAATTGCCTCAAAATCTGCCTTTACCAAAGACAGTTCTTCAAGACGACGATTCGGGCGATTACTGTAATCATTTAATCCATGCCAATAGATTTCAGTTCCAAATGAGCAAGTTCTCCAACGGAAGAAGCTTACAAAATCTGCTCCGTGCGCAACAGACTGCATAGTCCAAAGACGCAGCTGTCCCGGCTTCGGGCTTGCCTGATGAATCCTAAAATTCCAGCCGCCAGGTCCTGCCTGCTGCTCCATAATGCCAAACAACGGTGAAATAGCTCTTGTTCTTGCCAGATTGAAAGAAGAATTTCTATCCTTCAAATCACCTTCACCGCCATCAGGACGATCCATAGCATAGGCAAAGTTTGGATAGCTGTCGTACATGATAAAATCTACACCCGACTCCATCAGCTTTTGATAGTCAAGATTTCCAAAAATACCATTTGTTGTGATAAAGCGATCCCCTGCTGTCTCTCTTACAATTGACGCCTGCAGTGCCAGATAGTGGACTGCACTGTGAGAAATAAAACGAACCTGCTCAAGCTGCATATGCGGATTTGCAATGCCTGTGCCCACTGTACTTCTTCTTGCCAGATGAATCTGATCCCAATCTGTGTACGTCTGACTCCAGAATATCGTACCCATCTTCTCGTTAAGATTATCAAGAGTACCAAAACGCTCCTTTAAAAAGGCGCGAAATGCCTCATGATCACTCTCGGAATAATACTCATTTGTCTCACAGTTAACTTCATTATCAAGCTGCCATCCAATAATGCAGTCATACTTATTAAAATGCTCTGCCATACGTCTTGTAATCTTCTCGCAGAACTCTAAATATTTTGGTGAAGTTAAATTATGCTGGCATCTCATACCATGGTACATCAGATTTCCATCACCATCTGCATTTAATGTTTCAGGATACTTCTCAGACAGCCATGCCGGCGGTGTTGCTGTAGGCGTGCAAAAAACAACCTTCATATTTTCTTCGGCAGCAAGCGCCAGAAATTCATCCCAGAATGAAAAATCATATTTTCCTTCTTCTGGCTCCATAAGTGCCCATGAAAACTCAGCAAGACGAATTACTTCAATGCCATACTGCTTCATACGCTGCAAATCGTCTTTCCACAGCGCACGATCCCAGTGCTCCGGATAATAACATACACCAAGCGTCAATTTTTCCATCTCGATTGAATGTCTCATTTTATTATCGTACCTATCCTTTCTCTTGTCTGATGAACCTTTCTGTATTTTCCCTTCATGGTGCGCTTAGGAAGTTCCTCTAGTACAAGCGCACCCTTTCCATTTAAAATCTCCACATATGTGATACTCTCGCGAATGTCAATCGCTCCAATATCAGTCTTTCCGTCTACGCCATCAATGCTGCTTATCGCGCCAACAACATCACCGCTTCTTAACTTCGATTTTTTTCCACCGCCAATTGTAAGATTCATAATCTGCCCGCCAAACACATCCTGCTTCTTCTTTTTGCGCGGACGCTTCTGACGCTGACGCTTTAAAAAGGCACTGCGAGCATTTTCAACATCCTCAGCTGCCGGCGGCTTTAAAATTGCCAGTCCTACTCCAGTAAAAGACTCAATCGAATTAAGCATTTTTTGCTCGTCTTCGCGGATCAGACTTACAGCACGGCCTGTCTCTCCTGCACGTCCTGTTCTGCCAATCCGATGAACATACACTTCCTTGTTAGTCGGAAGATCGTAATTAAATACATGTGTAATATTTTGAAAATCTACACCTCTTGCCGCCACATCTGTTGCGATAAGAATACGAAAGCCCTGTGCCCTAAAATCTTCAATTGTTCTTGTGCGCACCTTCTGATCAATCATACCATGAAGCATACCACATGCAATGCCTTCTTTTCTCAAGCGGTAATATAGTACCTCGACCATCTCTCTTGTACCGCAAAAAACCATGGCATTATCTGGATTTTCCATAGTAAGAATATCAAGAAAAAGAGGAAGCTTCTTCTCGTCCTCGTCAACAAAATAGCCAACCTGCTCAATTGTATCTGCTGTCTCTGTATCATTTTCAATTTTAACCTCAAGCGGTTCGTGCATAAACTGCGCGGCAAGCGCTTCGAGACGTTCTCCCATAGTTGCAGAAAACAGCATAAACACTGGCTTTCCCTCAAGATGCATCAAAATATTTCTGACATCTTCAATAAAGCCCATATCCAGCATCAAATCAGCCTCATCAATCACGACATAACGCACCTTCGACAGATCAAGCGTGCCTCTCTTACAATGATCAAGCACACGTCCCGGCGTACCAACTACGATATGTGTCTTTTGCTTTAGAGTTAAAATCTGCTTTTCCATTGGAAAGCCGCCGTACAGCACCGGAACCTTCAGACGCTTAAAACGGCCAATAGCGTAGAGCTCGTCCTTCACCTGAAAGGCAAGCTCTCTTGTCGGCTCTAAGACAAGTGCCTGCGCAGTATTCTGCTCCCAATCGGCAAAATTGCAGATTGGAATCGCAAATGCTGCAGTTTTTCCGCTTCCTGTCTTTGACTTTGCAATGATATCGCGTCCATTTAAAATGGATGGAATCACAGCAGCCTGAATTTCTGTCGGCTGTGTATAGCCAAGCGCATCAAGTGCACCTAATATATCCTCCTCTAGCGGATATTGTCGAAACTGATTTTCCATATTTTCCTATGTTTTCCTTACTTTTTTAATTAATCAAGCTTGTAACTATTCAGAACCCCATTCGCAAAATCGCATCTTCGATGCTTCTATTTTGCTCATGTGGTTACCTCGCCATATAAAATTGCTATTCTGTCTGAATGCAAGCATTCACAGAAAGCAATTTTGCATGGCTCTGAATAGTTACTCAAGCTGTTCTAAAATGGATGTGCCGATTGTTCCCTTTGGCATAGCTGCACCAAAGTTATCTGCAATCGTAGCTCCAATCACAGCAAAACAATTCTGATCGTCGATTCTTCCACTAGTCTTCATAGATGGTGAATAAGCTAAAAATGGTACACGCTCCTTTGTGTGGTCAGTTCCCTTAAATGTCGGATCATTTCCATGATCTGCTGTCACAATAACAAGATCATCTTCCTTCATCTTCTCTAAAAACTGTCCTAACAGTACATCAAACTTTTCAAGCTCCTCTGCATAGCCCTGCGGATTTCTTCTGTGTCCCCAAAGCGCATCAAAATCAACAAGATTAGTAAAGCAAAGTCCTGTAAAGTCCTGATCAAGACATTCAATAGTCTGCTCCATTCCCTGCACACTGCTCTTTGAGCGAATCGCCTGCGTAATTCCCTCTCCATCAAATATATCGCGAATCTTTCCGATACTGATAACATCAAAGCCAGCTTCCTTTAATGCGTCCATTGCTGTTTTTCCATATGGCTTAAGTGCATAGTCGTGACGATTTGCTGTTCTTTTAAACTCGCCCTTTTTCTTTCCCACATAAGGTCTTGCAATGACACGTCCTACCTTCCACTCTGGCTTCATAGTCAACTCTCTGGCAATCTTACAGCAGCGATACAGCTCATCTAATCCAAATGTCTCCTCATTTCCACAAATCTGAAGAACAGAATCAGATGAGGTATACACGATCATGGCACCTGTCTTTATTTCTTCTTCTGCAAGTTCATCTAAAATCTCTGTTCCGCTAGCTGCCTTATTTCCAATCACACGATGACCAGTTTTCTTTTCCAGTGCCTCAATTAATTCTTTAGGAAATCCAGTATCGGTAAAGGTCTGAAATGGTGTCTTAATCTCAAGACCCATCATCTCCCAGTGACCAGTCATGGTGTCCTTGCCGTTGCTTTTTTCATTTAATCTCGCATATTTTCCAATGCGGTCTGACGGCTGCGGGCTTGTCAAAACAGGGGCTGGATGAAGCTGTGTCAATCCCATACGAATAAGATTCGGGATCTTAATCTCTGGCACCTTATCTGCGATATGACCAAAAGTATCACATCCTGTATCTCCATACTCAGCTGCGTTATCCATGGCACCGATTCCAAATGAATCAATCACAATTGTAAAAATGCGACGATACTTCATATATAAAAACCTCCTGAAACTTCTTTCTTTTTCTGGCCTTTAGTATACCAAAAAGCAATTTTTATGTAAAGTGGCTCGGTCATTGTCAAGCAATTTCTTTTGTGATACAATGCAAATCAGAAACAACTATTGGAGGAAACTTTTTTGAATCAACTGAAAAGCACAAACTCGCCTGTCATTTTAATTGCAGACGATGACCGTGATATTTTATCAATTATAGAAACTATTCTTCAGGAAGATGGCTATCAGACACTTACTGCTTCTGACGGTGAGCAGGCTGTTATGCTTGTTCAAACACATGCAGTACAGCTTCTGATTCTTGATATTATGATGCCAAAAATGAATGGTCTTCAGGCTGCCACGCAAATTCGCAGACTGACAAATGCACCGATCTTAATGCTGTCTGCAAAAGGTGAACAAAGTGACCGCGTTATCGGGCTGAATATGGGCGCCGATGATTATCTTGTAAAGCCATTTTTCCGTGATGAGCTTCTTGCACGCGTCCATTCTCTGCTGCGCCGCTATTTGTCACTGGGCTCTGCCTCAGACAATTCAGGCAACCTTTTGCAATATTATGAGCTGACGCTGAATACGGAGCTGAAGAAATTATATGTACGCGGCGATGAGATACGTCTGACTGCCACGGAATATAAAATCATGTCTCTTTTATTATCCAGACCTGGGCGCATTTTTCCCGCAGAGGAAATCTATGAGCGTGTCTGGGAACAGGACAGCTATTCAGTCGAAAATACTGTTATGATACATATCAACCGGCTGCGCAAGAAAATTGAGTTGAATCCAAAAAAGCCGGAATACTTAAAGGTGGTGTGGGGAATTGGTTACAAAATTGAGAAATAATAAAATCTTATGTATTCTATGGGTGCTTTTTTGTTCCTTCTTTTTCATTGCGGCAATCAAACAATATTCTATTGATTCTTTAGATGGGTATTTTTGCCGTCATTCTATCGACTATACAAATCAGTATTCGCTAACGCCTCCTACAACACCTGCTTATACCACAGAAGATATTTCTGCAAGCTACACCGTTGTCTCCTACTCAGATAATGTTACTATGCCTACAGCTTCTGACTATACAGGCTATACAGCTTTTATATTCTATATGACTATGGCTGGCTTTCTTCTATGCATAATTGGAGGCTTCTTTTTTAACGGCTTTCATCCAAAACTTTATCAGGAAGTATTTCTTTTTTTATTTTTCTTTTGTCTGTTTCAGCTTCTAGGAGACAGCCTTCCTGTTTTGATTTACCAAAACTTTGGTAAGCTTGTTTGGCCTTTTCTATTTCTTTGCATTGTTCTAGGCATAATCTGTGCTGTCAGCCTGCTTTGCTTTTTATGGAGTTGGAACAGCAAAGGCTTTCACGGCAGTTTGTTTGGTGAATGGCTTTTTCAAAAAATCTCTGCCAAAAAGCTTTCATCTCAGATTTTCTATGTTATTCTTACATCTTTTATTTTATCTGCAGCTGCCTGCGCCGTACTCATTAGAATTGTCCGAACCTATTTTTACAATTTTCAATCCTCAAAATTTTTTGTACCATTTTTCGTTTTTGCTTCACTGATTATCTTTATTAGCATTCTTTTTTTCTTTTTAATAGGACGTCACTCGATAACAGCAGATATGGACTTAATTATCAAAAAAAGCATTCGCACGACTTTGGAGCAGGAACGGTTAAAGGTTGACTTAATTACAAACATTTCTCATGACTTAAAGACACCGCTTACTTCCATTATCGGCTATGGTGAACAGCTTTCCAGACAGATGCTGTCACCAGAGGCAGATGCGCTTGTTTCTAAGCTTAATCATAAAAGCTTATATCTTCTTGATATGGTGGAGGAAGTTTTTGAACTCTCCAAAGCCTCAAGCGGTCATTTGCCGATGAAACGCGAAACTATTGATATTGGACGTCTTTTAGAACAAACGCTTGGTGAGATGGACGAAGACCTTTGTGCATCTGGTTTTCAATTAAAAAAAGATTATCCTCTGACTGGTATGCTTGTCTTATGTGATGGTCTTCATATGCACCGCGTTTTTCAAAATTTATTTGATAATGCATTAAAATACGCCTGCCCACAGACACGAATCTTCATTCATGCCAGTCAGCGCAGTGATCAGTTTTGTGAAATTCGCATTCGAAACACATCGCGTGTTCCGCTTGATTTTGATCCTGAGGAAATTACAAAACGGTTTATTCGCGGTGAAAAAGCCAGAACTGGAGAAGGAAGTGGTCTTGGTCTTGCCATTGCGAAAACTTACACAGAAAGCTGCGGCGGTCAATTTCATATTGTGATAGAGGATGACTGCTTTATTGCCGTAGTATGTCTGCCGTCAATCACATCATGAAAGAGTTTTGAAAGAGTTTTATCGCCTTCGATGAAAGATTTTTCCAATACAATACACCTGTAAATCAATTAAACGGCAGGTGATATTATGAACGAGAAAAAACATGAAAAAAATTATGGAATTGAATGGCTTCGCATTTTATCTATGTATATGGTAGCAGTTCTTCATACACTGGGACAAGGCGGTATTTTAGGCTCTTTTAAACAGGGTGATCTTAGTTTTTCCATTGCTTGGTTTTTAGAAACAGCGGCTTTTGGCGCTGTTGACTGCTTTGCACTAATCAGCGGCTATGTTGGATATCACTCACATTTTCGCTATAAAAAGGGTCTGCGCCTTTGGTTTCAGACATTTTTTTACACGCTTGGTATCACTATTTTATTTGCCATATTTATGCCAGAAGCTGTCACAAAGGATCAATGGATTGCTGCATTCTTTCCTATCATGAAAAAGCAATATTGGTATATGACAGCATACTCCGGATTATTTATTTTAATCCCAATTTTAAATCGTGCAATTGTCAATCTTTCTGGAAGAGAACTTCTTAAGATTTGTCTTGCTATTTTTGTTGTATTTTCGCTTATTCCCACGCTTTTAAATGAAACTGTTTTCGGCCTTGGAGGCGGCTACAGCGCAATCTGGCTTTTGCTTCTCTATATTTGCGGAGGCTTCTGGGGAAAATACCACGAAATTTGCCTGACACACTTGCCAGATTTTTGTTTTCGTCATCGTCTTTTTCTGCCATTTTTATTTTATCTGCTTTGCACAACTATAAGCTTTCTTTTAAAAATGTTTGGCTTTCCCCAATATGTCAGCTACACCTCGCCAACTATTTTACTTGGCTCTTGTGCCTTATTCTTTCTTTTTTCTCTTATGCCCTGCAGCAAAAAGAGCAGTCGCGTAGCTTCATTTCTCGCCCCTTCTGCTCTTAGCGTATATCTGATTCATGTGCATCCTCTGATATGGAATCATCTGATGCTTTATTTTGCCATCGGCCATTTTCCTTCTGGTCCTATGCTTTTTGTCTGGGTTATAACTGCCGCTCTTTGCATTTACCTTGTATGCACAATTATTGATCTTCCAAGAAGATTACTATTGTACATAGCGACACGTTTTTTTAAAAAGCCGTACTAGGCTCTGTTTTATTAAGCGCTACTACTGCCTTGAAAAGATCACCATCCGTTACAAGATGAAGCGATCCATTCTGCAGTCTCATAAGGCTCTGTGCAATTGAAAGTCCAAGACCATTTCCGCTTGTGCTTCTGGAATTATCGCCTCTTTTAAAGCGCTCAAACAACTCATCTTCTGATAAATTGAGCTGATTTTTTGAAATATTTTTCAGCGTAATCTCTACCTGATCGTGCTCTTTCACAGCCACGTCCATGTAGACACGTGTATTTTCAAGTGCATATTTACAAATATTGCCAAGCAAATTATCAAAAACACGCCACAGCTGGCTTCCATCTGCCAGAACAAAAATATCATCTGTTAGTGGTGAGGCAACAAGTGTCAAATTTTGTTCAGCCAGGCGCTGCTCATACTCACCTGATATCTGCGCCAGAAGCACATTTAAATTGCATGGCTTTATTTCAACATGAATATTTCCTGTAGATGCCTTTGATGCCTCAATCAGATTTTCAATAAGACGCTTCAATTTCTGCGACTGCTTTCCAAGCACCTCTGCATATTCTTGTATATTGGGATTATCTGTCTTTTCCTTAGTGATTAAATCGGCATAGTTTATAATAGAAGTCAACGGTGTTTTAATATCATGCGAAACATTTGTGATTAGTTCCGTGCGAAGGCGCTCACTTTTTAATCGTTCCTCGACAGCCTTGTTAACTCCCTCACCGATTCGATTTAAATCTTCTCCATGTTCTTTTAAAGAACCACACATATGGCTTGTATCTACGCGGTAGCCATCCTGTCCGTCCCTAAGCGCCTCACCTGCAATCTTTAGCTTATAAAAGCACAGGCAAAGATACCAGAATGCACTTGGAATCAAAATCACAAGCACAGCACAAAACAAAAAACGAAGCGTAGAACCGACTGTTCCATTATAAAAAATATTATCGCGTCCACAGGCAAAAAGACTTGCCAAAAATAAAAACAGAAGTACACTTACAATGCTGCAGCTGACCATAAAAGGAATCACAATTCCTGCTCTTTGTGCTGCACTATTTATCTTTTCATATAGAGAACCGCTTGCAAGAAGTCCTCTGTCCTTTCTTTGAACAATATTTTCACAAAAATGCATCAGCACAGCTGAACCGAGCATTCCAATATATGTGTACTCTCCCGAACTTATTGACATGCAAAGAAGAATTACTTCTGCTGCAAAATAAATAGCTGCGCAGCATTCAATTGGCATGCCATAAAGCCCATTTGGATGCTTTAATTCTTTCTGGGCCTTTTTGTGAGCACGGCAAATAATAATCTTTGCACCATGATAAAAGAAAAATGCACATACAAGAACAAACAATAAAGCTGATGCTACATTTCCAATCTCTCCCAAACCATAACGCTTCAGTATACCAATCTGATACATAAGCTCACGAAAAAACATGATCATACAAAAGCCAGTCATCATGCACATAAAATAAGCTAGTATGTATGCTAGAAATGTGGCAGACAGTTTTTCTGGTTTTAATTTTTCTTTTAATTTTCCCATAAATTCTCCCTTCCTGTCAAATTCACTCAAACTTATAGCCCTGTCCCCAGACAACCTTAAAGTGTCTCGGATCTGATGGCTCTATCTCAAGCTTTTCCCGCAAGTGGCGAATATGTACAGCTACAGTTCCCTCACTTCCTATTGGCGTATCCTTCCAAACCTCGCTGTAAATTTGTCTTGGTGAAAAGACCTGCTTTGGATGAGACATTAAAAATTTTAAGATTTCGTATTCAGTTGGAGTGAGTGATACTTCTTCGCCGTCCATTGTGACCTGCTTTGTGCGATCATCAAGCGTTACACCTCCACAGCTAAGCACTTCTTTTTTATTGCTGTCTTCGCTGCCTCCCAACTTATTGTATCTGCGAAGCTGAGAACGCACTCTCGCCAACACCTCAATTGGATTAAATGGTTTTGTAATATAATCATCTGCACCTACATCAAGACCTAGCACCTTATCAGCGTCTTCACTTTTTGCAGTTATTAAGATAACTGGAACATTACTCTTTTCGCGTATCGCGCGAAGCGCTGTGATTCCATCCATCTCTGGCATCATAATATCAAGAAGAACAAGCGATACATCACCTTTTTTTACAAAATCAAGTGCTTCTCTTCCCGTATATGCGCATAGAAGCTCATAGTTTCTGTTCGACAAGTAAATCTGAAGTGCCCTGACAATATCCTTATCGTCATCGCATATTACGATCTTGTCGATTTTTTCAGCAGAGTCTGCTGTTTCTTTTTTATCTATATTAACATTATTATTCATACTCATTTTTTCAATGCCCTTTCTCTTTTCTGTCCATAGTATACAATCTTTTAGTTTAAGAATAAACAGGGAAAATCTTTAAATTTTGTTTAAGAAGGGGGCAAAAGGGCAGGCTGTAAAATAAATCAGCCTGCCCTAAATTCATTTTTTGTTTGATAAACATTTATACAATACTGTGTTCTCGTGCTGCCTCGATTTTTCCTGTTTTATTCAGGTAAATATAATAAATAATAAATAATATTGATGTCACTACCCATGACAATGGATAGCTAAATAAAATATTTGTGATTGTTCGATTCTGCGGAACTGCAATAAACAGCCATAAAAGACGAAGCACACATACACCGCCGCATGTCATAAGCATTGGTGTGAATACAAAGCCCATGGAACGCACTGTTCCTGAAACTACCTCAATTGTGACATATGTAAAGTAAATTGGTGTTAAGAAATATAAAATCTGCATTCCAATCTCGATAACCTGCGCATCTGTTGTGAATAGCATATAGACGTATCGTCCAAAGAAATGAAGAATTACACTTAATCCGATGCTTGCGCCAAGTGCCATACATAAGCAAATCTTCATACTCTTGCGAACACGGTCTAACTTTCCTGCACCGAAGTTTTGACCGGCAAATGTGGATACTGATACACCAAATGCATTCATGATCATCCAGAATACCGCATCGATCTTAGAATATGCTGTGTATGCCGCCATTGTATTGCTTCCAAGCAGATTTACGTTGGACTGAATGATGATATTAGCTATGTTATACATAACTGACTGTAAACCTGCTGGTACACCGATCTGAATGATACGAATGAGCAGCATCTTATGGAAGCGAACCTTACTCCACTTCAGGCGATAGCACTCATTGGTTCTCATCAGACAGAATGTGATTAGTACTGCACTGATAAACTGGGAAAGAATCGTTGCAATTCCTACTCCCTGAACAGACATGCGAAACACTACGACAAATACAAGGTCAAGCACAATATTTACAAGACAAGAGAAAATCAAAATATAGAGTGGTCGCTTGGAATCTCCGACAGCTCGCAGGATTGCTGCACATATATTGTAATATAGATTCGGGATCATACCGATAAAATAAATCTTGATATATGTTTCTGCAAGATCAATCACTGTATCTGGTGTCTGCATCCACTCAAGTGCTGTCCTTGCAAAAATAAATCCAATTGCACTTAAAATCGCACCGCCTGCAATGGAAAGCGCAATCGCCGTATGGACACTTCGGCTTACCATTTCCTTATCGCCTGCTCCGTAAAACTGTGCAATGATAACAGTCGCACCAGAAGAAAGTCCAATAAAGAAACCAAATAAAAGGTTAATAATCGTTCCAGTAGAACCGCCTACGGCTGCCAGCTCAAGCGAACCTGTAAAACGACCCACCACAACTGCGTCAACTGTATTATACAGCTGTTGAAAAAATGCTCCGAACAAAATCGGAAAGAAAAAGACAAGCAGCTGCTCCCATATCACACCATCTGTGATTCCCCCTGCCCTAGCTGATGAAGCAGCCTGTTTTTTCTGACTCATTTTCTTTTTTCCTCCTGTTTCACTTTGTTTTCATTATGATTTTTATTGCTTGTGTGTATAGCTCTATGGCTTGTCACTGCGCGCGGTATATTTTGTCTGTCCACTGTCTTTTGTCTTCCCATAATCAGAAAACCTGAAAATGGCAAAACTGCCTTCAGCAGATTTTCCAGCTCTGACCATGTTCCTGGTACAATCTGATGAAGCTCACGAAGCATTGCAGCCGCATTTTTTAATCCGCCTTCCTGCACCTGCGTCAATGTATCTACACCAGTCGATTCCAGTATTGAAAAGAGATCATCAACAAACTGTGTCCTTGCATTCTCATCAATATTTTCAAGCCAGTTATGAAGCGTCTCATGGAGTGAAATAGCTGATTCACTTAAGCTTGCTGATACAAAATGCGGACCCTCTATTTGCCAGCTCATCGCATCATGCTGAAGGATTCCCTTAGCTATACTTTTTATGACTTGCGGTTCTACAGGATTTTCAAGAAGCATTCCTATGATGGATGAATCTGGAATATAGCGATGGATTCGATTTTGAATTTTCTTATATGAATCACTCGTCACAAACTCATGCACAAATCCGGGACCATCATTACTATATACATCTGTAATGCGTTCCTGCACCTCTATTTTACAGGCTGCTGCTGCATATACTGCCAAATTGCCGCCTTTTGAATGACCGCTTACGCGAATAGGGGATGTACCAACACCAAATCTGTTCAAATATTCTGATGCCAACTTTTGGGCTGGCACTTCGCCAAGGCCTAGATTAAAATCCTCTTTCCATGCCACAATATTGTCATCCGTTCCCCTGAAGCAAAAATTTTTTGAGCCATCTGAAAGATCAAGCTGTACGGCAGAAAATTGAAGCTCCAGCTGTGGATTAACCATATTGACATAATTTGAAATGATTGATGTGCGGTAGCGGTTCGACTGTGCCATCATTTTTACTATATACGGCGCCAGTCTAGTAAATGACTTGTCTGCAGCAAGTTCTTCCTCGCTGTGAAGCACAAAAAATCGTCTTGAAACCTCCTCAAGTGTCACTTGCTCTTCGCCAGCACCAACAGACAGTCCCTCAAGATTCACATATGCCACATATGACAAAAGCAAATTATCTACCTCGTTGAAAGCATCCTGCGAAAATGTCAGATCACCCCGCCATTTCAAATAATCCATAATATTTCCCATTGTTTCACCCACTTTCCAAAATAGGTTTACAACAAAAAAACAAACCGCTGCGATATAAGAGAAGTATACCTCAGCGGTCTTGCAAAATCAATGGATTATTCTATTATGCTCTGATGTTATTTTTCTCTGCAGCCTCATATGCCTTTTCGTAAACTTTGCAGTTAGAAAAAACTCACTCTTAAGATCTTTTGCAGTCTCTTTGCACACACCTGGGCAACCAGTCCAGTAAAGCAACCTGTGATCATTGCGCTGAGCATCAAAACAGGTAAATATGCTACTACGCTTATAGAATGTGTAATCACAATGGCAGCCAAAATTTGTCCGATATTATGGGCAGCAGCTCCGCACATGCTTATCAACACAAGAAACTTTTTCTTAAGGAGCACACTAATAAGGCTCATGACAAGCCAACACAGAATACCGCCAGACAAACTATAAAAAAATGAAATCATCTGTCCGCCAAACATGCTTCCAAGAAGGATTCGCACGATCAGCACAAATACTGCTTCCTTTGGTCCATATAAAACCAGTACAAGAAGTGTTACGATATTGGCTAGTCCAAGCTTAATTCCTGGAATTGGTACAATCGGTCCGATCATGGATTCTGCCGTAAAGATTGTAAGCGCAATTACTGAAAACATTGCAAGTGCTGTCATCTTTTTTATATCCATTTTATTTGCTTTCTCTGCTTTATTACTTTTATCTTTTTTCTTTGTTTTCATTTTTGTTTATTCTTTCTTAATTTTACATAAAATCAGGCAGCTGCCACATATATTAAGTCTCCACACGATGCGCTACGCAACTCCTATGGACGTGGTACTCTGTCTAATTTGATAGAAGTTACATATCACATATTGACTTCATTGACTCTAGTATGTCAGCACATCAAATTCATCATCCGTTTCTTCTGGTGCCGCTGTGATCACCACAAGATGATTTGGCAGACACACAATCGGAAGAGAACCTTTTCCTCTCCACACGGTATGCATACAAATCTTATCCGGGCAGCTCGCACTGCTCACATGAATCCCGTCTTTGTCTACAGTAATCTCATTCCAATTTTCACCATCTTCAATGCGAAATGTCTCTTCATGATAAGTTGAAATAATTTTAATTAATATTCCATTCTGATAAATTGCTGCGCTTGCCGCTTCTTGTTTTGCCAGAAATTGGTGCGCAGTCCAGACCGCAGACAATATAAATATCAAACTTAGTATTGAAGCGATTATAATTGCTCGTTTCTTTTCTCTCATTCTTCCACCTGTTCATACGAAGAATCTGTCAATGTAAACATATCTTTTAATCCATCTGTTACAATCACCTCTTTATCCTCAGTTACAAACACAGCCTCTGCCTGATAAGTCTCTAACAGCGGCAGACTGTCTTCATAGCCAAGCACAAAGCATGCAGTAGACAGGCCATCGCTCAACCATCCTTTTTCACAGACAATTGTGACGGAGATTAGTCCGCTATCTGCCGGAAAACCAGTTTTCGGATCTAAAATATGATGATAGCGCACACCATCTTCAATCACATATTTTTCATAATCTCCTGATGTAGATATACTGCATGTTTTATCAATCGTTAGTGAACCAAGATACGATTCGCCATCTTCAGTGCGTGGATTTGCAATGCCTATCTTCCATGGTTTTCCATCTGGCTTTTTTCCATACGTCAAAATGCTTCCTCCAACGGATACCACTGCTGCGTCAGCATCTGTCTCTTCTAACATTTTTCGTGCTTCATCGCATCCGATTCCTTTTCCGACTGCTCCAAGATCAATCTGCACACCATCTTTTAAAAACACTTCACCGCCATCCAGGCTTATTTTTTCCCAGCCAGTCTCTAAAAGAAGCTCTGTTAGTTCGCTTTTTGATGGAATATATGGATTGTCACTTTCCAGATTCCAAAGCTGCGACACGCGGCCTAATGTCGGATCAAATGCACCGCTGCTTTCTCTTGCAAGATCAAGCACATTTTCCAGATAGCCATATGTCCACTTTGATGGCATAACAGGCTCGTTCTCTGATGCATTTTCATTGATATTGGCAATATCGCTGCCTTCAATGCGCCATGATAAATATTTTTTTTCAATATCAGAAAGCATGTCCATAATATCTTTTGCAGTTCCATCCGAACCAAAAACACGGACACTACAGTCTGTTCCCATTGCAGTATCTGTTATGCTCTCGCTATTAGTCTTATCAGCCCAAACAAGCTGTGTGCCAATGCATGAACAGACCATAACACAAGTTATTTTCAAAAGATTAGCAAAACTTTTCTTTCGATTCATGAAAATCTTCCTTTCTCTCATTGGTTGCTGTTCTATATTCTACAAAAGGCTGGCTACGAGTCATATGGCAGCCAGCCTTTTGCTTACTATCTACTATTTCAAATTGTTTTATTACTGTGCTGTTACAGTTCCCTTTACAGACGGATATCCAGTTGCTTCTAACTCAATCTCATAGGAATCACTTCCGTCAAATACCTTAACATTTCCATCCTGACCTTCGATTTCAGCATCCATATTTATGCTTCCATCCTCATTGAATAAGATACCTGCAATGCCCTTTGCCTTTACTGGCTCACCATTTACAACAACACTTGTTACTTGTGCCGCATAGTCTGCGCCAGTAAGTCCCTGCTCATTATCTGCGATTACAACAGCATTATTTTCAATAGAAACACTGCCTTCCTCTAAGCCTGACTCAACAAGTGTGCTTGACTTCTTGCTTGCATACTTGTCATCTGAGAAGGTAACTGTGTAGCTGCCTGGCTTTAAATCACCACTCAGAGTAATTACGTTGTCTTCTACGCTGTAAAGTCCATCTTCTACGGCAGTACGTCCTGCTGCGACAGCCTCTACACTATAATCGCTGTCATCTGGTGTTGTATATGTGATATTGATTGCAGTGCCATCTTTCTGATAAGTAACACTCTCATCTGTTGTAATGGAATATTCTTCTCCAAGAAGCTCCTTGCAGTACAGATCAGTTTCAATAGAGATATCATCCTGATCCGCCAGCATGTAAGTTACCTTTGTGATCGTCTTTCCCTGAATTTCAGCAAAACGCTGCCATGACGGTGTATTTCCATGTGGCTCAGTCATCTCTTCTGCTGCAAATGCAATCTCATTTGCGCGCAGCCATAAGTTATCCAAATGCTCAAGACCATAAATTTCTCCGTCAGATGTTTCAAGGAGTGCACCCTGAATATCAGCAGATTCAATCTCAAGACCGTCAAAGTCGATTTGATAATTTCCCCATGTTGAAACTGTTGCAAAGGAAACTGTTACATTTTCTGCCTCATTAGTTGTTCCAATTGTCTGGCTTAATGTACCATCAGAATTGATTACCTTATATTCAGCCGGAACTTCTTCTGAAACTTCTTCGAGTGATGATACTAACTCAACAAGTGGGTTGCTGCACTCAGTACCAGCTTCGATTGCTGCCTTTACATCGTCATACAATGTCTTTGGAATTGCCACATTTACACTGGATGGTCCTAAAATATCGGTTCCATCGCCATTCTGCTCAAAATAGCTTTTTTCAAAACGCTGAGATTTCTGGCTTGTCGCAGAAGTAACGGAATCATAAATACCTTCCTCACGAAGACCTGCTGCTGTTACCTTATCCTCTGCATCATACTGACCTGCGGCTGCATCTTCAAGTGCCTCTGGCTGTACATGATTGATTTCTCCATAATAAAAATCTGCATATGGAACATTAATCTTACCAAAGTAATATTCACTTGTCTCAATGCTTACTGTTTGTGCCTCATCCTCTGCACCAGAAGCTTCCTCTGTCTGTACCTCGCTTGTTGCCGGTGTGCTCTCACTTTTTAAAACTCCTCCAAAAGCGCTCATATTTCCTGCTGCCAAGGTACTTGCCGCCAACACAGCTAATGCCATTTTTGTTCTCATAAATGATATCTCCTTTAATTTTTTATTGCCGATGGCAGTTAGTATATTCTAACATAATCA
>OIXA01002358.1_pt1 | contig 21881 bp, 22 predicted proteins | sample 1587721 | NCBI WGS metagenome assembly OIXA01 (sample SAMEA3888900, study PRJEB22519) | human gut metagenome | biome: human gut; feature: human-associated habitat; material: faeces | place: Denmark | collected 2013 | reverse complement strand
GTGCCTGCCAAGCTACCTCAACGATGAAACGGATAGCCATACGGGTATCTTTGTTTGCACCGCAGAATGCATCAACTACGAAAAGTCTCTTGTTGGAGAGCTCTTTGATAGCGATGTCCTTTACTGTATTCCAGGCTTCCTGGGTAGCCGGGTGGTTATCATTCTTATACTCATCGGAGGTCCACCATACAGTGTCCTTGGAGTTTTCATCTACAACGATGAATTTGTCTTTTGGAGAACGACCTGTATAGATACCGGTCATAACGTTCACTGCACCCAGCTCGCTGACCTGTCCTTTTTCGTAGCCTTCCAGCTCCGGTTTGGTCTCCTCTTCAAATAACATCTCATAAGAAGGATTGTACACAACTTCTGTGGTTCCGGTAATACCGTACTTGCTTAAATCGATTGTTGCCATCTTATTAAACCTCTTTCCTTTCATATTTATATGGTAAACACCTGCGGATAGCAGGCTTTACGATATCTTTTCCGGGATGCTGGAATTTGCCAACTTCCCCTACCATAATTATACATAGTTAACTCATAAAATCAATAAAAAATTGTTAAAATTTTAGCAAATTCTGTATATAAATGGGAGAGGAAAAGAGGGGGAACCTGCGGCGGGAGGCGTTGACAGTACAGAAGGGATTCGGTATAATCCAAAAGAGTTCAAAACAGGAGTTTATCGGCAGAGATATGAAGTTCCATGGAAAAGAGAGGCCGCGGCAGACAGCCGTGGCTTTTGCACTGTAATATAGAAAGAAGTGGGTTTTAATTATGAGGTATCAGATCAGACATGCACGCGTCCAGTTCGGTGGGGACGTGATCCTGCGGGACGTCAATTTTGAGGTACACGACAGGGAAAAAATTGCGATTGTGGGGCGCAACGGCTGTGGAAAGACAACCCTGCTAAGACTGATTGCCGGGGATATAGAGATGAGCAACCCAGACAGTGACGAGGAGTGCGGCATCACGATGGCGGGCGGACAGGAGATCGGGTTCCTGCGGCAGGTCAACTTTGTGGACGCGGAGGTGACCGTGGAGGACGAATTAAAAAAAGTTTTTGTACCGGTGTTTGCCTGTGAGGAGCGCATGAAAGAGCTGGAGGAGCAGATGAAGACGGTGGCAGAGACAAAGGAGACTGCGCCGGACGGGGCGCTCCTGCGCGAGTATGACAGATTGCAGAAGCAGATGGAGGCGATGCGGGGATATTCCTGGCGCAGGGATATGGAGACGATGTTCCAGCGGTTTGGATTTGCACTGGAGGATCTGCGGCGTCCGATCGGCAGTTTTTCCGGAGGGCAGCAGACGAAAGTGGCGTTTATAAAGCTGCTTCTGACGCGCCCGGATATCATGCTGCTCGACGAGCCGACGAACCATCTGGATCTGCCGACAATCGAGTGGCTGGAAAATTATCTGAAAGGCTATGACAAAGCGGTCGTGATCGTGTCGCATGACCGGATGTTTCTGGACAAGGTGGCGGATGTGACCTATGAGATCGAGTATCACGAGATGAAGCGCTATCCGGGAAACTACACGTATTTCATGCAGCGCAAGCAGGAGGATCTCATTAAACAGGAGAAGGATTACGAGGAACAGCAGAAAGAGATCAAACGGCTGACGGACTGGATTGAAAAGTGGAAGAACACACCGACCAAGGTGGCGGCGACGCGCTCAAAACGCATGGCGATCGAGCACATGGTGAAGATTGAGAAGCCGAGACGCTTTGATACGCGCGCATTTCACGGGCGGTATACGCCGCGTATCGAGAGCTACACCAATGTGATTCAGGCAAAAGACCTCTCCATCGGCTATGATGCACCGCTGGCAGAGGTGTCCTTTTTGCTGCAGAAAAAGGAGCGTCTGGCGATCATCGGGGAGAATGGCAAGGGAAAATCTACATTATTAAAGACACTGATCGGAGAACTGCCGGCACTTGGCGGCAGCTTCAAATTCGGGCAGAACGTGGAGTGGGGGTATTTTGACCAGCAGAAAGCGGTGATGGAGCAGGCACCGACCCAGCAGACCGTGCTTGAGAATTTCTGGGCAGCGTATCCGGGGTACCTGCGCGAGGAGGTGCGCAGCGCGCTCGGCGGCTTTTTATTTTCCGGGGAGGATGTGGAGAAAAAAATGGGGCAGCTCTCCGGTGGGGAGAAGGTGCGTCTCGCACTGTGCAAAATGCTTCAGACCAGACCGAATCTTCTGATCCTGGATGAGCCGACGAACCATATGGACATCATCGGAAAAGAAGCGTTAGAGCAGATGCTGCGCGAGTACGAGGGGACGGTGCTGTTCGTGTCGCACGACCGCTATTTTATCAGCAGGATCGCCACGGGCATTCTGGAATTTTCCGGGGACGCCGTGAGGCAGTATGCGATGAATTATGAGGAATACCTCGCAGAGAAGCAGAAGTGTGCAGCTGGCGTGGCAGTGAATGCGGGAAGTGCCGCAGGGCGGAACGCGGGAGGCACCGCAGAACGGAACGCGGGCAGCAAAGGAACAGGCGGCATGGCAGCGGGAATGGGAAGCGCTGCGGGGAGGAACGCGGGAAGTGCCGCAGGACAGGAAGCCGATGCGGGAGGAACGGCGGATGCCGGCAGTGTTCCGACGCTCTCGGATGTTTTTGACAAGAAGGCCTATTACAACCCGGGCAAGGTGCGCTCCCGGCTGCAGCGCCAGAAGGAAAAGTATGAGCGGATGCTTGCGGAGAGCGAGGAGAAGCTGGTGGAGCTTCAGATGCAGATGTTAGACCCGGCGCTTGCAAGCGATTATCCGAAGCTGATGGAACTGCAGAGCGCTGTGGATGCGGAGGAAGCCAACCAGGACAGCCTGCTGGAGCGGATGCTTGAGACGGAGACAGAGCTGGCGGAGTACGAGGAAGCATAAGAGATGAATGCAGTGTGTCTGAATACAAAGACAGCAGGGAGAAACTGGTTACGCTTCTTTTTCCATCCGCTTTAATTCCGGCAGCACTGTAGACAACATTGTTATAAAGCATAGACTTCCACCGATGACGTTTGATACCGGTTCTGCGGCAAAGACACCGTCTGTTCCCATGCCGAAAGCATAAGGAAGAAGATAGGTCAGCGGCACGACGATGAACACTTTGCGCAGCAAGGAGAAAAAGATGGCGTGCTTCTTCTTATTCAGGGATTTGAAGACGGTCTGTCCGATGTACTGCAGATCCATGAAAATAAATGCGGCAAAGTAAAGCTTTAATGCGGGAATGGCGTCAGCAACCAGTGCGGCATCCGAACTGAAAATACCGATCAGCATCCGCGGGGCAAGGATGATGATGCTCCACATGACGGCGGTATAGAGCAGAATCAGGAGGGCGAGGGTCAGGATCGCTTTTCGCACGCGGCCCGGCCGTCTCGCACCGTAATTGTAACTTAAGATCGGCGAGGTTCCCTCATTGATCGCGTAGATCGGTGTTTCCACCATCTGCCGGACGCTTGAGATGATGGTCATGACGGAGATGTAGACGTCACCGCCGGTTGCACCGAGGACATTGTTGCAGAAAATGGATACCAGACTGTTCGTGAGCTGCATGATAAATCCGGCGGTGCCGAGGCTTATAATGTTTTTTGCTTCGACCAGACTGGATTTCCACTCGGCCGGGCGCAGCAGCCGCACCTTATATTCCGCGCGCCGGTGTAGAAAGCGGATCACATAGAGCGCGGACAGCGTCTGGGAGAGAACGGTGGCAAGTGCGGCACCGGTGATTCCCAGATGAAAGACAAAAATAAAAAGCGGATCTAAGAGAAAATTGGTCACGGCACCGATGGCAACCGAGAGCATGCCGGCGACGGAGTACCCCTGCGCGTTGATAAAGGGGTTCATACCGGTGGCAATCATGGACGGCAGCGTGCCGAGCAGATAGATCATCAGGTAAGGATAGGCGTATGGCAGGGCGGCATCCGAGGCGCCGAACAGCTTAAGAATTGGCGCTGCAAACAGCAGACCTGCTGCCATCAGCACCAGAGCACCGGCGCATAGCATGGTAAATGAGATATTCATGATCTGACCGGCTTTTTTGGTATCTCCGCCGCCGCGGCTGATTGAGAAAAGCGGGGCGCCGCCGCTGCCGAAAAGATTGCTGAAGGCGGTGATGATGACAATGATCGGAAAACAGAGTCCGACGGCGCCGAGCGCTGTGGTGCCGACATCCGGGATGCGGGCAATATAGATCCGGTCTACAATATTGTAGAGCAGGCTTAAGAGCTGTGCGACCAGCATGGGAAGGGCGGCTCCCAAAATATTTCCGGTGATGGTTCCATGTTCAAAATCGATTCGTTTCATATGATAAACTTCCTTTGTGCATCTGCGCGGATTCCGGCAGATTGTTTTACATTGCAATTCAGTATAGCATGATTTATAACAGATGAAAAATATTGTTTGGGTGAGACCTGATCAGACGGGAAGAGAGTGGAAACGGAGGATGGGACGGGGACCGGAAAAGTTACCGTGTACCCGGTGTTTTCCGGAATTGAACTATACTACAATGACATGCACATGGCGTACTGCAACAAGGAGCAGAAGACTGCGCCAAACCAGATCAAGATCAATCACTGCCGGATGGGCGTTATGAAAGAGAACGGTACGCATGAGGAACTGATGAAGAAAAACGGTCTGTACCACAGACTGGTGACCCTGCAGCGGGAAGCCGGGGAGTGGCAGCTTCATGCGGGTGCCTGAGCAAAAAGTAAAAATTTTGCACCTAAACTAAAAAATAATCAATTTATGGGACTGCCCTGTTTTTCTATAATGAAAATAGAAAAGCAGGGCAATTTTTTGTGGAGGGAAAAGATATGGATATGGGGATTGAATTTATCGACAAACAGGGGACATTTTGCCTGAAAAATGCAGAGCGGAGCAGTTATTTGTATTTTCCGCTGGCAAATGAGCAAGGCATGAAGAGTTGTGTGACACCTTTACTCGGGGGAGATGCGAAGGGAGATCAGAATACCTTTTTACTGCAGCCGGTGAGCAGTGAGGAACTGCACAATAACCGCTCGACCAGAAATTTCTGGTGCAGATTTTCTGATGGAAGGGTATGGTCGGCGACGGGAGTCTCGGCCGCACAGGAGGCAGAGCGGTTTTCGGGACAGGAGGAAAAAACGGAGCTTCTTGCGGGAATGATGTGGCACAAGATTACACGGACGGCGGAAAAACTGGGAATACGGTCGGAGGTGACGTCTTACGTTCCGTATGATGCGGGAAAACTGGAAGTCATGATGGTAACGATTGAAAACATTGGAACGGAGGAATATGTCGTCACACCCATTGCAGCGGTGCCGCTCTATGCACGTTCTGCCGATAATATCAGAGATCACAGACATGTGACATCGCTGCTTCATCGCATCCGTGTGCGGGAGGAAGGCGTGTTTGTGACGCCGACACTGACCTTTGATGAGAGAGGTCATCAGGAAAATAAAATGACATACGGTGCGGCAGGGTATGCACAGGACGGGAGCATGCCGAAGCAGTTCTATCCAACGGTGGAAATGTTTTTAGGAGAAGGAGGAACTTATCTTGCGCCGGAAGCGGTCTATTGGCAGACGGAGGGAAGAAAGCCGCAGGAGGAAGCGGCAGGATATCCGGATGAACTGTGCGGATGTGAGGCGATGGGGGCGTTTGCTTTTGAGCGCTGCACATTGGGGGCAGGGGAGAAGAGAACGTATGTGGTGCTGCTTGGGATGGCATCGTCCGAAGAGGAACTGCGCAAAGAAATGAAAGAATATGGTCTGCCCGGGCGCGCGCAGGCAAAACTGGAAGATACCAGGTGGTATTGGAGAAAACAGAATAACGTTCTGTATACAACGGGAAACGATAGCTTTGATCAGTGGATGTACTGGGTGGATTTTCAGCCGATGCTCCGCCGGATCTACGGCTGCTCTTTTCTGCCGCACCACGATTACGGAAAGGGCGGAAAAGGGTGGAGAGATCTATGGCAGGATTGCCTGGCACTACTTGTCATGAATCCGGAGACGGTACGCCCGATGCTGGTGGACAATTTTGCGGGCGTACGCTATGACGGCAGTAATGCGACTATCATTGGCGAAAAACAGGGAGAATTCATTGCGGACAGGAATCACATTACAAGAGTCTGGATGGATCACGGGGTATGGCCGTTTCTGACCACAGAACTCTATATCCGCCAGACGGGAGATCTGTCGCTGTTAAGAGAGCAGGTTCCATTTTTTAAGGATGCACAGAGCTTCCGGGGAGAGCGGTATGATGAGAACTGGGAGCAGAACAGGGGAAGCTGGCTTTTAACAAAGCACGGGGACCGGTATGAGGCGAGTATTCTGGAACATCTTCTCGTACAGCATCTGACTTCTTTCTATGATGTTGGGGAACATGGGCAGATCCGCCTGCGGGGAGCGGACTGGAACGATGCGATCGATATGGCAAAAGAGCGGGGGGAAAGCGTGGCGTTTACTGCCGCCTATGCAGGAAATTTTAACGGACTTGCAGAACTGCTGGCGGTTTATCAAAGGAAGACGGGACAGACGGAGTGTGCGCTCTCGGAGGAGCTTTTTATGCTTCTGCCGGACGATCCGGCAGTCTATGAGGACGCGGAGAAAAAGAGAGCGCTTTTGTACCGCTTTTTTGAGGCGACCGCCTGCTGCGTATCCGGAGCAAAGAAAAATATCCCGATTGAGAGGCTGGAGCAGAAGCTGCGGGCGATGGCAGAGTGGATGAAGAGGCATATCAGAGAACAAGAGTGGATCGGCACACCGGAAGGCATGCACTGGTATAACGGCTATTATGACAATCACGGACGGCGTGTGGAGGGAATGAAGTGGACGCAGGGGCAAAGAAAGACGCAGGGTGAAACTTCGGTGCGCATGATGCTTACAAGTCAGGTGTTTACGATTATGTCCGGCACAGCGACAGATGCACAGGTAAGAGAGATTGTCCGTGCGGCAGACCGCTATCTCTATGATGAAAAGACAGGCGGCTACCGTCTGAATACCAATTTTCATGAGGTGAAAATGGATATGGGGCGAATGTTCGGATTTGCTTACGGGCATAAGGAAAATGGTGCGGTGTTCTGCCATATGGCAGTTATGTATGCAAATGCACTGTATCAAGCGGGGATTTGTGCAGGAGGGGTATCGCGTGATAAGGGCGTTGTTCGGTCAGTGCATGAATTTTTCTGTCAGCAGAATTTATCCGGGCATTCCGGAGTACTTTAATGCAGAGGGAAGAGGCATGTACCATTACCTTACCGGAGCGGCGAGCTGGCTGATGCTTACGGTGCTGAGTGAAATTTTCGGCGTGAAGGGAGCGTATGGCGATCTGATGATTGCCCCGAAGCTTGTGGCGGAACAGTTTGATGCGGCGGGATATGCGAGGGTGGACTGCGGTTTCGCCGGAAAGAACATAGAGGTGCGCTATTGCAACTCCAAAAGAAAAGAATACGGGGCGTATGAGATCAGAGAAGCCTTGATAAACGGTGTAAAAACCGTCGGGGCGGACTGTGAGACCGTAGATGCCGCCCCGACAGACAGTTTTGGAAAAAGCATTATCATACCTAAGGAACGGCTCACGGAAATGGTAAATGTGATTGAAATCTGCCTGGGATAGCAGACAGAAAGAAAGGAAGAAAAGCGAATGGATATTGAAGTAAAAGAGTACAAGGAACCGGGATATGCACCGGTCATTGATTTTGAGAGCTGGAGAGTAGCTGTGCTGAATGATATTGATGAACTGGAAATTCCCAATTTGAAAACGATGCAGAAGCATCTGGAAAGTGATGAGGTGTTTGTCCTGCTTAAGGGGCATGTCACTCTTTTTACCGCGGGGAGCGGAGAGAAAATCGGCACGATTCAACGCGTGACGTTAGAACCACTGAAATGTTATAATGTCAAAAAGGGGGTATGGCATACGCACACCTTAGAGAAGGACAGCAGCGTGCTGATCGTGGAAAACCGTAACACCTGCGATGACAATTCTCCGACGGTACCGCTGACGGAGAAGCAGATTTCAGAACTGCGTGCGTGTGCAGCAAAGTAAGCTGCGATGGGGACAAGGGTGGTAACATTTTGGGGTAACATGAAGATACGCACCAAAATCATGCTGATGTATGTGTTGATTCTCTGTTTTTCGATGGGAATCTCGGCACTGGTATTTAAGGTTATAAATGATGACTATGTGGAGGGACAGATCGGCGAGGCAACGGTGCAGACGGTGGATGCATTAAAGGGGAATCTTTCCATTATTTTTGAGAATGTGGAGCAGTTTTCCAATATGATCTATTTTGATGATAATGTGCAGACGGCGTTGGCTTCCACGGATTCTCTCGCGATTGATCCGACGATCAATCAGACGATCCAGAAGAGTCTTGTGAACATGCTTCTCTCGGCAAATTATATTGAGAGTGTCTATGTGTTCGACCGTTATTTTAACAGTTATTCCTCCAAGAAAATTGCACCGATCCGGGTGGACACCATGGAACTGGAGAATACCGGGTGGTATCAGCGTGCGGACGAGGGCAACGGTGCGACGATCTACATCTATGATACGGAAGGGGTGTTTTCTTATCCGACAAGACCGGAGCACCGGGGGATCTCACTGGTGCGTTCAATTAACAGTGAGACAGACTATGCGAGACTGGCGCTTCTCGTTGTCAATATCAATGAGAGTACGATCACCCGTTTCTTTGAGGATGTGGGAGCGGAGTACGGTGCAAAATACTGCATTGTAGACGGTAAAGGCGCGTTCGTGGTAAGCCCGTCTGACATGCCGGAGGAACTGTGGGACGAGACACGGGAGGTATTGTCTGGGACCGGGCGGGATGCAGAGTACAGTATCTCAGGTATTAGCGGAGAGCCCTACTGTATTGTGCGGCGTGATCTTGGAATTGAGGACTGGAGCATTGTGGGCATGGTGCCGATGAATAACAACCTTCCAAACGGTTCCTTCCAGAGGACGCTGGTTGTACTCTTTGTTGCACTGAATATTGTGGTAGCCGTGCTGTGTTCCCTGTTACTTTTCCGGCTGATTTTTCGTCCATTGTCGCAGATCGGGGAATATATGGCGGCAGTGGAGCGCGCGGAATTTAAGGAAATTCCGACGGAGGAGTGTGGCAATAACGAGATTATCCAGTTGAAGCGCGGATTTAACTCCATGGTGAATGCGATAGAGGGATTGCTTGAAAAAGTGAAGCAGGAGGAACAGACGCTGGCAAGAAATGAGTTTGAAATACTGCAGGCACAGATCAATCCGCATTTTTTGTATAATACGCTGGACGCCATCTCGGCACTCGCCCTGACCGGACAGCAGGAGAGCTGTTTTCAGATGACACAGGCGCTGGGGCAGTTTTACAGAAACAGCTTAAACAGCGGCAGACAGATTGTGACGGTACAGGATGAGATTGACTGTGTGAAAAATTATGTCACGATTTTAAATATCCGTTATGACAACAAGATCAATCTTGAGTGTGAGATACAGGATGAAATTCTTGAATGGAAGATGTTAAAGCTGGTATTGCAGCCGGTTGTGGAGAATGCGGTGCATCATGGAATCCGGAATCGGGAGGGGGACGGAACGATCCGGATTGTGGGGTATTCCTGTGACGAGGAACTGATTTTGAGCGTGGCGGATGACGGAGTAGGTATGACAGAAGAAAAGCAGCAGGAAATTCTCTCGGGAAAGAGTCAGAAAGGAAAATCCGGTTTCGGACTTTACAGTGAGATACAGAGGATTTCCTTGTTTTACGGAATCAAAAATCCGATTACGATTATCAGCGAGCCGGACGGGGGAACGGAGATTACCATCTGCTTAAAGAAACTTCAGGGGGAAAAAGAATGAGTGTCAAGGTATTGATTGTCGATGATGAAAAGCTGGAACGTGTGCTGATCAGCAATTCTGTGGAGTGGGAAAAAAACGGTTTTGAAGTGATTGGGGAAGCCGGAAACGGCGAGGAGGCGCTGGAATTTTTTGATATGAATCAGCCGGATCTGATACTGACGGATATCAATATGCCGTTTATGGATGGCGTGACGTTTGCGCAGCATATCCGGGAGCGCTCAAAAAACTGTCATATCATTATGCTGACAGGATACCGGGAATTTGAGTATGCAAGAAAGGCAGTGGCGCTCGGAGTGGACGAATTCCTGGTAAAGCCCATTAACGCCATGGAGGTTACGCGTGCAGCGGTTGCCAGCAGGGAGAAGATTAAAACGGAGAGGGGCGCCGACAGGGAGATGGCGCATTTAAAACAGGAGGCGATCGGCAGCCGGTTATTGCTGCGCGATGCCTTTTTGCAGAGACTGCTGGAACAGCGCGTGGAGGAAGAGGAAGCACTGCATAAGCTTCAGATGTTTCAGCTCACAAGGTTGCTTGCACCCGGCGTGTGTGTCAGTGTGAATGTGCGCGTGACAGACGGTGGACAAAAACAGGAGATCTGTACCTATATCCTGGAATGGTGCCGGAAACATACAACCGCGGGGGTATGTTTCCTTCATTATCTCAATCATATTGTGCTTTTCTACGGCGCAGAGGATGCCGCACGGATCACCGGGGAGATGCAGTCACTTCTTGAGGAGATGAAGGAGAGAAACGGCTGTGTGATTACAGTGGGAGTCAGTGAAGAGGGGCAGGGACTTCCTGCGATCTCAAAGGCATATCAGCAGACGCAGAAGGTCAATGCGCTCGGGATGATCTGTGGTGGAAAGCGGCTGTGGAATTACGGGGACTACGAGAAGATCCGTAACCGCAGACAGAAGATGACGGAGATGAACTGGAAGAATCTGGAAATTGCCATGACAGGAGGCAGCCTTAAACGTGTAGAGGAATGTGTGGACGCCTATGCAGCGGAATTGGACGCAGCCGGTGTACCGGAGGAAATCTATTTAAAAATCATGGCAATGGAGATTGCGGAGCGCATGGCAGAAGTGCTGGCAAGACAGGGCAGGAGTGTGTCCGATGTGGTGGGCGAGCAGCAGTATTACCGCATGGTAACGGAAATTGACGGTATAGCGGCAATGCAGATGTTTTTAAAAGAGGTGGCAGGTAGAATTCTCGCGCAGACGGAGGGGAGCCGGACGAAAAAAGGAAATGCGCTCGTTGCGAATGTGAAAGTATTCATTGAACAGAATCTTGGCAATCCGGAATTAAGCCTCCGGCTGATTGCACAGGAACTGTATATGAATGGAAGTTATTTAAGCAGGGTGTTCAAGCAGGAAACGGGGGAGAGTCTGACCGAATACATCACGCGCAAAAGAATCGAGAAGAGCATGCAGCTTATGGACGAAACTTCCATGAAAGCGTACGAGATCGCAGAGCAGGTGGGAATCAAGGATGCGCATTATTTCAGCATCTGCTTTAAGAAGTATGTCGGAGTTACCGTAAAGGAATATAAAAACAGAGAGAGGTAAAAATCCTACACTTTTTAGGCAAAATATTAAATTGAGGGGGAAGATACATTTTTATATACTGTAATCAACATAGAAAGCATGCTGATGTTAAAAGTAAAAATGTATTGGAGGAAGTAAAATGTTAAAAAGATGGAAAAGAGTAATGGGGATACTTCTTGGGGCATCGATGGTGCTCGGAATGACTGCCTGCGGCGGCACGGATACAGCTGCAACCGGGGAGGCAAAGAGTGCGGAAAGCACAGCGTCAGCGTCCAGTGAGAGCGCGCCGGATGCTGCAGCGTCAGACGGTGAGACCGTGACACTTAATGTGTGGCATCAGTGGTCGAACGACACGAACGAATTGAAGGCAAAATATGAGGAGGCAGTTGCTGCGTATATGGAGGAGAATCCGAATGTGGTAATCCATTCGGAGACACTTGATACAGAGGCATACAAGACAAAAATTAACGCAGAGTTCGCAGGAGATGCGGATGGAATCGACGTATTCTACTGGTGGGGTGCAGGTACGGCGAAGAAATTCGTGGAGGCGGATAAGCTGCTGGCACTGGATGATTACATTACCGATGATGTGCGTTCGCGGATGCTGGAGGGATCTACCGGAGCATTTGAGTATGACGGAAAATTATATTCCGTTCCGATGTTTTCCTGGTATATGACATTGTTCTGCAATACCGAGTTATTTGACGAGGCGGGGGCAGCCATCCCGACAACATATGATGAACTGGTTGATGCAGTGGAGAAACTCTCGACACTGGACGGCATCACGCCGATGGCATCCGGCGCAAAGGACGGATGGAATGCGGCATTTATGTATCAGGCGCTGGCGCTCCGGGAAGTGGGCGCTGATAATGTCAATGCCATGCTGCAGGGAGAAGTACCTTTCGGCGAGGATGCAGGTTATGCCGAAGCGGCGCAGAAGGTCATTGATCTGTACAATATGGGAGCATTCGGCAAGAACCCGTTGGAGGGCGGCAACGACGACGCCAACGCGGCATTCGGAAGCGGCAAGGCGGCGATGCGTCTGACCGGAAGCTGGTACGCTAACAGTATTTATACCGATGAGCAGACGACGATTGACCCGGAGAATGTAGTGGCAGTCGGAATTCCGACGATTGACGGAAAAGGCAATGCATCCGATTACTGCGGCGGATTCGTAGAGTCCTTCTGGGTTAACAAGAATACGGCATATCCGGAGGAGGCAGCGAAGTTTGCAATTTATATCAATGAGAAAATGGGAGTTGCCTGCTATGAGACAGGTTCCGGCTTTAGCGGATGGACGACAGAGGCAGATGAGAGCAACTTAAATCCGCTGTTCATTCAGATCAAGGATCTGCTGGCAGAGGGCAAGACAGGTGTGCTTGCGTGGGATACCTCTCTGGATTCCATGCCTGCAACGGTTCACAACGAGCAGACACAGACATTATTTGCACCGGGAGCGGATGTAGATTCTTTCATTCAGGCACATGAGGATGCTATCAATAATTAGGATTAAAAAAGCTTGGGGAAGGCGGCAGATCGAAGCTTTCCCCTTTTTTTATCCAATTTTAGGGAAAATGGGTGAAAGTGAGCCGGCAATGAACGGGTAAAACAGACAGGAGGAACAAACTATGGAGAGAATGTTGGGAAGAAAGAGAAATATTGCAATATTTGTACTTCCTGCATTATTGATTTTTCTTTGCTTTACAATCGTTCCCTTATTTATTTCCGGATTTTACAGTCTCTTTGAATATGACGGAATCGGGAAAATGAATTTTGTGGGATTGCAGAATTATATTGAGACGTTGACGAAGGATGCGTATTTTCTCGGAGCAGTAAAAAATTCATGGATACTGGCAGGTGCATCGGTATTTATCCAGCTTCCGATTGCGCTTCTTCTGGCGCTGGTACTGGCGCGTGGAGTGAGGGGAGAACAGTTCTTCCGGACAATTTATTTTGTGCCGGTGGTGATTTCAAGTATGGTAATCGGTCAGTTATGGATGAAAATTTTTCACAGCGAGTACGGTCTGCTCAATATTTTCCTTAGTCTGTTTACCAGGCAGCCGGTGGAATATTCCTGGCTCACCAATCCCAAAACTGCATTCTTATGTGCGGTGATCCCGAGTGTATGGCAGTATATCGGATATCATATGCTGATTTTCTATGCGGGCATCAAGTCGATTTCAACGGACTACTATGAGGCGGCAAAAATTGACGGGGCGTCCAATGTGCAGGCGACTTTCCGCATTACGCTGCCACTGCTGGCACCGGTGTTAAAAACATGCATCATTTTTGCACTGACGGGTTCCTTAAAGGCATTCGATCTGATCTATGTTATGACAGGCGGCGGCCCCAACCATGTCAGCGAGGTGCCGGCAACCCTGATGTATAGTAATCTTTTCCGTAAAAGTCTGTATGGATATGGGAGTGCACAGGCATTCTTCATTGTGATTGAATGCGTGATCTTAAGTATGGTAATTGGAAAAATGTTTAAACGTGCAGAAGAAAATGCAGCGGCGATCTAGGGGGTGTGACAATGAAGAAAAGAGTAGGAACAATCATAAAGTATATCGCATTGATTGCAGTTGCAGTGATTCAGATCTTCCCGTTATACTGGCTGATTACATTTTCCTTAAAGAGTAATGTGGAAATTTTCGGCGATAATGTGATCGGATTGCCGCAGCACTGGCGGTTTGAAAATTATACGGAGGCATTGACAAAGTCTTCGCTGATCCGGTATTTCTTTAATTCGGTATTTTATTCTGCGGTAACAGTGCTTGTGGCGGGGCTGCTCTCGGCGATGGCAGCCTACGCCATTGCGCGGATGTACTGGAAGAAACGAAATACTGTGTTTACCATTTTCACCGTAGGAATTATGATTCCGGCGCAGGCAGCGCTGCTGCCGTTGTTCCAGCTGTTGGATAAGATGGGATTAAAAGGCGGTTATCTGGGACTGCTGATTCCTTATATTGCGGGAGCCATTCCCATGAGTGTGATGATCCTGACGGGATTCTACAAGGGGATTCCAAAGGAAATTGAAGAGGCGGCGTGTATTGATGGCTGCGGACTGTGGCGCTGTTTTTTCTTCATTATCACACCGATCGTAAAGCCGGCACTTGCCACTGCGTCGATCTTCACATTCCTCGGTACGTGGAATGAGTTGATGCTGGCGAACACTTTTGTGGATAAAGATGTTTATCGGACGCTTCCGGTGGGAATTATGTCTTTTGCAGGGCAGTATTCCACAGACTGGGGATTGATCGGAGCCGGTATGGTTATTGCAACATTGCCGACCATTTTGATCTATTTTCTGCTGAGCAATCAGGTACAGGAGAGTCTTGTGGCAGGTGCGGTCAAAGGATGACAATATAAGATGCGCGAAAGAAAGGAACCGGCGTGTGCCGGTTCTTTTCTTTTGCGCAGGAGTGTGCTATACTCGGTGACAAATGAGGTTTGATGAGAGGCTTGCTGCGCAAAAGCGGGAGAGGAGCAACATGTTATATTACCGGGAGATCAGCTTAAAAGATCAAAGAAAATGTCTTTTGAAAAATGCGGAACGGGCGGATGCGGCGGCGTTTCTGCATTATTTTACACAGGCACACGCGGAGACAGATTTTCTGACAACGTATGCGGACGAAGGGACGCACTCGGTGGAGGACATGGAAGAACGGCTTGCCGCGCAAAAGGCGAGCCGCACGGAGATTGAGATCTGTGCATTTGTGGATGGCATCCTCGTGGGATCGGCGGGAAACCATGCGCTTAGTACGCGCGAGAAGCTAAGGCACCGCGCGGATTTCGGCATCAGTATTCTGCGGGAATACTGGGGACAGGGAATCGGCGCGGCGCTGACCGGCGCCTGCATTGACTGCGCGAAAGAAGCCGGATTCCGACAGCTGGAACTTGAGGTGGTCGGTGAAAATGAGACCGCAGTGAGACTGTATAAGAAGTACGGGTTTGTGGAATATGGAAGAAATCCGCGGGGCTTTCTGACTCGCGACGGCAGATGGCAGGAACTCGTGCTGATGCGGTTGGAACTGGAAGATACGGATGTGCGGAAAAGCGGTGCGGTCTGAGCTGGAAATACAGATGCGTGGGAAAGCGGTGCGGTCTGAACTGGAAGTACAGATGCGTGGAAAAATGATGAGATCTGAGCCGGAAGAAGTGAAGGCGCAGAAAATGATGCGGGGAATGGAGAGAGCGATGTTTTTTAAGGAAGATACGACGTTTAATGATATTCGGGATAAATCGCTGCAGCAGTGGCTGGATGAGATGGAGCAGCATGAGGACGTGGCGGTCCGGGGCGGCGTAAAGCTGACAAGAGAGTATGTGCAGTATTTGAAGGATGAGATCGGAAGACTCCGGCATGAGAATGAAGTAAAGAATGCATATCTGAAAAAGCTGCGGGAGAAGAAGTAGGAGGTACAGAACGTGCCGGAGAATACAAATATCATTTTCTTTGATGAATATAAAAAGCTGGATAAACTTTGTTCGGAAATGTACGGTAAAAACAGCGGCGGCGTTACCTGTTATCTGAATGATATGATGGCTGTTCCGGTCATGCAAAGAAACAGGATTCCGGAATGGAATCAGACATATGACAGGCTTAGAGAACTAAGACATATAAGGAATCAGATGGCACACGGGGAAGGTTCGTTTGAGGATTATCCCTGCAGTGAAGAAGATGTCTTATGGCTTTTCGAGTTCCGGAGTAAGATCATGCATATCTCGGATCCGCTGGCTGTATATCGAAGACAGACAGAGGAAAGTATGCATGCAACCCGTGCAAAAGAAGATTCCCCGCGGGCTGTAGATCAATGGCAGACAGAGGAAAGTATGCATGCAACCCGCGCAAAAGAAGATTTCCTGCGGGCTGTAGATCAAAGCCAGACGGAGGAAAATATCGCAGATCATCAAAGAATGAAAATGGATAATGTGGAAGTAATCGACCAGGAAGAAAACGACTCTTTTGAGAAAGAACACAGCATGTTAAAGGAAATTGCCGTTTTCGGATTGATTGTGCTGCTCATTGTAGCTGCCGTGTTGCTCTTTGGCAAAGTTTATGTGGAATATTTTCTGCTTTCATAATTAGCGGAGTGAGAAAATATTAAGCAAGTATCAGGAGAAAGAGGGTTAAAGCAATGAAATATCAGTCGGCTGCCATTCTTGGCGCAGGAGCAGTGGGTTCTTATATCATGTGGGGGCTTGCAAAAAAGAAAGAGATTGATCTGTGCGTAGTCGCATCGGGAGAGCGGAAGGCGCGCTATGAGAGGGATGGCTTTGTCATTAACGGGCAGGTGTATCAACCTGCAGTCAGGACGCCGGAGGAGGCTGCCGGTGTCGATCTTTTAATTGTTGCCACCAAGTATCAGGTGCTTCGCCGGGCACTCGGCGATATTCAGACCGTGGCAGGCGAACATACGACAGTGATGAGTCTGATGAACGGCGTGGACAGCGAGGAGATTATCGGAGAGGTCATTGATCCGTCCCGAATTGTCCATTCACTGATCAAGGTTGCCTCGGAGCGAAAAGGCAATCAGGTGGTATTCGATCCTGAGACGACCATCGGTATTGTATATGGAGAGGCGGATCTTAGCAGAGGCACCGGACGCATTGAGGCGCTGAACGATCTTTTCGCGGATACGGGGCTGCACTACCGTGCAACAGACGTCATCCTTACGGAGATCTGGAGTAAATTCCGGCTCAACGTGCCGAACAACCAGGCACAGGCGATGGTGGGATGCGGGGTAGGCGCCTACCGTGACAGTGAGCATGTGGCATTTTTGCGGGACCGGCTGCGGGAAGAGGTGGACCGGATCGCGGAGAAAAAGGGGATCGATTTTGACAAGGCGGATACCTCGTCCACTTTCGGCAGTAAGGTGCGGGATCGGGCGCGCTATTCCACGCTGCAGGATCTGGATGCGGGGCGCCACACGGAAGTGGACATGTTCGCCGGCGCGGTGGTGCGCATGGGGCGTGAACTGGGAATTCCGACACCGTACAATGAGTTTACCTACCATATGATAAAGGCGCTGGAGGAGAAAAACGACGGGAAGTTCGATTATGAGTAGGGGATGGGGAAAATAGGATAAGAAGAATGACGGGAAGTCCGATGGGAAATGATCGGATTTCCCGTTTTTTACGTTATAGGAAAATGCGCCCTATGAAGTAAAAGGCTCCGCGGGGATCGCACTGTGGCGATGACAAAGGATGTCGCAGGAGGCAGGAGCGATCTGTCGCAGGGAAAGAATCCTGAAAGAGGACATGCCTTTTGTCTGGTAATGGAAGAGACGATGCAGGGGATATTTTGGGGGCGGTGGTAAAAAAGGGGGAGATTCTTGGGGCTTTTTGCGAGATGCCGATGGAATATGATAATTTTCGACAAATGCGGTATGACAAAATTTTTTATTATTAGGAAAGAGAAGGTGGCGTATATGGAGAAAATGGATAAGGTGCTGGAGGAAGTTTTGGAATATTTAAAACATAAGAGGGTAATTACGGAATTGGAGAAAGACATCCTTTCAACAGCGCAAATCTGTCAAACAAAACCATTTAACAGACAGGCGGCTGAGAAAAAAATAGTGGAAATCAATGTAAAATATACTGAAATATATAGCGCTGTCCTTATAACGCCGGGGATCAATCCCAAACCACTTTTGGTGATGGAAGAGGGGGAGGTGTGGGATAGTCTTTATCTGCAGTTGGGAGCATTGTGTGGCAAAGAGCTGGTTGTGATTGGGGAGGAGAAGATGGGGTGGAGGTTTTAGGTAATAACAAGAAAAAAATTACGATAAGTGATGGAAAGGAGAGAATTTTTTAAAACATAAAACGTAGTTTATAGGCCGGTATGATTGGATTAAATGGATAATTGACAATATGGCATATATACCATATAATAATTACGAAGGAGATTGCATGACGGACTTTGAATTGATTGCATATGAAAAAGAAAACGGAGAAGTTCCTGTAGAGGAATTTCTTAATTCTGTTCATCCCAAGATGAGGGCTAAGATATATGGTTTGATGGGAATCTTGCAGGAAAAAGGAAATATGCTTAGAGAACCATATAGCAAGCATCTGGAAGATGGTATTTTTGAGCTACGTTGCAAATTCGGAAGCGATATTACCAGAGTATTATATTTTTTCTATTATGAGGGAAAAATTATAATGACGAATGGTTTTGTTAAGAAAACACAGAAAACTCCCAAAGAGGAGATACAGATTGCAAAAGATAGAAGAAAAGATTTCATAGAAAGGGTGATGAAGGATGAGAACATTTGATGATATGCTTTCTAATCAGTTGAAGGATGAAGAATTTAGAAAAGAGTATGAAGCAATTCAGCCAGAGATGGATGTTATCAGAGCTATCGTAGATGCAAGAACATCACAGAATCTTACACAGAAAGAGCTTGCGGAGCGTACTGGTATTAATCAGGCTGATATTAGTAAGCTTGAAAATGGAACAAGAAATCCTTCTGTCAATTTGCTTAAAAGATTAGCAGATGGAATGGGAATGGCTCTTAAGATTGAGTTTGTACCGAAACAGAAAGCGTGATTATATGACCTCACTGGATTGGTGTCTGGTGAGGTCTTTTAGTCATTAGGCTTTAGCCTGCTTCATGCGGGTGGAGTCAAATCGTTATACAGAAAAACACCTTTCCGTTACAATAGAGTTGTTCAGTCACTATTGCAAGAAAGGAAAGGTGTTTTATGGCGAATAAGTCTAATGATCTCGCCCATACAAAATGGATGTGTAAATACCATATTGTATTTACTCCTAAGTATAGACGAAAAATTATTTATAATCAATTAAAAGAGGATATACGTGATATTCTGAATGTGGGTTTGTCAAACATATGTTACACCAAACTCAATAAATTCCTTTAGGACAGTCTGTGGTGACTTTCAGCCAAGTGGACGCATTGGGAAACGGTTATACTTCCTTTTGTTATAGACCTGTAATTGTTTTGAAAAGCCACTAAAGAAATACAACAGGAAATGCAGAGAATCAATACTGCAACCACTCTGTAAAATGCAACTTATTTTGCAACTTTTGATGATGAAAATGCGCAAAGATATGCGAACTTATGACAAGATATACAGAGAGGAAAATGTCACGGTGAAATCACAGAAAGCCCAGAAATAAAGGAAAATTTCGACATCGCGGGAGATTTATATATATGATAAAAATACTTTTTATCTGCCACGGCACTCCAGTTTTATGATAATGCATACCTTCACAGATTGGGGCAGAGTAGGGCATAATATGGCGGAAAGCATTGGAATTACTGCGGTTTAGACTACTAAGGCTCATGGTTGGAAGTGGGATAAAGGCAAAGGTGTTGGGAGGATTCCTTAGTAGTAAGGGACTACTTATAGGCAATGTAGTAGATTTTTTGTTGATGGAGATGTGGAAAATTTATAAAAAGTATTGCAATTTTCCAGAGCTTTGAATATACTATATGTAACAGAGTTGCCCGAAGTCTTTTTGACATTGGGGACCAAGCTGAGACGTGTGCTCAGCTTTTTTTCGTTAAGGAGAGAGTTTATGGATTTGAAAAAACCATTGACCTTTGATGAGCAGTTAGATAAGTTAATCACTCACGGGATGATCCCCGGAAACGATTTCTTTGAGTAACTACGCTGCATATTTTCTGTTGCTTTTTTATATTCCGTTGCAACATACTGACTGCCACGATCTGAGTGAATGATTAATGGCTTGTCGATATTTCGGCGAGCTTTGGCTTTGTTTATTGTATCAATCACGCAGGATACTTCCAATGTTTCTGAAAGTGTCCAGGCTATGATTTTTCTGGAAAATAAATCCATAATACTGGTCAGATAGACAAATCCGTCTATTGTCCAGATGTAGGTGATATCCGAACACCAGACAGCATTCGGGCGGTCAGGATTAAACTGTTCATCAAGGATATTTTGTAATTCTGTGCTGAAATCAGAATCTTTTGTGGTGATGGTCCATGGTTTGCTCCACTGAGCACGGATTCCCATTTGGCGCATATATGTACCAACGGTTCTTTCCGAAATGACTTCACCAGTTTTTCGAAGTTCTACAGTGATTTTCGGAGCACCGTAGTTCTGCTTGGAATCATCATAAATATCCTGTATTTTTGCTTTTACAGCTTTACGACGTTTTTCTGTATCAGAAGGTACGTGGTGGAGCCATGCAAGATATCCTGAGCGAGAGACACCTAAAAATTTCAACATTCCGGAGACGGAAACCCGGCGTCCAGCCTTTTTGGCAGCTTCCGTCTTCTCAGATACTTTGAGATAAATGACTTCCGTCATTTTCCCAGAATGTTGATTGCTTTTTTTAATACATCAAGAGCATCTTGGGCATCACGTAATTCACGTCTGAGACGGGCGATTTCCTTCTGCTCATCGGATGGGTAATTACCAGAACCCCGAGCAAGAATATCACCTGATTCCCGGAAGTCTTTCAGCCACTTTGTTAGTGTGCTGTATCCGATGCCAAGATTTTCAGCACATCCACGTACACCGAGATCTTTATGATCTTGATAATACTGGATTGCATCAAGTTTAAATTGTTTGTCATGTTGCGTTGCCATATGAAATCCTCCTTCAGCATATATCTATTGTATCATGCTTATGTGTATTTGGAATTTCTCATTTGGGCTTGTACTATTTATATTCTAGCACCAAAAACATCAAGTGGAACCAGAATCATTCCTATGACTGAAGCAGTGTATGAATGTTTTAAGCGTATTGTTGAAAATCGAAAAAAACTCAAGAAGGAACCTGTGATTGATGGATATAAGGGATTTTTGTTTTTGGATAAGAAGGATATGCCGGAAGTTGCCTTGCATTGGGAAAAACATTTTAAGTGGGCATTGGCAAAACATAATCGAATCTATAAGGAACAATTACCTAAGATCACACCTCATGGTCGAGTTATAATAAGGACAAGTTAGAAAACTCCAGTAAATACAAGGGGTTGCACTAATTTAGTCCTTATTTTTAACTCCCTGAAAAAGGGAAAAATAAGACAGCGCTGTCATTCCAGAATATGAATTATTACAGATCCAGACTGGAAATGGATTTGTGTAAGACAAGAGTAAAAACAACAGAATTATTGTAATTATAGGACTGAATTAGCTCGCACGGAATATAGATTCCGGTTGTCTAATTCAGTCCTCTTTTTGATTGACGACGATGAAAGGTGATGAAAAATGGCTAGAATTATTTCTATTGTAAACCAAAAAGGGGGAACGGGAAAATCCGCATGTACAGCTAATTTAGCAGTAGGATTAGCACAAAAGAATATGAAAGTGTTAATCGTTGATGCCGATCCACAGTCTGATGTATCTGCAGGATTTGGATATCGTGATTGTGATGAAAGTAATGAAACACTTACAGCTCTTATGGATACAGTAATGAAAGATGAAGATATTCCTTCAGACTGTTATATCAGGCATCAGGCAGAAGGAATAGACATTATCTGTTCTAACATTGGACTGGCAGGTACGGAAGTACAGTTGGTAA
>OIXA01002357.1_pt1 | contig 21890 bp, 24 predicted proteins | sample 1587721 | NCBI WGS metagenome assembly OIXA01 (sample SAMEA3888900, study PRJEB22519) | human gut metagenome | biome: human gut; feature: human-associated habitat; material: faeces | place: Denmark | collected 2013 | reverse complement strand
TGGCACTCCGAGTAAGCTACTTCAATGAGTTGGATACATACGCAGAAGTAAAGGGACTCGATACCAAGGCAATCATCGATGGCGTAGGTCTCGACCCACGAATCGGCACCCATTACAACAACCCAAGCTTCGGCTATGGCGGTTATTGCTTGCCAAAGGATACCAAGCAACTCCTGGCAAACTATGCCGATGTTCCAGAGAACCTGATTGAGGCAATTGTTGAGAGCAACCGTACCCGTAAGGACTATATCGCTGATGCCGTACTCCAGAAGGCTGGCTATTATAACGAAAATAGTACTTTCGATGCCAGCAAGGAGCACAGCTGTGTGATTGGTGTCTATCGCCTGACTATGAAGTCAAATAGCGACAACTTCCGCCAATCTGCTATCCAGGGTATCATGAAACGTATCAAGGCAAAGGGTGCAGAGGTTATTATTTATGAGCCAACTCTTGAGAATGGTAGCACATTCTTCGGTAGCAAGGTAGTAAATGATATGGATACCTTCAAGAAACTGAGCCAGGCAATTATCGCCAACCGCTATGATGCTTGTCTGGATGATGTAAAGGAGAAGGTATATACTAGAGATATTTTTAGAAGAGACTAGAAATTAGTGATTAATGATTACAGATTGCATTTTGCTAGTAAATTAATCACTACAAAATAATCAATAATAAAATGCTACAATATAATGTTGATTTAGCGGGGAAGACGATCCTCGTGACAGGTGCTGCTGGCTTTATCGGCAGCAACCTGGCTTTTAGACTGTTGAAGGAAGTGAAGAACGTCAAGGTAGTGGGTATTGATAACATGAACGACTACTATGATGTGCATATCAAGGAGGAGAGACTTCGTAGACTGCAGGAGTTTGAGGGCTTCATCATGGTATATGGCAGTATCGCTGACAAGGCGGTGATGGACAAGCTCTTTGAGGAGCATCAGCCAAAGGTAGTAGTGAATCTGGCTGCACAGGCTGGCGTGAGATATTCTATCACGAATCCGGATGCTTATGTGCAGAGTAATCTGATAGGTTTCTATAATATCCTGGAGGCATGCCGTCATCATGAGGTAGAGCATCTGGTTTACGCCTCTTCTTCTTCTGTTTATGGTTCAAACAAGAAGGTGCCTTATTCAACGGATGACAAGGTGGATAATCCTGTAAGTTTATATGCTGCTACGAAGAAGAGTAACGAGCTGATGGCTCATGCATATTCTAAACTCTATAACATTCCTAGTACAGGCTTGAGATTCTTCACCGTGTATGGTCCAGCTGGAAGACCTGATATGGCATACTTCGGATTTACCAATAAACTGGTAAAGGGTGATACCATCAAGATTTTCAACTATGGTAACTGCAAGCGTGACTTCACTTATGTGGATGATATCGTGGAAGGTATTGTTAGAGTGATGCAACATGCGCCTGAGAAACAGAAAGGTGAAGATGGATTGCCTATCCCTCCATATAAGGTATACAACATCGGCAACTCGCATCCGGAAAATCTTTTGGAGTTTGTAAGCATCCTGCAGGAGGAGTTGATTCGTGCTGGTGTTCTGCCTGAAGATTATGATTTCGAGGCACATAAGGAGCTGGTTCCTATGCAGCCAGGTGATGTGCCAGTTACCTATGCCGATACCACACCGTTGGAGCAAGACTTCGGGTATAAGCCTGCTACTCCTTTGAGAGAGGGATTGAGAGTTTTTGCTGAGTGGTATAAAGAATATTTCAAAATGTAAAAAGTTGGCTAAAATGAGAAAAATTACTATTGTTTATGAGCGTTGTGCCTATTTGCATACTTGGTTAAAACCGATGATTTCTGCAAAAAATGAGTTTAAAAAACTTGGGTACAAGATAGAATATCAAAGTCTTTTAGATTATTTTCCATTTGACTATTTTCCTGTGTTGCGAAAGCATCAGAAGTTACAAGAAAATAAATCGTTAAAAATGGCAATGACACATAAGTATGATATTGTGATGATGGCTTTCCATCATTCGACATCAGATTTATGTCAGATGTCAAAGGAAAAAAGAGCTGAGATTTTGCAAAAGATAAAAGCAAATTGCAATATGCTCATTTGGCTTGATACTGCCGATAGCACTGGGACATGTATGTTTGATGTAATGCCTTATGTTGATTTGTATTTCAAAAAGCAGTTGCTTAAAAATCAAGAAGACTACTGCCGTGATGTTTATGGAGCACGTACTTTCTGCGAATATTATCATGATTTGCTTCATGTGGAGGATGATACGATAACTAAGCGCTATTATGAACCTACAGAAAAGCAATATTTGCATAAATTACGCGTGGCATGGAATGTGGGTATAGGTGATTTATATGCAAGAGGCTGGAAGCATTTACTTCCTTTTGTAATAAAGCCGAAATTTACCTCTCCTCTGACTAATCGTCAACTAGATATTCAATATAGAGGTTCTGGATACAGTCCTATAGCTGGCTATCCACGAACACGAAGTAAAGAGCTTCTTTTGGAGATGAAAAATCAAGTGGTTATGTCTGACATTTCAAAGCGTATTCCAAAGTCTGAATTTATAAAAGAAGGTCAAAATGCTAAAGCTATACTGGGTCACTTGCAAAAGCGTGTGGATAGCATAGCACAATAAAAGCAAGCAGGTGTACGTTTATAGAGTAAACGTTAGAAGAAAATGGAACAGTATAGACTCTTAGCGGAATGCCTATTGCCAGCCCGCATGCTTGACTGGTTTGACTTGAAGACTGTACGTGTCGAGAAGAAAGGTGACACACAGGTGATTCACCTTTATCTCGATGAGAACGAGCAGAAACCTGACGACGGAGAAGACCTGCGCCCCAATGGATTTACACGCGAAAGTGTGTTTCACGACTTTCCGATTAGAGGTCATGAAGTACTGCTTCACGTGCGCCGTCGCAGATGGCTTGATGCAGATGGTCACAACGTGATGACCGAATGCAATCTCATTCAGGAGTCCACCCGCTGCTCAACCGAGTTGGCGGATTTTTTAAAAGAAGCGTTTGGAGACGCACCCTATAACGGCCCGTTCGTTTGAGGATGACTATCACATAGACGGTGATGAGTATGGCAGAGCCTACAAGGACCACCTAAGCGGCTATCGTGAATGGTCTGAACTAGGCCATGCTGACGAGTGGCTCATCTTCCCAGAGAACATAAGTCCTCACGTCAGCATAGATGAGACATGCTTGTCCACGGGAGAGGTATACACAATAGCCTCGAACAAGGATGCACATGGTCGCAAGGGATGCCTTATTGCTGTAGTCAAGGGCACTAAGGCAAAGGATGTCATAAAGGCATTGATGAAGATACCAGAAGCGTTGAGAATGAGCGTGGAAGAGGTTACTCTCGACTTCTCTGAGAGTATGCACAACATAGTAGAGAAATGCTTTCCGAAGGCTATGCGTACGCTCGACCGGTTCCATCATCAGCAGTTTTGTCTTGAAGCCTTGCAAGAGGTACGCAGAGAGTATAGGCGTGAGCAGATGACACTTGATGCCCATGCTAGGGAAGAGCACCGTCTGATGATGCGCCAGCTGCAGGAGAACGATGGTCCATTTGTGGATGAGGAGGGCAATGCCATAAGGCGCAATGCAAGGTACTATCCCGAAAGACTTGAGAACGGAGAGACTCGTGCAGAACTCCTTGCACGCAGTAAGGGGCTACTTATGATGTCACCCGAGAAATGGACAGACACACAGAAGGAACGTGCAGAAATACTGTTCCGTGAGTTTCCGGACATAAAGACGGCTTTCTCGCTTACCCACTCTCTTCGAATGATATTCTCGCAGAGGTGTACTAAGGAGCAAGGTGCTGTCAGCCTGCATTCATGGTACTCGAAGGTCGGTGAGTTCGGCAACAAAGCGTTCAATGATATTGCTGCCGCCATGTACGACCGTGAGGATGAGATCCTTAACTATTTTGTCAATCGCTCTACCAATGCATCAGCAGAATCCCTCAATGCAAAGATCAAGCATTTCAGAGCACAACTCAGAGGTATTATTGATCGTAAGTTCTTTCTCTTCAGACTAATGAAGATCTATGCCTAATCCACACACTTTTACTGGTGACCCGCTATACTTTCTCCTTTTGGCTGGGGGGAGATCTGCGGACGAGATTTTGAAACCTTCGTATATGGCGCTTGTATGATAAAGCAAGATATGAGTCATTGTGAGACTTATCCTGATGCTTATCAGCCATATGTAACATATGTTCCTCTTAAGTGGGATTTTTCCGATTTTAAAGAAAAGATAGCAAAAGCTTTTTCTAAACAATACTTGGACATAGCTAAACGAGGTCAAGAATATTATAAATATTTCTTTACTGCAGAAGGAAGAATGGATTTTGCAAAGCATATAGTATCGCAGATAGAGGAATAATAAGTATGATTTAATACATTCATTAGAGAATTAGATTTTTTCAATGATTTATTTAAGACATAATGATTATGGGGATATTTAAAATGTAATGGATAGTGAGTAAAAAAGTAATAGCGCATGATAATAGAGGTGTTTGGTACAACGAAATCTCTTCCATTATTTCCTTTCTGTTCATTAGCTTTAAATAGAAAAGATATAGAAAGAAAAGGTTATTAAGATGAATAAATACGATTATTTAATAGTAGGTTCCGGTTTGTTCGGGGCTACATTTGCTAATCTCGCTCGTAAGCAAGGTAAGAAGTGCTTAGTTATTGATAAGCGTTCTCACTTGGGTGGCAACATCTATTGTGAGAATATCGAAGGTATTAATGTGCATAAGTATGGCGCCCATATCTTTCATACCTCTAACAAGAAGGTGTGGGACTTTGTGAACTCTATCGTGGAGTTTAACCGCTATACCAATTCACCTGTGGCAAACTATAAGGGCAAACTTTATAATCTGCCTTTCAATATGAATACCTTCTATCAGATGTGGGGTGTAACCACACCTGAAGAAGCTCAGGCTAAGATTGATGAGCAGAAATCGGAAGCTGTGGCTCGCATGAAAGCTGATGGCGTTACAGAACCTCGTAACCTGGAGGAACAGGCTCAGGTATTGATAGGAAAAGATATTTACGAAAAGCTTATCAAGGGGTATACTGAGAAGCAGTGGGGAAGAAAGTGTACAGAACTTCCTGCATTCATTATTAAGCGTTTGCCAGTTCGTCTCATCTTCGATAATAACTACTTCAATGATAAGTATCAGGGAATTCCTGTTGGTGGTTATAACAAACTCATTGATGGCTTACTTGAAGGAGTAGAAACGAAAACGAATGTAGATTTCTTTGAAAACCGTGAATATTGGGAAAGTATTGCTGATAAGATTGTTTTTACTGGAAAAATAGATGAATTCTATAATTATCAGTTTGGCAAGCTAAACTATCGCACTGTACGCTTTGAGACAGAGGTCATAGATAAGCCAAATTATCAGGGCAATGCGGTTGTGAACTATACCGAGCGTGAGATACCTTATACTCGTGTTATTGAACACAAGCATTTTGAAATGTTTGGTCAGGAAGTATACGATATCCCAAAGACCGTTATTTCGAAAGAGTATTCTACTGAATGGAAGGATGGTATGGAACCATATTATCCGGTGAACGATAAACCGAACTCCGAACTATACGCCAAGTACAAGGAATTGGCAGACAAGGAAGGAAATATTATCTTCGGAGGTAGATTGGCGGAATACAAGTACTATGACATGGCTCCTGTAATAGAGAATGTCTTGAATCTTTTCGAATAATGGGATGGAAAGTAACAAAAATAAACGATTAGCAAAGAATACAATTTATTTGTATATTCGAATGCTCTTTGCAGTTTGTATCAATCTTTATACATCTAGATTGTTGTTAGAATATTTAGGCGTTGAAGATTTTGGTGTATATAATGTTGTTGGAGGTATAGTTTCACTTATGATGTTTGTGAATACTGCAATGAGTGGGGCGACATCACGATTCATTACGTTCTGTTTAGGAAAAAATGATGTACTTGAGTTAAAAGCTACTATTAGTTCTGCTATACAAGTACATGCAATAATTGCCCTTTTCATATTATTAATCGGAGAATCTGTAGGTCTTTGGTTCGTAAACTCACAATTAAATATACCTACAGAATCAATGTATGCCGCAAATTGGGTATATCAGTTTTCTCTTTTTGCTTCTGTTGTTGCTATCTTACAAGTACCATTTAATGCGAGTGTTCTGTCATACGAAAAAATGGATGTATTTGCTATTATAGAAATTCTAAATGTAATTTTAAAATGTGTCATAGTTTTCTGTTTAGTATGGTTTCCTGATAGGCTGATAGCTTATGGAGGGCTTACTCTTTTAATTTCGGTTATAATTAGTCTCCTGTATGCTATTTATTGCATTAAACGGCTAGATGGGTTTGGGTTTTCTTGTAAAAACCATAAAGCCATAGTAAAAGAAATGACAGTTTTTGCAGCATGTGACTTGTACGGCAATGGAACATTTGCTGTTCGTCAACAGGGAATCAATATTTTGATAAATCAATATTTTGGTGTCACATTCAATGCGGCTGGTGGTGTGGCCACTCAAGCAAGTGGGATTATTTCAACTTTCATGAATAATGTGTTGTCTGCTTTTCGTCCGCAAATAGTAAAAGAGTATTCTGTAGGTAATATTGCACGTATGTCAAAGTTAATGTTCAGTGAATGTGAAATTTTAATTTTATTGATAGGCTTGATATTTGTACCATTGTTCATCAATATGGATTTCGTAATGCAACTTTGGCTTAAAAATGTTCCACCTTATGCTGTAATATTTTGCAAAATACTATTAGTGTGCAATGCATTATCAGTCGTAACCCAAATTGTTCAAGATGGTATTTTTGCAACAGGCAAAGTAAAACGTTTTAGCTTCATTGCAGGTAATTTAAATATTGTTTGTTTATTCCTTACATATATTTTTTTCTTGTTGGGCTTTGATGCGCAATATGCATATTATGCAATGCTGATTTGTATTATTTGCCAGACTTTTGTCAATTCTTATCTTTTAAATAGATTGATTGATAAATTGGATATGAAGCGGTATTTACAGAATACTATTAAGCCTTTTATTATTGTAGGTGTATCATATTTAATAGTTAGCCAGTGTACAACTTCACTAGCGGGATGGAATAAGGCATTTACCAGTTTGGTAATAAATACAATATTCATTACTATATCAGTTTTAGTTTTATATACAAATTATAGAACTTTTATAGTGTCTATTTTAAAAAGAAAAATGAAACGATGAAAAAAATACTTGTTTTACTATTTTTTAGTAGTTTGGAAAATATGTGTTTTGCTCAAATACCGTATTTTGCAAAGACGGTTGGACAGGATAGAATGTATGCTTATACATCTATGAAAGTGCGACCAGGTATTAATTCACAGGAAACCTATACTACTTTTCAGTATGGATTGAGTAATTCATTAGCTACAGGTTTAGACTTGTATACCAGTAATGGTAACAGTTATTGGGGAACTTTGATGAGATATGGAGTCAGTTTATCTAAATACTTTAATGTTGGTGTTCAAGTTACCCCTTCATTCAATCTTTCAGATAATTTTAAGTTTTCGTATTTTACCTCGGCATTATATTTAAATGGTAATATAACCAAAAATGGTAATACCTTCTGGTGTGCGAACACGTGGTGGGGAGTTAATGACGGAGCGCCCAATACTGTCAAGCAATGGATATATTTAGGTCATTGCTTTAATGTAGGCAAACAGAGTAGTATTACTCCTATGGTTGGTGAAATTCATTCTTGGAAGATGGATGAAGACATAGATATGGCTGTTGGTGCATACTATAGTGTAAAGAAATATAATTTGTATCTGTGGGGAGATAATCTTTTTGATTCTCATCCAAGAATAGTCGCAGGTTTTGATGTAACTATATAGTTTCGTAAAATGATCAGTAAATTAAAAAAGAACATTTGCTCTATTATTGCTTTTGCTTTGATAGTGCTACTCTTAGCCGTTATTGCATTTATAGGATTAGATTCAGAAGCATTCGGCTTATTTTTTAAGCAAACATGTATTGCCGTTAGAGGCTATGTTGGATCCTTATGCTGCCTGTTCCTTCTGATTCTGGTGATTCTTGCAGTATCGAAGTATGGAAAAATAAAACTAGGCGGTAAGGATGCCAAGCCTGAGTATAGTAATTTTTCCTGGTTCTCCTGTTTATTTATGGCAGGAATGGGTATTGGAATCATGTTCTATTGTCAGGAGTCTTTGTTTCATTTACATAGTAATCCTTATGTAGGATGGGTATCTGGATCTCCAGAATCTATCGCTTATTCCTTAACATTATATGATTGGACTTTTAATGCCTGGGGATTATATGCAATGTTGGGACTTATTATAGCATATTTTCATTTTAACAAAGGGCGAGAACTAAAAATCAGTTCGATCTTTCCTATCCGCTTTAGTTATGTCTTGCGTCGAGCTATCGACATAGTAATGGCGCTAGGTATTGTTGCAGGTCTTTGTACATCTTTAGGATTGGGTGTGGCACAGTTATGTGGTGGATTTAAATATGTGTTTCATGTAAATGCTAATCCTTATATTCTGATGATGGGAATTTGCTTGATAGCAACATGGTCAGTAAACTCAGGTCTGAAAAAAGGAGTAAAATGGCTATCCAATTCCTCAACGATACTTGTTGGTATTTTAGTTTTACTAGTTATATTATTTGCCTATCTTACTCATTCTGTAACAAATTATGGTTCTTATATAGGAAAAGGTCTTGTTACATTCTTTGGAAATTATGTTTTTTATAACGATTATTTCAATACAAAATCAGATGACTGGGCTGCTTCTTGGGCTGTATTCTATCAAATGTGGTATGCAGCTTGGGCAGCTTTCGTATCAGTTTTTGTAGCAAAGATATCTAAAGGTAGAAGCATTCGGGAATTTATTCTTGGTGTTTTGATTTTGCCATCATTGGTAACCATGTTGTGGTTTGGTGTATACGGAACTATAGGAACAGAAATCAAGGACCTTATATTTCCTGCTATGCAAAATGACATTACTACGTCATTGTTTATCTTTATTGAAAACATAACAACGAGCCATTTCGCCTATCTGTTTATGTCTGCAGTAGTATTGGTAACTATATGCTTATTCTTTATTACTTCGTCTGATTCCAGCTCATTTGTCGTGGCGACATTGCTTACACCAGATAAAGAGGCTTGGACAATAGGAAAAGTGTCATGGAGTATGACTCAATGTTTTTGCGCCATGGTGTTGTTTGCCTGTGGAGGCTTGGCGTTAGTACAAATGGCATCAGTAATCTTAGGCGTTATCGTCATCACGATTATTTTTGCAGGTATGTGTTATTTCTTATATACGTTGAATAAATCAAATAATTAAAATATGATAAGCAAGAATCATGAAGTTTATAAGCACAAGCATATATTGCTTGTAGAGGATCATACAAATCCATTAGGAATTGTTCGTAGTTTAGGTGAAGAAGGCATTCACCCTATAGTTTTGCTCTGTTCAAAAAATCCACAGTTGGTAAACAAAAGTAAATACGTAGGTGAACTTCATATTTTTAATACGATTAATGAAGGTTACAATTATCTTATTTCTCATTATGGTAAAGAAAAGTTAAAACCTTTTATTTATAATGGTAGTGATGATATAACTTTGTTGTTGGATTCCCACTATGAGGATTTAAAGGATAAGTTTTATTTCACCAATGGACAAGGTGGTATAGAAAAATATCTTCAGAAATATGACATCACTCAAGCTGCAGTGGAGTGTGGTTTGCAAATCCCAAAGGAAGAACTTTTAGAGGTTGGTCAGATGCCTAAAACATTGAAGTATCCTGTTTTCACAAAAGCTGCAACTTCTGCGAAAGGAGGTGGTTGGAAGGATCAGGCCCACATTTGTAATAATGAAGATGAGTTAAGAAAAGCCTATACACAAATTCATGCAGACAATATACTTGTTCAAGAATTTATAAAAAAGAAGAATGAATTGTGTATTGATGGCATTAGTATTAATGGTGGTGAAGAGGTTTTTATGCCTTATGCATGTAGCTATTATCGTTTCCGTCCAGATAGTTATGGTAACTATATGTATTTTTTCCCTTTTACGGATGAAAAGTTGATTGAAAATATAAAGAGACTCATCAAGCAAGTCCATTTTACAGGAATATTCTGTATTGAATTTTTGATAGACAATAATGATGAACTCTATTTCCTTGAAGTTAATTTCAGAAATTCTGGTTGGAGTTATGCATTTACAAAGGGAGGATTCAACCTACCATTCCGCTGGGCCGTTTCAATGTTGGATAATACACTCTTTATGGATAGCTTTAAGCCTCTTGAAAAGTTTGATGCGATGCAGGAAATTGGAGATTATTATGAGTTTGTTAAAAGTAAAAAAATACCTTTGATAAAATGGCTAAAAGAAGTAAAAGCATCATATTTATTTTTATATAATTCTAAGGATCCTGCACCATTTTGGAACTTTTTGCTTCAAAAAATAAAGAATAAATTATGTTGAACATATTTTCAAAGAAAGATAGAATGATTCTACGTTCAGATATGTGGAATCTAGGCTTTATAACAGATGATATTGCTGATGTTATTAAGTCTGATAAATTAAATATCCATTGGATGAAGCACAGCTATACTGATAGATGGTTTGCTGATCCTTATCTATTGGAGGTGACAGATAAACAAATAGTTGTGTTGGTTGAAGAGTTTTGTTATAAGCTCCGTAAAGGTAGAATAGCCAGACTTGTTGTAAGTCGTCCTGACTATATACTCCAGGAAATGAAGATTATTCTTGAGTTGCCAACTCATCTTTCGTTTCCCGTTATCTACCAAAAAGACGGAGAAGTTTATGTAATGCCAGAGAATTCGAAATCTGGCGGCATAAGCATTTACAAATATAACCCTCAAAACATTTGTTTGGAAAAAATGCATGAAGTAGGTAAACTACCATTGACTGATGCTACAATTGTACAGTTCACGTCAGGTGAAGATTATATTTTCAGTACCAAATTGCCAAATCCAAATGGAAATGAACTGCAGGTTTATCCTTTTAATGGTAAAACGATGCTTATGGATGAAAAGTCGATAGCTAGTGTTAGTTTTCAAAGTAATGTAGCACGTAATGCAGGTGATGCCTTCTACATTGATGAACAGATGTATCGTCCTGCTCAGGATTGCAATAAGTGTTATGGAAATGGTATAGAGATTCAAAAGGTTAATAAAGAAGGAAACACTTTTGTGTTTGAAACCATTACTTCATTCCATTCTGATAATCCAGATTATAGTTTGGGGTATCATACGTTCAATATAAAAAATGGATTGATAGTTGTAGATGGACATAGATTTCGTTTTCCACGAATGGTTAAATTCCTTGGTTTGTTGCATAATATTAGAAATTTGAAGAAATGAAAGTGTTATTTGTTATCCACCATCTCAAGATGGGTGGCGCTGAAACGATAGTTACAAATTATGCCCTTCAGATGAAGAAAATGGGTATAGAAGTTGCTGTATTGGATATATGGCATTTTAATACTATCTTGTTTCGAAAATTGAAGAATGCCAGTATTCCTGTTTTTGGTATTTTTAAAGAATCAAATATAATCACAAGAATTATAAATCATTTATATCCTTCAAAAACGAGTCTTAATGAAAGAATTATGAATGTGATATCTGAGTATAAGCCCGACGTTGTTCATTTTCACACATTCTTGCGAGATACTCAGATAGATAAGAATTTGTGTCCAAAGTGGTTTTTTACCTTGCATACAGATGTGAATCGCTTTTTGTCGCAATTTGATGAGAAGGGAATAGATAATTTCTCCGATCAATTATCTGGGGGGCTTCAGGTATTGGCTCTTACTGACAAAATGAAACAAGATCTATTGGAGTTTAATGGTAATGCTCATGTTACAGTAATTCCTAATGGTCTTGATATTAATAGTATTCAATCGCAAAAATATGATAAAGAGAAATTACTCAAAGAATTAAACTTACCAATGGATACCTTTATCTTGGGGCATGTTGGTAGATTTTATAAGGTTAAGAATCATGAAAAAATAATCAGTATTTTTAAATGTGTACTTCAAAAAAATCCACATTCAGTATTGTTATTAATTGGAGATGGTAGTACACTGGAGAGGAAAAGAGTTCATGAATTGGTTAAAGAGTATTCTCTTCAGAATAAAGTGAAGTTTCTTGGAGTAAGAAAAGATGCTACAGCTCTTATGAGCTGCTTTGATGCTTTTGTTTTGCCTTCAGTTCAAGAGAGTTTTTCTTTAGTTCTTATTGAGGCTCAGGCTCATGGAGTGAGATGTGTAGCTTCTGATACAGTACCAGAAGAAGTAATTTGTAATGACAATTGTTTTAAGTTGTCAATTAACGATCCTTCTGAGAAATGGGCTTCTTTATTACTTGACTCTAGTGTGAGACATGATAATGTCAAGTCCATTTACGACTTTGATATAAACAAGGTGTTGGCTTCAATTAACACTCTTTATAATAAAGTAAAATTATGAGACTATTTGCATTTTTATTTGTGTTCATATATGTTTTGACAACAAACATAGGGCAACGGATTGGTATAGATCCAAAGCTAGTTACCTATTTTTTGCTTGCATATTCTCTACTCTACATTACCTTTAAAGGTAGAATGAAATTGTTTTTTCATACCCCCATTGCCTTGGTTGCATTGTGTGTCGTAGTAACCATATTGATGCGTCTCTCTAAAGGTATAATGGCTAATTCCTTTTTGGTTTTGATGAATCTTATGTTTCCTGCACTGTTGCTTTTCTTGTTTGAACAAATAAGAGTTTCCAAGCAGAGTGTGAAGAAAGTTTTGCTTAATATCTTTGTTCTCAATTGTTGTATGGCAATAGTGGAGTATGCAATGAAGTCTCATTTCATTGGCTGGTATGAAAATACTTACGCTGATGGTTATGTATCATTTAATGATTCGGCATTCCGCTCGGTAGCATTATGGGGGGCCTTTGGCAAATGCCGAACTCACTTGCATTATAAATGGATTCCTGCTTTTTTCAAGCATAAAAAAGAAGTATAAATTATTCTTTTTGGGGACAATTGCCATATTGGCGTATAATGCAAGAACTTCTTTCTTCATGAATGCGGCAATATTTGTGCTATATTCAATTATTAACTTTCATAGCTTTTCTAACAGGCAGAAGAGATTGCTGATTGGTGCTATGTTTCTCCTTGTGGTAGTTGTATCGTTAATCGTTTTTAATACCAATATGGGAAGCAGGCTGATGATGTCGGAGAAAACTGATGGTGGTAGCATTGATGTGAGATTGCAATTATTTGATTATGCCATGACACTCAATTATGAGGACTTCCTTTTGGGTATGTCCTACGATGACTTCAAAAATTTACAACTTGCTATTGGAGTTAAGGTCATTGAGAATTTTTGGCTCAATTATATTTTCCATTTTGGTATTTATAGTTGTTATCATATTTGTTATAGCTTATTTCTTTGTTATTAAGTCGGTTTTCAAAACGTATAAGTTGTCAACTAAACTAATTTTAGTGTTGGGTATACTTATAATTATGTCTTCAACAAATGGTCTGTATTCCGATTATCGTAGTTTCTTAATGTTGTTACTATGTGGTTATATTTTTGCTCCTCAAAAGAATATGAAGAATGAAAAATTAAATTCTAAATATTCAAAAAAAAATGAGAGTTTATTGGGACAACCTGTCAATGTTCTTATACGTGGTGATGGGGTTAGTTAGTATGATCAGTTTAAAATGGGCATTGGACTATAGAGAAACTGATAGAAGAAAATCAATGCTAAGTTTAGCATATGGTATTGTTATATGGACGCTTTTTGCCTCTTTCAGGCTTGTGGCTAGAGATATAGGAGGTTCTGATGCCATCACTTATATAGGATATTTTGATAAGTGTTTGAGTGGAGCAAAAGTATTTCCTTACAGTGATCATATGGATTTTTTGATGGGGGTCATAATTAAGGCAATCCGTTTTTGTACGAGTAGCCATTATGTCTTTTTCTTGATTGTATACGGATTTATGGCATGGTCATATTTCTATTTCTGTTATAGATTTGCTCCGAAAAAAACGTCTTCAATAGCTTATTTCTTACTGTTTTTCTTGTTTTTGAGAAGTTTTAATACGCTTAGAAGTAATTTTGCTATCAGTTTTATTTTGTTGGGATTAGTGGCGTTGCAGTCGTTGAAAAACTATAAAGTGTATTTGATTACCTTTTCCTCAGTTTTGATTCATAAGGCTGGTCTTATTTTTGCAATGGTGCTTCCTTTTGTTCTAATTTTCAAAAAAAAGAAACTTACTGTACCAATTATTATAATATTTATAGCGATCAGTTCCGCAATTGCAACTTTTCTTCAAAGCTTTTTTTTGACTAATTTTGCAGATGTCGACCTTGGAGGTGCATATCAGAGTTATGCTGGCAGTAGTCTTGAAAGTGGTGGATTCATAGAAAATGCTTGGAAAATAGCTTTTGAACAAATGGTGCTAGGAGTAATGATGCTTATCAATATAAAGAAGCTGCGAACAAGATGGAGTGCTTTTGACGAAAAAGATAAAAAGAAGATTGATATAATTTATCTGATTTGTGTTTTTGACTTCATGCTTATTCCTGTTAACTACATCATGGGAATATGGAGGGGGTATGAATTTTTGTACGCAGCACGTCTGGTAATGTGGGGAGAAGTGATTGCTGTATCTGCAAAGTCTAATTCAATTCTTAGATGTTTTTATTTTATGGTATTTGTTGCTTGGTTAATATTTAGAATGGATAGAACTTATGAAGATAGTTGCCTAATGCCATATATTTTTGAACCTTTTTTGTATATATAATAAGGAGTAAATATGAATCTTAATGGTGTAGATTTATTCAAGTTTCTGTTTTCATTTGTCGTTGTTGCTATTCATGCACATTTATTAGATGGGCAGGAGGGAAGTATTGTGTCAGCTTTACGGATAGTTGAGAATTTGGCTGTTCCATTTTTCTTTATTGTTTCGGGCTTTTTCCTCGGTAAAAAGATTTCAGTGGGCAATGAGTTTGAAGTTTATAAGCATTATATTTGTAGGTTTTTGAAAATATATATGATTTGGTGCTTTGTATATCTTCCTATAAATATATATTATGAGTTGATTGTATATAAATTCTCGCTAGGTTTCACTGTATTTGATTTAATACGAGGATGGTTTCTCGTTGGTGAAAATCCTTATTCTTGGCCGCTATGGTATTTGTTAGCTTCTGCTGTGGCTGTCTTGTTGATTTACATCTTCCGAAAATTCAAGTTTAGCTTTTCAATTATACTTTTATGCTCTTTGGTATTGTTTATAATAGGCTATTGTTATACGACCTATCATGACGCTTTGTATAATTTAAATCCATTTTCACATAATATCATGATGTTGTACGATAAATCATTTCGCACAACTCGTAATGGCTTCTTTGCGGGATTGGCTTACATTATGTTGGGTTTGTATTTAGCAAACAATAATTCTAAAAAAGTAGTTTGTTATGCATTTGTGGGGGGGGTGATTTTGTCATTCTTTAATCAAACTCTTTGTCTTTTGCCGTTAGGCTATGGTATTGTTGGATTATTAATATATTTACAAATAGGAGGAAATAAAAGTTTTTTTGTAAAATTTCGCATCATGTCAATTTGGGTTTATTTATTACATATGCTGGTTATCGTAATATTATTGAACATTTATTCTTATATTGATAATATAAAACTGTATTTGTTAACAATAATGATTACTTCGGCTTTGTCAATGATATTATGTCAATTAATGAATATGAAATCATTTAAATGGTTGAAATCTTTAATATAGTGGATGTTGTATGAAAAAGAAAGTTATATTTTTTATCCCTTCTAGTTGTGGAGGGGCTGAGCGTCAAGCTATTGTGATTTCTCGATGCTTGGATGATGATACATTTGATGTGTCCTATCATATATTTGGTCCTCAGAATCAACTTCAGAAGTTTATCCCATCTAATCGAGAGTTGATTTTTCATTATGAGCCAAAGTTTACGCATAATTTAATAAGTAATATGCGCAATGTAATTAAAGCAGAAAAACCTGATGTAGTTTATGGAGCAGAAATGCCAGTTAATTGGCGTCTTGTCATTGCTGCTATTGGTTGTAAGTGTAAGATAATACTTCGCAATGATAATTATCTTTATACGCAAAACTTCTTGCAAAAAATCCGACTGGCTTTAACTTACCCGTTCGCAAATTATATAATAGCACAAACAGATGAGATGAGAAATGGTTTGATAGCAGGTTTGCATTTACGTAAATCATTGGTTCAAACGGTTTCTAACGCAATAGACAAACAGTATATAGCAAAGTGTATTTTAGACAAAAGTCCATATAATAATGATAAGCATACTCGTTTTGTTGCTGTTGGACGCTTTAATGAGATAAAAGGATTTGATCTGCTTGTAAGAGCATTCAAAATAGTAAAGACGCAGTTACCTAATGCAGAACTTTATATAGTTGGTGACTACAAAGAGGATAATCCTGTATATCAAGATATCAATAAGTTTGTTCTGGATAATGGTCTTAATGGGTCTGTATATTGTACAGGATTTAAGGATAACCCTTATGTATATATGCAGAATGCAGATTGCTATGTCTTGTCTTCACGTAATGAAGGCTTGCCGAATGTTATGATAGAAGCCTTGTATTTGGGGACTCCTGTTGCAGCATTTAAGTGTATTCCTGTGATAGAGCGAATAGTGTCCGAGGGTAATACTGGTTATTTGGCAGGAAAAGAGAATATAGAAGAGCTTGCAGAAGCAATGATTAAAGCTTCTAAGTTAGGACGCATAGAAACAACTTATAAATTGAATACGGAAGAAAAATTCGTCGAAATATTCAGACAGGTTTAATCGGTGATGGAATTCACGCTTGTGCATTCTATGACACTAGAAAATTAATGTGGCAGGGACAGAAAGTAGGGAGATATATTTATGAGCTACTTTTCTTTTCCTTATGAGTATATCCCTGCCTTTTTTATTTTATTAAGTAGCAGATTGTAAAGTGGAAATACAGTTCTTGCACTATCATAGTGAAACAGAAGCAGCAGGAAAATGGTATAGGTGAGCTGGTAGAATAAATTAGAACAAAATTATGGTGATTGGCATGGAACAGAATCTGTGTACAATTAAGGATATCTATGATTTTGATAAATTACCTATTGATAAAAAGGTGATTTTTACTTCTAGAAATCTGTCGGATGTTAAATCGAATATATATTTAAAAGAATTTGATGGCAGAGATGAGGTAGGAGATGCCTATCGTTTTTCAGATGTCTATTATCGAGGACTAATAGAGTATTTTTTAAGACAATGAAAATTCTTGTAATTAACACGGTTCCAACAGATAAGAATGGAATTACTAACGTCATTTTTAACTATCTTAAAGCGATGGGGAATGACGTAGCCTTTGATTATGTGGCTATTAATAATCCAGATGCATTTTATGTTAACTTTTTGGAAGAAAAAGGTGCTGCGCTTTATTCTTTGAAAAGAAAGAATGTGTTGCGGTATATATGGTCACTTTGTAAGATAATCAAGCAGAATAAGTATGATGCAATCCATGTTCATGGTAATAGTCACACTGTAATACTTGAGTTGCTTGCAGCAAAACTAGCTGGATGCAAAGTTAGGATTGTACATGCACATAATACGGGATGTAATAGTGTCGCTTTGCATAAGCTTCTGGCAGGTTTGTTTGATAGCTTGTGTACAGATCGATTAGCTTGCGGAGAAAGTGCTGGTAAATTTATGTTCGGTCTCAAGCCTTTTAAAATTATTAACAATGGTGTGGATGTTGAGAAATTCTCTTTTGATAATAATGCTAGAGGGGCTTTGCGAGTTAAGTTGACATTGACGGAAACTGATATACTTATAGGTCATGTAGGATATTTTATGCCTGTAAAGAATCAGTCATTCCTTGTTGATGTTTTTGCAGAACTAGCAAGAAATGACTCTCGTTATCATCTTGTATTGATTGGTGATGGGGCTATGCGTACGGAGATAGAACAAAAGGTAGAGAGTTTGGGACTTACAAATAAAGTTACGTTTACTGGTAATATTGATAATGTGTCGGAGTTTCTTAATGCCATTGATATTGTTATCATGCCATCTCTCTATGAAGGATTACCATTAACTCTCGTAGAACAGCAGGCTAATGGTCTACAGTGTGTGGTTTCAGATACAATAACCTCCGAAGCAGATAAAACTGGTAATCTCCGCTTCCTCTCTCTTCAAGCGCCAATATCGGATTGGGTTCATACTATAGAGAATAGTCATTGTATGCAGGATCGTGGACTACGATCTAAGGATGCCATCGTCGCTATTGAAAAAGCTGGTTACAGTATTCAAAGAGAAGCTAAAAAGCTGGTTGAGTATTATGATGGTATATGTTGTGAAAAATAGAATTGTAAATTAATATATATGTTAATGAATATCTTGAAATATAGTTAGATTATGTCTCAAAATTACATAAAAAGAATTCCTTGTTTTTTGCTCTTACGTTTATCTATGAGTCGTTGGTTGACCATATTTGGTAAGACTAGCAGGAATAAAAATGGGAAAGAATGCTCATGTGGGAGCGAATGTTACATTTGATACGATTAATCCTACCTATTTTGAAATAGGTGATAATGTTACCATAACAATGAATTGCGTTTTACTTATGCATTTCCTGAAACCACTGGAAAATGGAAGACTTACATGGCATAGAGGAAAAATGATAATTGGCAACAATGTTTTTGTTGGCACTCGAAAAGCTATATACATTGTCATGGGAAAAACAAAATGATAAAATAGTACAGTTTGCAGAATATGACAGATAAAAAAATGAAAACAACAAGTAAACATGCATACTGCATCATGGCGCATGGTGGCTGGGGACAGTTGCTGATGCTTTTAGATGTGCTGGATGATGCAAGGAATGATATATTCCTGCATATTGATACAAAGTCTATTGCTTCTTTTGAAAATATAGGGGGGCATATCAAGTTGCAATACTCCAAACTTTATTATGCGAAAAGTGTAGATGTGAGATGGAGCGATATAACGCAAGTCGATGCTGAATATAATTTGTTTAAAGCAGTACTTAATACCCAAATACAGTATAGTAGAGTACATTTTATTTCAGGGGTAGACCTTCCTATTGTAAGTCAAGATTATATCCACCAGTTCTTTGATAAGCGGGAAGATGAATTTATTGATATACGACAACCGAAGCAATTTGAAAAACGGTTAAAATATTATCACTTTTTAGTGAGATATAGGCGAAACAGACCTTTGGTTGATTTCATAAGGAGATTGTTGCTTTTGCCACAAATCCCTTTTGTAAATCGTTTGAAAAATGCGTCTTTGAATTATGCTTATGGAGCAAACTGGTGTAGTCTTACCTTTTCGGCAATTAAGGAAATAGTAGCCAAATATCCAAAATATCGTTATGTGTTTAAGTATACTACATCTCCAGATGAACATTACAAGCAGATGATATTATCGGCAAATCCAAAGTTCACTTTCGCAAAGGAAGGCTGCATGAGGTATGTGGTGTTTAGTTCTGACAATCCATCACCAAAGGCTTTGACGATGGATGACTACGAAAATGTTATACAGTCAGGATGCTTGTTCGCAAGGAAGTTTGACATCAATGTGGATAAGGATGTAATAAACAAAATAATCAACAAAATTTTATAAGATGGAAAAGAATTTCTTGTTTGCAGCCAATAACGGTTATGCAATGTTCGTTGGTGTTACAATAAAATCAATATTGAACACAAATACAAATGGGCAAATATGGATGCCTCAATACTGGTATAGAAACTCTTATGCGTTGGTTTTAGGTATGTTATGGAAGTTTCAAGAAAAAAATGTAAAAGCGCTTTTAGAAAAGAGGAATATCTTCCTTGTTTGTCCTCTAATATGTGTTTTGCTTTTTCTATTCTTTCGGAAAGTAGGTTTTAAAGATGCAACTCCAATCTTTACATGTGCAGCTTTTGCTTGATTGATGTATGCTTTTCCTATGAATAAGGTTAATAGTGTTGTGAGTTCCTTGAGTAAATATCTTACGAAGTTTATTTGCTTCAAGGAATTCCTATACATTTTGTTTTGTCTGCAAGTATTTAGCAATAGATAGTACCTTCTATGCTGTTATATTAGTATTTCTACTGGATATTATTATTGGTTTATATGTTACATTTGACATCAGTCAGATTGCATTCTTTGTTTTTAATGAAAAGATAAACGTATATTTATAGTTTTTGAATATAATTTTATAAATATGCAACAAAAGAAAATTATTTCGGGGCTTGATGTCATGAAATTTCTCATGGCATTTTTGATTGTGGACATTCATATTCATGGCTCCATTATTACCCCCATTTTGCGGGAGTACATAATACAACCACTTGAAAGTCTGGCTGTTCCGACTTTCTTTGTTATCTCTTCTTTCCTTTTCTTTAGAAAGGCAAGGTATGAAGAGAAACAACTAGGATTGGTGCTTCATTTCGTGAAGCGGCTTTGCTTATTATACTTGTTTTGGTGTGTGGTATGGAGTCCTATTATCTATATCCAAAAGAACTACTTCCATCCGATGTCAGTATGGGCTCCTCTTTACCTTGTGAGGGATTTCTTTTTCGGAAGCATGTTTGATGCGAGTTGGTTCTTGGGAGCATTGTTGATAGGTGTCCCATTGGTGACTTTGATAATGAAAGTTGCTAAAGAATGGATAGGATTAATGATATGTTTTGTTGCATATCAGTTTACTACAAGGTAACTATTCGGTGAAAGCCGTATTGTGCGCCTAGATAAAGTTTCGTACCTTTGCACCATGATTTTAAATTTTTCAAATTATGGTGCAAGGCAAGAAACAATTAAACAGCAAGCCAAAGTTCGCCGAGGTTGTAATCGGCGACAATGAGGCGAAGGAGATGCGTGAGTCTGCAAAAGTTCGCAACCGTCGCAATCCTTATTTAAAATTAAGCTATCCCAATGGTGTGACACTAATTCTCCCTGCTGACATCAGTATCGAACAGCTTCGAGCCTACATTAGTATAACAGTGTAGGCTTATGGCTAGAGTTTGTCAGTTGACGGATGACCTGAAGTACTACTTGTGCATGGAGCCAGTCGACATGCGCAAGCAGTTTCAAGGACTCCAAGGAATCGTGAATGAGGAGTTCGGCCGTTACCTCACCCAAGATGAAGCCTTTATATTTATAGGTAAGACTCGCAAGACTGCTAAGGTCTTGCATCGTGAGAGCGATGGACTGACTCTTTATGTAAGAAAGTTGAGCGAGGGGCGTTTCCAAATGCCTCATTTTAATGATGATAATCGTACAACAACATTAACCCCAGATGAATTTACCCTCTTGATTCTGGGTGAAAAATGGTATGAAGAAATACCATCGGAGAGCTAGTTTTTCTATTAGTTTTTATTAACGTAAATAGCTGATATTTAGGCGTAAATATCAATCAAAATATTCGTTTTTCTCAATAATTTTTAGTACCTTTGTATGGTAAACAATAAGGTAAACGATATGTTTGAACAGCAACAAAATACAGGGAAAAGTACGTCTTTGGCAGAGAAATATGCCAATGCCGTAGACCAGTTGTCCGATGCCAATGATCGGGCAGCGCATGCAGAGCATGACCTGCAGGTGGAGCGCATCACTCGTCAAGACTTGATTGACGAGGAGGTGGCTCGCCGTGTTGCTGAAGCAGAAGAACGTATCAGAAAAGAGTTGGAAGCTCAATTAGCAGATAAGACCAAGGAATTGGAGGAACGTAATAAGGCTTTGGATAAGCGTGAGTCTGATGTAGATAAGAAAGCGGAGACAATCGCCCAAAATGTAAGTGAA
>OIXA01002349.1_pt1 | contig 21952 bp, 19 predicted proteins | sample 1587721 | NCBI WGS metagenome assembly OIXA01 (sample SAMEA3888900, study PRJEB22519) | human gut metagenome | biome: human gut; feature: human-associated habitat; material: faeces | place: Denmark | collected 2013 | reverse complement strand
GTTTTCAAGGTTCGGCGCTCTCAACGGAGCTTGTTTATAATACCAGAGTTTCACGCTTCTGTCAACACTTTTTTTGCATCTTTTTGAAGTTTTTTTAATCTTCTTCGTTTTCGAACATTTTTCCTGTATGTGCCCTCGTCTTCATGTATGCTATCGAATATAAGCTTTTATTCATGCGCATATTGTTCGTGTTTCTCCGTTTTGAAAATATCTTCCATTTTCTCCGTCTCTCTGCATTCCTTTTTCTTCCCTCTTCGTTGTATAATTGGAAAGCAACCTAATGGATTCCAATTTGGAGGTTTCTATGATGAAACAACGTATCGTTTTCCTACTGATTCTTCTGGTGCTGGCGTTTTCCCTGACAATGACCGCCTCCGCCGAGACAACAAGCTTTGCCTTCGATAAGACGACCGTTCAGCTGTTCGAGGGTGAAACCCTTGCCACCGTACTCACGCGCAGCGGCGACGCAGCCGAAGGTGAAGTCACCTACACCTCATCCGCCCCGCGCAACGCCACCGTGGATGCTTCCGGCGTGGTCACCGTGGTAGGCCCGGACGGCACCACCACCTACGCTCCCGTTGATTTTGAGGACGTAGGCGTCCACGCTGTGGATGAGCACACCCTGACCTACACCCTGGCCTACGATTTCCCTGGCTTCCTGAGCCTGCTGTGCTACCTGCCCTATGAGCCCGCTTACGGCCCCCTGCTGGAAGAGGTCGGTGACCAGTTCGCCACCAGTGCAGAGACCACCTACAGCTGCGGCGCTTACTACCTGGCCGAGTACGAGTCTCTGGAGACCTGGATCATGAAGAAGAATCCGGAGAACTACGACGCTGACAACGTCTTCATCGAGACGGTCAGCCGCATCTACAACGCTGAGGCCAGCGTCAACGGCCCCGAGATGATCAAGCGCGGCGAGATCGACGAGGCTACCATCGGCTCCGACATCCTGGACAGCTGGCTGGCCGACGATACCACCAAGGACATGGTCTCCATGGATCGTCCCAACACCAACTACACCTACTTCTACATGTTCAACTTCTGCCCGCTGCCCCACAATTTCTCCAACGCCACCGTGGACGGCCTGGATGCAGAGTACGAACCCGAGAACTGGGCCAAGGCCATCAACAGCACCAACTTCCGCAAAGCATTCCTGTACGGCATCAACAACGCCGTCACGCTGGCTGTCCAAGCTCCCGAGGGCTACGAGAACTATAAGCTGAACACCGTTACCCCGCCCAACTTCTGCGCCAACAGCGAGGGCGTGGATTACCTGCAGTGCGGCGACCTGGCCAACATCACCGAGTTCTTTGACGAGGCCAAGGCCAAGGAGTACCGCGATGCCGCCGTGGAGGAGCTGACCGCGGCCGGTGCGACGTTCCCCATCAAGGTGCAGCTGCCCTACAACCCCTCCTCTGTGGACTGGGACAAGCAGTGCCAGGTGCTCAAGCAGCAGCTGGAGAGCGTGCTGAACGACGGCTTCAACTTCATCGACATCATCATCACCGCCGGCCCGTCCGACGGCTTCCTGTCCACCGTCCGCCGCAACGGCAAGTTCTGCTTCCTGCTGTGCAACTGGGGTGCCGACTACTCTGACCCCCAGACCGAGTCCGACCCGTTCTATCAGGCCAAGGGCGACCGCGGCAGCCGCTACGCATTCCTGCGCACCGGCGTGGAGGATGGCTACATTACCGGCGAGACTGCTGATGCCGTGCTGAACTACATGAACGCCATTGAGGAGGCCACCGCCATCACCGAGGACATCGACGCCCGCTATGACGCCTTTGCCAACGCCGAGGCTTCCCTCATCAACAACGCTCTGGTCGTTCCCATGGGCATGAGCGTGCCCAAGTATCTGGCTACCCGCCTGAACTACTGGGAGGGCCAGTACGCTTCCACCGGCTTCTCCAACAAGCGTCTCAAGGGCATCCATGTGCTGGATCACTACGTTTCCATGGCCGAGTACGAGGCCAACCGCGACGCCCGCTGAATTTTACATGAAGCAAATTTCATTTTGAACTGACCATCTTGTAATATTTTCAAAAGCCCTGTATGGTTTTGGCCGTACAGGGTCTTTTTTATCGCCCTTTCTGATTAATTTTTCAACAAAAATGGGCAAATCACTTTCCAAAAGTAGTTTTTTGTTGTATTCTATTCCTATCCGTTATTACAAAACAAAGAGAGAGGGGTGCGCGCAGATATGCTCAAATATCTGGCGAAACGTGTCGGGCGCTCGATTTTGACATTGTTCATCATCGTCACGCTCGTGTTCTGTCTTCTGCGGCTGATGCCGGTGGAGGGCTATTTTGCGAACTATGAAAAAATGACCGAGGTACAGATCCAGGCCGGCCTGCAGTCCATGGGCCTGCTGGACCCGCTCCCGGTGCAGATCGTCCGTTTCTGGAAAGATGCCCTGCATGGCGACCTGGGCGTGAGCCATATTTATAAGGTCAACGCTTCCGTCACCGGCATCCTGGCCAAGAAACTGCCCATCTCGGTGCAGATGGGTGTATACGCCATGCTGCTGAGCCTTGTCATCGGCATCCCCATGGGCATGTTCATGGGGCGTTTTAAATCCCGCTGGCCGGATAAGATCGGCACCGCCATCATCGTGCTCATCCAGGCAGTGCCCAGCGCCGTGTACTACCTGTACATCCAGATGTATGGCACCACGGCACTGGGCGTGGGCCTGCTGTTTGACGCCTCCAACTGGAAATACTGGGTGTTGCCGGTCTGTTCCATGAGCCTGGGCAACATTGCGTTCTACGCCATGTGGCTCCGCCGCTACATGGTGGACGAGAGCAACAAGGACTACGTCCGCCTGGCACGCGCCAAGGGCGTGAGCGAGAATAAGATCGCGCTGAAGCATATCTTCCGCAACGCCATGGTCCCGCTGGTGCAGTACATTCCCTCCGCATTCCTGAACACCGTTGTCGGCTCCATCTACATCGAGAGCCTGTACAGCATTCCCGGCATGGGCGGCCTGCTGGTCACCTGTGTGCAGCGCCATGACAACACCCTGGTGCAGGGCATCGTGCTGCTGTACGCCTGCGTGGGCATCATCGGCCTGATCCTGGGCGACCTGCTCATGGTGCTCATTGATCCCCGCATCAGCCTTGGCAAGAAAGAAGGTGGCCGATAATGCTGTTCCGCATCAAAGACGAAAAAGCAAAGAAGCTGGAAGCCCAGCTGAACAAACTGCAGAAAGACGGTCCCGCTGCCTGGGCCAAGCTGCCGGAAGACGAGCTGTTCACCCCCGCCGGGTTCCGTTCCGAGCAGGCTGAAGCCACGGGCTACTCCAACTACAGCTACTGGGGCAGCACGTTCCGCGCGTTCTTTAAGAACAAGCTGGCCGTGGTCCTGCTGGTGGCCCTCATCGCCGTGGTGGCGTTTGCCTTCTTCCAGCCCCACCTGCCCGGCCAAGTAGACCCCAACCTCTGCGAGGTGGATCCTGCCACCGGCGTGCAGTACCGCAACATTGCCCCTGGTGAGATGGGCTTTATCTGGGGCTCCAACGCCATCGGCCAGGATCTGTGGGCCCGCATCTGGGCCGGTGCCCGCACCAGTCTGATCATCGCGTTCTTCGTGGCCCTCATCGAGGCCGTGGTGGGCATCACCGCCGGTGTGCTGTGGGGCTATGTCCGCCAGCTGGATTTCTTCTTTACCGAGCTGTACAACATCTGCGATAACGTTCCCTCCACCATCATCCTGATCCTGATCTCCTATGTGGCTTCCCCCAGCATCAAAACGCTGATCCTGGGCATGTCCATCACGGGCTGGATCGAGATGGCGCGCTTTATCCGCAACCAGATCCTCATCATCCGCGACCGGGATTACAATGTGGCCTCCCGCTGCATCGGCACCCCCACCAGCCGGATCGTGCTGCGCAACCTGCTGCCCTATCTGGTCAGCGTCATCATGCTGCGGATGGCTTTGACCATCCCCGCCGCCATCGGCAGTGAGGTGTTCATCACCTACATCGGCCTGGGCCTCTCGGTGGAGACGCCCTCGCTGGGCAATCTGGTCAACGACGGCCGCAAGGTGATGATGCAGGCCGGTCTGCGCTACCAGCTGCTCTACCCCACCTTGATTTTGAGCTTTGTCACCATTGCGTTCTATCTGATCGGCAACGCGTTCTCGGACGCCGCCGACCCGAAGAACCACCTGCAGTAAGGAGGAATGCATGATGAACGAAAATGACTGCATCCTCTCGGTGCGGGGGCTGGATATCCGGTTCAACCTGCGCGGCCGGGTGCTGCACGCCATCCGCGGCATCGACCTGGACCTGTACCGGGGTGAAGTGCTGGCCGTCGTGGGCGAGTCCGGCTCCGGCAAGAGCGTGTTCACCAAGAGTTTCATGGGCCTGTTGGACACCAATGGCTCCATCACCGGCGGCACCATCGACTGCTGCCCTACCCCCGGCGCAGAGCCGGTGCGCCTGTCCGGCCTGAAAACCGAAAAGGACTGGCTGCGCATCCGGGGCCGCGAAATTGCCATGATCATGCAGGACCCCATGACCAGCCTGAACCCGCTGAAAACCATCGGCGACCAGATTTTGGAGGCCGTGACCCTGCATCAGGGCCTGAAGGGCACCGAGGCCAGGGCCAGAACACTGGAATACCTGCGGGACGTAGGCATCTCTGACCCGGAAGTGCGTTTTAAGCAGTACCCCCACGAGTTCTCCGGCGGCATGCGTCAGCGCGTGGTGATCGCCATTGCGGTGGCCTGCAGCCCGAAGATCCTGATCTGTGACGAGCCCACCACCGCGCTGGATGTGACCATTCAGGCTCAGATTTTGCAGCTGCTCAAGGAGCTGCGGGCCAAGTACCACCTGACCATCGTCATGATCACCCACGACCTGGGCGTCGTGGCCAACATTGCCGACCGGGTGGCCGTGATGTACGCCGGCGACATCGTAGAGATCGGCACCGCCGACGAGATCTACTATGACCCCCGCCACCCCTACACCTGGGCACTGCTGTCCAGCATGCCCCAGATGGGCATAAAAGGCGAGGACCTGTTCAACATCGTGGGCACCCCGCCCAACCTCTTTGCCGAGATCCGCGGCGACGCCTTTGCGCCCCGCAACCCGCAGGCACTGAAGATCGACTATGTCAAGCGCCCGCCGTACTTTGAAGTTTCGCCCACCCACAAGGCCAAGACCTGGCTGCTGGACCCCCGGGCACCCCACATCGAGCCGCCTGCTGCGGTGAAAAAACTGCAAAAGGAGGGCTTGTAAGATGGCCGAGGAAAAAGAAGTCCTTCTGGAAGTAAAGGACCTGAATGTGACCTACGGCTCCGGCCGCAAGGCCTTTGCCGCCGTACAGAACGCCAATTTCCAGATCTACAAGGGCGAGACCTTTGGTCTGGTGGGCGAGTCCGGCTCCGGCAAGACCACCATCGGCCGGGCCATCCTGCGCATTCTGCCCACCTCTGGCGGTGAGATCCTGTACAAGGGCCAGAAGATCAACGGCAAAATCCCGCGTGCGCTGGACAAGCAGATCACCCGTGAGATCCAGATGATCTTTCAGGACCCGCAGTCCTCGCTGAACGAGCGCGCCAAGGTGAGCTACATCGTGGGCGAGGGCCTGCAGAACGTGCGGCCCGACCTCTCCGCCGCCCAGCGGGAAGAAAAAGTGCGGCAGGCTTTGCTGGACGTGGGCCTGCTGCCGGAGTTTGCTTCCCGCTTTCCCCACGAATTTTCCGGCGGCCAGCGGCAGCGCATCGGCATTGCCCGTGCGCTGATCGTGGAGCCGGAATTCATCGTGGCCGATGAGCCCATCAGCGCTCTGGACATGTCCATCCGCGCCCAGGTGCTCAACCTGCTGCGCCGCCTGCAGAAGGAGCGCGGCATCACCTACCTGTTCATCGCCCATGATCTCTCGGTGATGCGCTACATTTCGGACCGCATCGCAGTCATCCACAAGGGCAGCATCGTGGAACTGGCCGACGCGGAGGAGCTGGTGGCCCACGCCATCCATCCCTACACCCGCAGCCTGCTGTCCGCCATCCCCATGCCGGACCCCCGCCGGGAGCGCAATAAAAAGCTGTTGGTATACGACCCCGCCATGCACGATTATTCCACCGAAGCGCCCCAGTGGCGGGAGCTGCGCCCGAGGCACTGGGTTCTTTGCAGCGCCGCCGAGGCCGCGCAGTGGCTGCCGCAGGCCTGAGCTGCTTCGGGTCGCGATCCAATCACTTTACACAGTTTTTACCAGATGAACCGTTGATGGTTCGTCCTTTTTTGATTTCTCACAGTTTATTCATTGACATTCCGACTGCCGTCCACTACAATAACGGTGGGCCGTTTTGGCCTTTTGCCTGTCAGAAAGTGTCCGGCAGAACATGCTTTTTCTGCCGTTTCTGGGAAAATGAAAGAAGAAGAAAAAAAAAGAAAGGTCCTGAATCCTATGACGACTGCACCACACGAACCCGTCTACGCATCCGTCGCAAAACCTTGGCTCAAATACTATGACCCCAAGTTCTTCGATCAGACGCCGCCCGAATGCAGCGCCTTCGAGTACGTCTGCCGCCAGAACAAAACGCACTTGACCGAGACCGCCATCACCTATTACGGCCGCAAGATCACTTATGCCGACCTCATCGTCAACGTCAAAAAGACGGCGGCGGCCTTCCGTGCCATCGGCATGAAAAAAGGCGACATTGCCACCGTGGTCAGCGTGATGACCCCGGAGGTCATCTATGCGTTCTATGCTGCCGACATGATCGGTGCCTCCCTGAATCTGGTGGACCCGCGCTATAGTGCTGAGGGCATCCACGAGTACATCACCGAGGTGGACTCCCACCTGCTCATCTGCCTGAACGTGGTCTACGACCGCTGCCAGCAGGCTGCCAAGCGCACCAACGTGGAACGAGTGCTGGTGGTGTCCCCCGCCGACTCCCTGCCGCTGCATCTGGCCGTGGGCTACAAGCTGTCCACCCCCGACAAGAACCGCTATTCTTCCAACGTGATCCGCTGGAAGGATTTCATTGCCGCCGGTGAGGGCAAAGACACCGGTGCCGAGCCTTACGACCCGGACCACACCTGCGTGGTGGTGCACACCGGCGGCACCACCGGCTCGCCCAAGGGCGTCATGCTGACCGATGTGGACTTCAACTCCATCGCACAGCAGTTCGGTGCTTACGAAAAGCTGTTCCGCCGCGGCCAGAAGCTGATGAACATCATGCCCCCGTTCATTGCCTATGGCTACGCCTGCGGCGTGCCCCTGCCGCTGGTGCTGGGCCTTACCGTGATCATCATCCCCAATCTGGACCCTGCAAAGCTGGGTGCCCTGATCTGGAAGTACAAGCCGGAGCACATGTTCGGCGTGCCGGCCCACTACCAGCAGATGGCCTCTTCGCTGCTGCTGAAGAACAAGGATCTGTCCTTCATCCGCAACTATGCTGCCGGCGGCGACGCCATCACGGTGGGTGCCGAGCAGAGCGTGAACGACTTCCTGGCCGCTCACGGCGTGGAGTACGGCCTGGCCAAGGGCTACGGCATGACCGAGGTTTCTTCTGCCGCCACCGCTGCTTCCGGCCTTGCCAACAAGGTGGGCAGTGTGGGCATCCCGCTGGTGAACACCCTTGTGTCGGTGTTTGAGCCCGGTACCGACACCGAACTGCCCATCGGCGAGCGCGGTGAGCTCTGCATCTCCGGCCCTGCCATCATGAAGGGCTACTACGGCAAGCCCGCCGAAACGGCTGCCCTGCTGCGCCACCACTCGGATGGCCGCGTCTGGGCACACACCGGCGACGTCGGCTATATGGATGAGGACGGCTTCGTGTTCCTGGACTCCCGCATCAAGCGGCTGATCATCCGCCACGATGGCTTCAAGGTGTTCCCCTCCATGATTGAGAACGTCATCAGCCGCCACCCCGCCGTGCAGCAGTGCTCGGTGGTGGGCTGCACCGACAAGGACCATGTGCAGGGCCGCCTGCCCTTTGTGTATGTCGTGCTGAACCCCGCTGCTGACCACAAAAAGCGTCAGATCGTGCGGGAGCTGCAGCAGATCTGCAAAGAAGAGCTGCCGGAGTATGTGCAGCCCGTGGGCTACAAGTTCCTCGATGAGCTGCCGCTGACCCCCATCGGTAAGGTGGACTACCGCAAGCTGGAGGAAAAGATCACCTCCCGCGACTACTGATCCTGCTTTTTACGGCCGTGCCTTCGTGCACGGCCGTTTTTTGTATTTCCCGACACATTCCGGAAAATGGGCCTTGACATTCCTTGCCGCTCTTTTTATCATAGAAGAAACGTTGAAGAAATGTTTCCGAGCTTAAAAGGAGGATCCTCATGAAAAAACGCATTCTCAGCCTGCTGCTGACCCTGGCTCTGCTGGTGCTGCCGGTGGTCTCTGCCGGGGCTGCCCAGCCAGACCCCACCCTGGTGCAGACCCAGACGGAAGCTGCGGAAGCAGCCCAGCACCAGTATTCCTACATTGCCCTGGGCGACAGCATCGTAGCCGGCATCGGCCTGCCGGATGCGGTCTACCAGCGGAACGGCCGGTACTACGATGTGTCCGGCAACTACCAGGGCTACTCCAAGGATTGCTATGTGGCCCGGGTGGCCGAGGGCCTGGGCCTGAGCCGGGACCAGACCGCCAACTACGGAATGCCTGCCCTGATGAGCGGCGACCTGCTGGAGCTGGTGCGGACAGGCTCCTGCCAGAGTGCCAGCATCAATTTCTCTCTGCCTGACCTGCGCCAGGAGCTGAAGCACGCTCAGGTGATCACGGTGGAGATCGGTGCCAACGACGTACTGGTGCCTATCATGTACGGCATTGCCTCTGCCATGGGCGGCCCCCAGGTCTTTGAGGCCCTGCTGCCTATGCTGGAGGGCGACTTCCGCCAGATGGACGCCTCCTCCTTTGCCGCCCTGCGAGAGAACCTGGACTCTTTGAACATCACGGCTCAGCAGCGCAAAGCCCTGCTGAAGCTGCTGGACAGCGGCATTGCAGAGATCTGCACCCAGAGCCAGGCCTCTACCCTGGCCAACCTTGAGGCCCTGCTCCAGGAGCTGAAGGCCCTGAACCCCGACGCCCAGATCGTTCTGGTGGGCTACTACAATCCCGTTCCCCTGCTGCCGGCTCCTGCCAACCCCTTTGTCAAGCACTTCCGCACCCTGAACCGCTCGGTGCAGAAGCTGGCCCAGCAGTACGACGTGGCTTTTGCCTCTGCCGCCTACACCCTGGTGGCCAACGACGCCCACCCCACCGCCTGCGGCCACAAATATCTGGCACGTCAGATCCTGAAGGCTCTGGAAAAGTAATTTTTTCTGAGTTTGCCATATAAGGAGGTTCATTATGAAAAAACGTCTTGTCAGCCTGCTGCTAGCCCTGGCACTGCTGGTGCTGCCGGTACTGCCTGCCTTTGCAGCAGAGGAAGATTCCTATACCTATGTTGCCCTGGGTGACAGCATCACCACCGGCGTGGGCCTGAAGGACACCCACTTTTCCAGCACCGCCAAGAGCTATGATGTGCAGGAAAACTACCATGGTTACTCTAAAGACTGCTATGTGGCCCGGGTGGCCGACGCCCTGGGCCTGGACCGGGACCATGCCGTGAACTACGGGATGCCTGCTGCCATGAGCAGCAACATCCTGGACCTGGTCAGGACCGGCTCCACCGCCTCCGGTGTCGCCTACTACGACCTGCCTACCCTGCGGCAGGAACTGACAGACGCCGACCTGATCACCCTGCTCATCGGCTCCAACGACACTGTGCTGCAGCTCATGGGGGCCATGGGCAGAGCCACCAACGGCAAGGCCACCAAACTGCTGATTCCCCTGCTGACGGGCACCATGCGGGAGCTGAATCTCCAGACCCTCCAGACCCTGAGAAAGAGCCTGGAAAACCTGGACCTGACCCCGGAAGAGCTGAAGGCTGCCCTGAAGCTGCTGGATTCCGGCATGGAGGAGATCTGTGACCAGACCCGGGATCAGACCGTGGCCAACGTGGAACAGATCCTCCAGGAGCTGAGAGCCCTGAACCCTGACGCCCAGATCATTCTGGTGGGTTACTACAACCCCCTGCCCTTCCTGCCCACCTACGGCAGACACTTCCGCCTGCTGAACCGCTCCGTCAAGGCCCTGGCCCAGCAGTACGGCGCAGACTATGTATCCATCCCCTATACCTCCATTGCCAACGACGGTCACCCCACGGTGTGCGGTCACAAGTACATCGCTCGTCAGATCCTGAAGGCCGTCCGCAAGTAAACGTTTCGTTTTTTCAAGGCCCTGCCTGTCCGGCAGGGTCTTTTTGCTTTCCTGCGTTTATTTCCGGCATTCAGCTTCAAAAGCTTCTGTTTTGACAACTTTTTCCTGCGATTTTCCACGTTTTGTCAATTGACATTTCCCCTTCATTTCCTTATCATGGAAGCAGTTCCGCAGCCTTGAGATGTTGCGGGGAAAGAGGGAATGATGACCATGAAAACAAAACGCATTGCAAGCCTGCTGCTGTCGGCCGCGCTGCTGCTGTCGCTGGCCGTTCCTGCCTTTGCAGAGAACCCCACCACCGAAGAGACTGCTGAGCCGGAAACCGCCGTGCAGGAAGTGGAGCCGGAAGCTCTTACCGAAGACGATGCTGTGGCGCCTGTTGCAGAGCCCACCGCCAAAAAAGAGTACACCTATGTCGCCATCGGTGACAGCGTGACCGCCGGCGTGGGCCTGAGCGGCCTGCAGTACAAGCTGGTCCAGAACGGCTTCGATATGTCCGGCAATTACAAAGGCTACGATGGCCAGTGCTTTGTGGGCTATGTAGCCGACCAGCTGGGCCTGGATCGTGACCACGCCATCAACCTGGGCCTGCCCGCCGTGATGACCAAGGACCTGGCAGACCTGATCGAGACTGGTGCCATGCCCGCCATGAACCATTATTCCGGCGTGCAGTATACCTCGGTGCCGGAGCTGAAGGAATATATCCAAAAAGCGGACCTCATCACCTTGCAGATCGGTGCCAACGACGCCCTGATCCGTACCATCGTGGCCCTGGGCGAGGCTACCAACTGGAAAAGTGAAAAGCTGGCCAACAGCATGGTCACCGGAATGTTCCGTAACCTGACCCCGGACAACATCGACTACTTTATGGACTGCCTGAAGCAGCTGACCCTGACCCCCTCGGAGTTCCGTGCCGTGATGTATCTGCTGACCACCGGCATGGGCCAGATCTGCACCTCCACCTACGCCGACACTGTGACTCAGCTGGAGCGTGTGATGAAGGACCTGCGTGAGCTGAACCCGGAGGCCCAGATCATGATACTGAGCTACAATAACCCGGTGCCCCTGATGCCCTCCTGGAGCCGCCACTTCCGTCGGCTGAACACCGCCGCAGCCAAGCTGGCCGCCCAGTATGATGTGACCTATGTGCCCATCCCCTATACCCGCACCGCCAACGACGGCCACCCCACCGTTTCCGGCCACAAGTACATTGGCCGCCAGATCCTCAAAGCCGTCAATTACTGATCCATAAACATGCAGCAAAAAAGGGCCTGTCTCTTGTGAGACAGGCCCTTTTTTGGGGTTGCAGTTTGTTTTCTCAACTCAGGCGGCCGCTTTCTACCGAGTAGGTCACATCGGCGGCAGCCATGGTGGACTTGCGGTGGGAAACCAGCAGCACCGTCTTGTCCCGGCACTCGGCCCGCACCGCCTTGAGGATCACGCCCTCGTTCAGGCTGTCGAGGTTGGAGGTAGGCTCGTCCAGCAGCAGGAAGGGTGCATCGTGCAGGAATGCCCGCGCCACACCGATGCGCTGCCGCTCGCCGCCGGACAAGGCCCCGCCCAGCTCACCCACGGGGGTGTCATACCCCTTGGGCAGGCTGCGGATAAAGCCGTCCAGTGCGGCCTTTTTGCAGGCCGCTTCCACTTCTTCGCGGGTGGCATCCCGCTTGGCGATGCGGATGTTGTTCTCGATGGTGTCGTTGAACAGCTCCGTCTCCTGGGTCACAAGGCTCTCCTGTGCCCGCAAAGTGGCCGTGTTCACCCGGCGGATGTCCTCCTCGCCAAAGCGGATGGTGCCGGTGTTCACATCCCAGAAACGCATGAGCAGCCGCAGGAAGGTGGACTTGCCGCTGCCGGAGCGGCCGGTGATGCCCACGATCTTCTTTTCCGGGATGGTCAGGCTCAGGTCGTGCAGCACCTCTTCGTCCGCATAGGAGAAGCTCACATGCTCCGCCTGCGCCCCCGCAAAGGCCGTGTGGGCACCGTCGGTCACGTCGGCGGTCACAGGCTCTTCGTCCAGCAGGTCCAGCACACGGTCGGCGCTGGCAAACACCTGGGTCAGGCTGGCACCAAGGTTGGCCAGTGCCACCACCGGGCCAAAGGAGCTCAGAGCCGACAGGGTGCAGATGAGCACCCCTTCCACGCCCATCTGCCCGTTCCGGTACAGCTGCAGGCTCACTCCCAGCACCGCGATGACCGTGAACAAGATCAGGGTGTTGGTGATGGCCACGGTCAGGCCCTCGCGGTATTTCAGGGCCTTCTGCTTCTCGCCCAGCGTCTCGCTGTGGGCCGTGATGCCGGCCGCACGGGCGGCGGTGTCCTGATATTGCAGCGTATCACGCAGGCCGCGCAGGCTCTCCAGCACATAGCTGTTGGTGTCGGCCAGGGCTTGCCGGTACTCCCGGGCCACCTTGTCGCCGCGCTTTGCGCTCCACACCGGCAGGGCCACGCCCACCAGCAGGTACCCGGCCAGCAGCACCAGTGCGGGCAGGATGTGGTAACTGGCCACAAAACCGGTCATGCCGATGACACAGATGCAGGCGATGCAGATGGGCGAGATGGTGTGGGCATAGAACACTTCCAGTGCCTCGATGTCGGCGGTGATCAGGGAGATCAGGTCGCCGCGGTCACGGCCCTCCAGCTTGGCCGGGGTCAGGCGGCGCAGCGCGCCGAACACCTGATCCCGGATGAGGGCCAGCAGCTTGAAAGCGATATAGTGGTTGGAAGCCTGCTCTGCATAGCGCAGGATGCCGCGCAGCAGGGCAAATACCAGAATGCAGGCAAAGGCAACGCCCACCGAGCGCAGCGGGCTGGCCAGCCCCAGCGCCCGCAGGATGCCAAAGCCGCCGAAAATGGTAATGAAGGTGGCGCAGAAGTGCCCAGCCACGCCCATGACGATGGCCGCCAGCATGATGGGCAGCATAGGCTTGACCAGCACGATGAGGCGGCCCACAAGGACAAAGGGGCTGCGATGCTTGGGTTCGTTCATATCAGGCATCCTCCGTTTCCAGCGTTTCCAGCTGCTTCTGGGCCGTGTACAGACAGCTGTAGGTGCCCTGCTTTTTCAGCAGTTCCGCGTGGGTGCCCCGCTCTGCGATGCGGCCCTTGTCCAGCACATAGATGCAGTCGCTGTCCACCACGTTGGCCAGCCGGTGAGAGATCAGGATTACCGTTTTGCGGCCCGCCAGGCTCCGGATGGCTGCCATGATGTCGTTTTCGCTCTCGGCGTCCACGTTGGAAGTGGCTTCGTCAAACAGATAAATAGGGGTGTCGTGCAGCAGGGCGCGGGCCATGGCAAGGCGCTGCCGCTGGCCGCCGGACAGGTTGCTGCCGCCCTCATGCAGGGCCGTCTGCAGGCCGTCCTGGCTGCGGCAGAAGTCGGCCAGGTTCACCTGTTCCAGCGCGGCCCAAAGCTCGGCCTCGGTAGCATCGGGCTTTGCCATGCGCAGGTTTGCTTCCACCGTGCCCTTGAAAATGGTGGCATTGTGGGGCACCAGCGTCAGGGCACGCAGGCGCTGGGCCCGCTGCAGCTGTTCCACCGGCACACCGCCCAGCGTCACGCTGCCGGTGTAACCGGTGCGGCTGCCGGACAGCAGCGCCGCAATGGTGCTCTTGCCGCAGCCGGACTCACCCACCAGCGAGACAAAGCTGCCCTGCGGGATGGTCAGGGACACGTCCTGCAGAATGGTGCGGTCCTTCTCGTACCCAAAGGTAACATGCTCCAGCTGCAGGGCAGCCTGTTCCGGCACGGTCTGTTCGCCATCGGCGGGTTCCTCTGCTGCCAGCAGTTTGAAGATTTTTTCTGCCGAGGCAGCACCGTTCATGGCAATGTGGAAATAGCTGCCCAGCAGCCGCAGCGGCAGGAAGAAATCTGCCGCCAGCAGCACGATGGTCAACGTGGCCGTCAGGCTCAGCTGACCCTTGGCAAAGGCGGACACCGCACTGATGATGCCCAGCCCGGCCCCGCCGTAGGCCATCAGGTCCATCAGGGTCACCGAATTCAGCTGCATGGTCAGCACCTTCATGGTGATCTTGCGGAAGCGCTCGGCCTGGGCGTTCATCTGCTCATGCTTCCAGCCATCGGCCTGATAGATCTTCAGGGTGGTCAGGCCCTGAATGTTTTCCAGAAAGCTGTCGCCCAGGGTGGTGTACTCGCCCCAGTATTTTGCCAGCAGCTTTTTGGCAAATTTCTGCACCGCCACGATGGACATGGGGATGAGCGGCACACAGCACAGCAGGATGATGGCCGACCGTGCGTGCACTCCCACCAGCAGCACGAACAGGGTGACCGGGGCCAGCAGGCTGTATACCAGCTGGGGCAGGTACTTGGCAAAGTAGGTGTCGATCTGTTCCACGCCTTCACTGGCCAGCATGACCACCTCGCTGGTGGCGGCGATCTCGGTGTAATTGGGGCCCAGACGGGTCAGCTTGTCATAAATATTGCTGCGCAGAGTGCGCTTGACGTTCTTGGAAGCCTGGTCGCTCATGCCGGATGCCAGCAGGGTGAACACAAACCGGAACGGCACCGTGCCCAGACACAGCAGAAGGTTCTGCCACAGTACCCCGGTGGTGAGCATGCCCGCAAAGGCCGCCCCCACCAGCCGGGCGATGGCCCGCACAAAGATCACGTTGCACAGCATGCCCAGCCACTGGAACGCCACGTTGGCCCCCACAAAGCGCAGGGCCCCGCGGTCAAAGGAGAGCAGTTTTTTGTTGATCACGGATTCTTCTCCCTTTCTGTCCGGTCGGCGTCCGCGCCGAACAGACGGTCGTATTCGCCGGTAAAGATGCGGTCCGGCAGGGCACTGGTCATGGCCAGGGCCGCAGCGGTCTTTTCCTCCTCGGTCAGGGGTTGGCTCACCGGCGGAAAATGTTCCAGAATGCTTTCCATCTCCGCATGCACCTGTTTGGCCACCCAGATGCCCCGGTCGGTCATATAGATCTTGCCGTAGTGCTCCTTTACGATCATGCCGCGCTCCATGAGCAGATTCATGATGCGCACCACCGAGGGTTTGGTCACCCCCAGCTTTTCCGCAATGCTGCGGGAGCTGATGTCCAGGTGGGTGCGTGAGACCTCATAGATCGCCAACAGATAGCGCAGATGTGCCGACGTCAGTTCCATGCCGATCACTCTCTTTTCTGATAGATTTTCCAATGTTATCCAAAGCTAACTTTTTGTTTCTGAAAAAAGGGCGCGAGCCGAATGTTCCAGCCCGCGCCCTTTGCGGATCATTTCAATGCTCAGTGACAGCCGCTGCAACCGCTGCAGCTGCCATTGCAGCCGCCTTCGCCGCAGCCGCTGCACCCACTGCAGCCGCCGCCATGCTTGTGGGAGTGCCATGTGATCCAGCCCACACCGCCAAACACGATGACTGCCACAATGATCGTGGGCAGATTAAAATTTGCAGCGAGGAATTCCATCATACAAAACACACCCTTTCACATGTCGTGCAGTTTGATCAGATCTTGGTCACGTCGATCTTGACTTCGTTGTTGCCCGCGTACTTGTTGGGACGCACCATCAGGTAGATGAAGGCCACCAGAACAACAGCAGCCACGATGGTGAAGAAGTTGAAGCCAATCTCACCGGTGATCAGGCCGCCCAGCTGGTACACCACCAGAGCGGCGCAGTAAGCCAGAGCACACATATAACCAATGGCGATGGCGGTCCACTTGCCGTTGTTCATCTCGCGCTTGATGGCACCCATAGCAGCAAAGCAGGGAGCGCACAGCAGGTTGAAGATCATGAAGGCGTAAGCCGACAGAGCGGTGTAGTCCTGCGCAACAGCAGCCCAGATCTCATCGCCGTTCTCAGACAGCTCGCCGCCGAAGTGATACAGAACACCGAAGGTACCAACCACGTTCTCCTTTGCGATCAGGCCGGAGACGGAAGCGACGGTTGCACGCCAGTTGCCGAAGCCCAGAGGTGCAAAGATCCATGCGACCTTGGTAGCAATAGCAGCCAGCACGGAGTTGTCCTGATCCTCGACCATACCGAAGGCACCGTTCTCGAAGCCGAAGCCCTGCAGGAACCACAGCACGACGGTCGCCAACAGAATGACGGAACCGGCACGCTTGATGAAGGACCAGCCGCGCTCCCAGGTTGCACGGAACACGTTGCCCCATGCAGGCACATGGTAAGCGGGCAGCTCCATGACGAAGGGAGCGGGGTCGCCTGCGAAGATCTTGGTCTTTTTCAGGATGATGCCGGAGCAGATGATGGCAGCCATGCCGATGAAGTAAGCGGAGACAGCCACCAGCGGAGAGCCGCCGAACATGGCACCTGCGATCAGGCCGATGATGGGCATCTTGGCACCGCAGGGGATGAAGCAGGTGGTCATGATGGTCATACGGCGGTCACGCTCGTTCTCGATGGTACGAGAAGCCATAACGCCCGGGACGCCGCAGCCAGTGCCGACCAGCACGGGGATGAAGCTCTTACCGGACAGGCCGAAGCGGCGGAAGATACGGTCCATGATGAAGGCGACACGGGACATGTAACCCACATCCTCCAGGATGGACAGCAGGAAGAACAGGACCAGCATCTGGGGAACAAAGCCCAGCACCGCGCCGACACCGGCCACGATGCCGTCCATGATCAGGCCGTACAGCCAGCCAGCCACGCCGATGCTCTCCAGGAAGCCGCCCACTGCATTGGGAACGATCTCTCCGAACAGGACATCGTTGGTCCAGTCCGTTGCAAAGGTACCGATGGACCAGCCGCCGTCTGCAATGGAGGTGCCCATGGACAGGGAGTACATCAGGATCATGACCAGCACGAAGATGGGCAGCGCCAGAATGCGGTTGGTGACGATCTGGTCCACCTTATCGGAGACGGTCAGGTGCTCCACGCGGGCCTTCTTCTTGACGGCCTTGGAGACCACGGTGTTGATGTAGGCATAGCGCTGGTTGGTGATGATGCTCTCAGCATCGTCGTCCATTTCCTTCTCGCAGTCCTTGATGTGCTCGTCGATGTGCGCGATCAGGTCCTTATCCAGCTTCAGCTCTTCCATGACCTTGTCGTCGCGCTCGAACAGCTTGACGGCGTACCAGCGCAGGAAGCGGTCATCCACCTTGCCCTGAATGGACTCTTCGATGTGGGCAATGGCGTGCTCCACACTGCCGGTAAACACATGGGGCAGCTCGCCGGCCTTTTTGCCCTGGGCAGCGGTCACGGCAGCCTTGGCAGCTGCCTCGGTGCCCTCGCCCTTCAGGGCGCTGATCTCGACCGCCTCGCAGCCCAGCTCGGCGCTCAGCTTCTTCAGGTCGATCTTATCGCCGTTCTTGCGCACCAGGTCGATCATGTTCACAGCCATGACCACCGGGATGCCCAGCTCGATCAGCTGGGTGGTCAGGTACAGGTTGCGCTCGATGTTGGTGCCGTCGATGATGTTCAGGATGGCGTCGGGCTTCTCCTTGACCAGATAAGTACGGGAGACAACTTCCTCCAGCGTGTACGGAGACAGCGAGTAGATACCGGGCAGGTCCTGGATGATGACATCCTTGTCGCCCTTCAGCTTGCCTTCCTTCTTTTCCACGGTAACGCCGGGCCAGTTGCCGACGTACTGGTTGGAGCCGGTCAGGTTGTTGAACAGGGTCGTTTTACCGCAGTTCGGGTTACCGGCAAGTGCAATCTTAATGCTCATTGCGTGTTCCTTTCCTCCCTTTGGAATCAGACTACTTCGATCATTTCGGCATCGGCCTTGCGCACGCTCAACTCGTAGTTGCGCACGGTCAGCTCCATGGGGTCGCCCAGGGGAGCCACCTTGCGGACATAGATCTCCACACCCTTGGTGATGCCCATGTCCATGATGCGGCGCTTCACCGGGCCTTCGCCATGCAGCTTGGCCACGGTGACAGTCTCACCGACCTTGACGTCTTTCAGAGTTTTCATTGCAAATCATCCTCCTCTGCTTGTCTTTATTGGAGACCAGTCCAGTTTCGGAGTGTCTCCCAAACAGTGTTGCGGGCACTGTTCAGTCTGTAATCAGCCGATCATAATGCGGTTTGCCATGGTCTTGTCCAGCGCGATGCGGCTCTCCTTGACCTGGATGATCAGGTTGCCTGCGATCTCGTTGACCACGGTCACCTCACTGTCCACCACGAATCCCAGCTCTGCCAGATGCAGCCGGACTTCGTCCTTGCCGGTGATCTTTTTGATGGTGACCGTCTCTCCTGCTTTTGCCATCGTCAGAGGCATCATATATTCCGCTTCCCTTCTCTTTGAATCGGAGATGTGCGGCGGTTAGTCAGCCGCAACTATCAGCATGGATAGTTTACACTCCCTAACCGCTCTTGTCAATAATTTTTTCATAATTCAAAGTTAGTTTATATAAACAAACAAATTTTATGCCCCGCAACTCTCCGGATTTCATCACAATCAACAACAACTAACTCAGCTTTTTGATGCAAAGTTCGTGTATGTTAACATTCTGGCACCTGTTTTACGGTCACCGGCTGTGCATTCTGCCAAAGCCAGTTTCCGGAACGTTTTTCTGCCGAGAAATATTGCGCCGACCGGCCGGCGCGGCGTGAAAAATTTTTCCGGAAAGTGACACAGCCGCACGGTGCAGTGGTCAGTCTGCGCCGCGCGGCCGCGTGTCAAAAGGAGGATTTCTTCCCGTCGGTGCGTGGACACCGGCGGGTGCCAGGATAAAAAGAGAGTATTTGAAAAGAGAATGTCAGTGTTAAGCCGCCACAGCAAGGCGGAGAATGGGGGTACCGCTGTGGAACAGCCGCAGATACACGGCTGTACACTTGCGCAGCTGTGCAAAGTGACGCTGTGCCGCCTGCGGGTCCCCGTAGGCTTTCCAGCAGCCGCAGCAGGTAAAGTTCCGGCCGCTGTTTTCAATAAAGCCCACCACGTCGCTCAGGGGGTAGCCCAGAAAAACGCCGATCTCATGCGGGAATTCGGCCGAGCAGCACAGTCTGCGCGAAAGCTGGGTGAGCCAGGCCGTGCAGTCGGCCCGTTCTGCCGGCAGATGGTAGCCCTCCTGCCGGAGAAAGCCCTGCACGGTCTCGTCGGTCAGCACCGCGCGCAGCATGCTCTCGCGGTACACATAAACGAGATACTGGTGTGTGCGTGCGCAGCCCTTCAGCACCCGGACCCGCAGGCCCTTGGGCTGGAGCTGCTCGTTCCAGTTTTTCACCCGGCGGGCAAGGTCGGCGCAGTCCCGGGTCTCGTAGCGGAACAGGCCCGCAGGTTTCAGGCTGGCCAGCACCGGCGCGCACTGCTCGATCATCACGGTCTCAAAATTGCGCTCCATAGGCTGTTCCCTCCTCTGCGTGCTTCCCTGCCAGTATGGCCGGAAACAGGCGGTTTTATGAGTTAGATATTTCTAACTCATAATTCAAAAAGAATCGGCGCGCCCGTTTTGCAGGGTCTGCCGTTCCGGTTCTGTGGTTAGTTATTACTAACGTGACTGTATCTTACCACAGGCAAAGCCTCCTGTCAACACTTTTTCGCAAAAAAGTTATTCACAACAAACCAGTCGATTTTTATTGTACGTTGGTCTGTCCTTTTGGGGTGGGTTGTGCTATAATGCTGTATATCTCATTTTTCAGAGCAAAGGAGTTGTTTTCATGGCAGAGTTCCCGATTCACCCCTACATCATCCACTGTCTGGAGCCGCTTCTGGCCAACGCCGCTGCGCCGGTGGTGCTGGCACTGGATGGCCGCTGCGGCAGCGGCAAGACCACGATGGCCGCCGCATTGGCAGAGCAGTTTCCGGACAGCATCGTCCTGCACACCGACGATTTCTACCTGCCGCCCGCCGACCGTGTGCCCGGCTGGGAGCAGACGCCTTGTGCCAATATGGACCTTGCCCGCCTGCGGGACGAGGTGCTGGCCCCGGCCTGCGCCGGAAAGCCCGTGCTCTACCGGGCCTACTCCTGCCGGGAGGGTGCTTATCTGCCCGTGCAGCAGCTTGCCGCACAGCCGCTGGTGATCCTGGAGGGCAGCTACAGCCACCACCCGCTGCTGGCCCCGTATGAGGATTTCCGGGTGTTCCTGACCTGCTCGGATGCCGAGCAGACCCGCCGCCTGCAGGCCCGGGAGGGCGACCGCTACCCGGACTTTGCCGCCCGGTGGGTGCCGCTGGAAGAAGCCTATTTCACCCAGCACAACATTGAGGATGCCGCCGATTTCGTGATGGACACCACCACCGACTGAACGCACGACACAAAAAGCACCTGCCGCAGAAAATCTCTGCAGCAGGTGCTTTTTTGCGCTTTTGTTGTTTTACGGAATGTTACTTATTCTTGTACATATCCTGATAGTAGTTCTGGTAATCACCGCTGGTGACGTGGTTCATCCACTCCTCGTGGTTCAGGTACCAGTCGATGGTCAGCACGATGCCCTTCTCAAAGGGAGTTTCGGGGTACCAGCCCAGATCGTTCTTGATCTTGGTGGGGTCGATGCCGTAGCGGCGGTCGTGGCCCAGACGGTCGGCCACATGCTTGATGAGGTCCTCGCTGATGCCCTCGTCCTGCAGACGGTCGTGCAGCTGGTTGATGATGGTCTTGACGATGAAGATGTTGGGGCGCTCGTTGTGGCCGCCCACGTTGTACACCTCGCCGATCTTGCCGCCGTTGGCCACCATATCAATGGCCTTGCAGTGATCCTCCACATACAGCCAGTCGCGGATCTGCATACCGTCGCCGTAGACGGGCAGCTGCTTGTGGTGCTTGACGTTGTTGATCATCAGGGGGATCAGCTTCTCCGGGAACTGATAGGGGCCGTAGTTGTTGGAGCAGCGGGTAATGTTCACCGGCATGCCGTAGGTGTCATGGAATGCCATGACGAACATATCAGCGCTGGCCTTGGAGGAAGAATAGGGGCTGTGGGGGCACAGCGGGGTGGTCTCCATGAAGTAGCCGTCGGCACCCAGGGCGCCGTACACCTCATCGGTGGACACCTGCAGGTACTTCTTGCCCTCTTTCCAGGTCTTGGCGTCGGCGTCGTACCAGGCTTCCTTGGCGCGCTGCAGCAGGTTGACGGTACCCATCACGTTGCTCTGGACGAAAATTTCAGGGTTCTTGATGGAGCGGTCAACATGGCTCTCAGCGGCAAAGTTGATGACGTAATCGAAATCGTACTTTGCAAACAGGCTCTCGACCAGCTCCTTGTCGCAGATGTCGCCCTGCACAAAGACGTGGCGGGGGTCGCCCTCAACGTCCTTCAGGTTCTCAAGGTTGCCGGCATAGGTCAGCTTGTCGAGGTTGACCAGCAAAATTTCAGGGTACTTCTTGAGCATATAATGCACGAAGTTGGAACCGATAAAACCGGCACAGCCGGTGATAAGATATTTTTTCATAATGATATATTCCTCAGTGTTCTCTTCTTTTTCAGCGGCCTTGCCCTCTCAGTCACCTTCGGTGACAGCTCCCCTAAAGGGGGAGCCACTGGCGTGTCGGCAAAGCCCTTTCTGACTGAACAAAGTTTTTTCTATCGGAAGCCTCAGTGCTCCGCTGTCTGGATTTACAGCAGTTGGCCTCTGTCGCAAGGCCCGGCAGCTTCTGCCCAATCAGACCTCCGGCGTCCAGCTTTGCCTGCCCGGCACGCCAGTGGCTCTCCCCCTGGGAGAGCTGGACGCGAAGCGGCCTGAGAGGGCTATTATTTCATCCCGTTGTCGCCGTCCCAGTGCTCGAAGAAGCAGGCCAGCGCGTCCTTCCAGTCGCGGACATCGTTGCCGACGGTGCAGCGGAGCATCCGGTTGTCCAGAGCGCTCCACTTGGGGC